>Ga0180438_10007813_pt1 | contig 13797 bp, 19 predicted proteins | sample SS_ome_12_FD_132455 | JGI IMG/M metagenome (GOLD analysis project Ga0180438, IMG submission 132455) | Hypersaline lake sediment archaeal communities from the Salton Sea, California, USA - SS_3_D_2 metaG | ecosystem: Environmental > Aquatic > Non-marine Saline and Alkaline > Hypersaline >... | reverse complement strand
CTCGCACATCCAGTTATAAGTATTGGACTTTTCATGGTTCTAATTGTATAGGTTTGGGGTTATCTCCTCCGAGCCCCGATTTGCAAATAAACATACTCAACTCTTCCGGCAGGTCTGTGTGAATGACATACTCACCATGTCCTTTCTTTTCAAACCAAACGGGGATGTTCAAATATGTATTACCCTCTTTGGTATCTACCACTTGTGCATATTCAAGAAGTTCCTCCAATTGGGTCCAATATAATATGGTTTTTGGTTCAGTCATCCCCAATAGTCTTTTATCCAATTCGCCTGGATCTGATGAGGCCTGGGAGTACCGTGGCAGCTTACCAACACGGCCTCTTCCGGCAACCGGGATCTTTTTATCATGTGGCGCTTGTAGCTTAATACTGCTCCAGGGGCAAACTTGTCCCAACGATCTGCAAAGTCATCTGCCACATGACGCACCCAATAACGCTCCCGGCCATTGGTCAGCTTGACTGCAGCATCCACATCCTTGATAAAAGGCTGCCAGAACAATCGGTCAGCCTCTTCTCCGGCTCGGAAGCTCATCACGTCCCCGTCCAATTTCCACTCTTCCCCGGGCTTGAATTTGCTCCGAGCACAGAACAGTCCCTCATAATTCATCAGTGGGGAAAGATCCCCCACGACCACCACATCCAAATCTATACATAAAACTTGCCGATTTTCCAACCCGGCTTCTTTACTGAACATATACACACGGGGGAGCACACCCCTATCAGTATGAAGAGGAAATCCACGCAATTCAATGGATTTGTCCACCTTGAGATCTTCATTGGTAAAGCAAATGAATTTAAAGGGCCTATTGGCAAACCGGGAGACACCATGAAATAGATTATTCACGTATTGGCTAGCCAAATCCAAATCCACATTCCCGGCTCGTTGCAGCATACGACGAAAGCTGGGGTCAGCTGAATCAGACACATTGGGGTTGGAGTGCCATCGCTCCCCTTCCCAATAAAAGCATATTACATACATTTCATCCATACGGTTTTGCTGTTATTACAAGACTATAAACATCATTGCCTTTTGAAAAATGTTTATATTCTATTGGTTTAAAATATTTCTCAACAAGTGATATCACCTGTTCATCAGAAACAAATTCCCGGAGGTGCATTCTATTTACACCCCCATTGATAGGAACTGAAATAACAATCCTATCCCGACAATGACGAACCAACCCCCTCATGGCTTGTTCCAAATCTTCTACATGCTCCAGAGTGTGTCCACAATGAACGCAATTAAAAGCAATACCAAGATCTATGTTTTCAATGGCCCCTTTCACAATTCTAATATTGTTATACTTGCGCAGGTGCCTATCCATCTTTTTGATAGCTGCATCCTGTATTTCCAAACAAGTGATACTGGTTATGTTTTTATTCTTAGTCATTAAATACGCCCCATAACCATCTCCAGCCCCTACATCCAATACAGATCCAAATAAATGCTCAATAGACCACGCATAACGCATAGGCATTTTGTCTGCAGATTCTTTGGCAAATCTGTACCGCTCCCAAGAAGCATCTACCTTCTTTACAGAAGCAGGACCATTGTATATTTTTTCGTAATCAAGCATGTAAGTAATTCGATTGAAATTTGTAATTCAAATAGGCTTGAACCCACAATTGCTGATTGGTAGCAATTTCCTCCCTGCGCTTAGTATTCTCCAGCAATTCTCCCACAACATCATATAATGTATTCTCATCAGCCAATACAATGGGAGGTGGTGGAATTTCCCCATTATGATTAAAACAATCCCCAGATGTTATAGTGGCACAACCAACAGCCATTGCTTCTATTCCACTTTTACCCAAACCCCCATGCCAACCATCTCCATTATTAGGAGCAATTTGATCAATGAAAATATGGGCTTTAGATTTCTCCGCAATAGCTTCTCTCCAAGATTTCCCCTCAATGATCGAAAAATCCACATTGTATTTAGCAACTTCTTGCTTTATTATTTCTGTCCCTTTTATTGCTCTTTTAGAAGCAGAATGTGGAGAATGGGCAATTGTGGTGCTCTCATTCTTATTCACGGAATCTGTGTACTCAAACGGAGCATAGTAGATCTTGTGAGGAAACGGGCATAAATAGGATAAATCAGGCATAACAAATAAACGATACCTGTGAATCAACTTGTTCAAATATTCATGATGAACCCGATAACAACTGTCAGTCAGAATAACTGATATTTTGCGCTTGTATCGAAAAATAGACCTGATACGACTTTTATGCACTCGTAAAAAAGCAGCGGCACTCACAATAAAATAATGATCAAAACCCAGGTCAATACCACTGAATCCCAAATGGTGTGGAATTTCTTTTACCATACCTTTTTGATCCCTAGAGCGGGTGAAAACCGTCACATCATACTCCTCACTTAGGGCTTTATACAACCCCACACAATTTCCGAATGACAGATTGATAGTAATGATTGCCACTCGTTTCTTCACCTTGCCATTTTTTCTAGCCATCGCAATTTATTAGTCTGTCTAAACAATTTGCCCTTGGGTTGTCCTGTTATGATAATGACATCCTCCGGGGGAGTTATATTGTATTTGGACCCCTTCATCACCTGGCCCAATTTCATCATCCATTGAGGGAAGAACAAACCCTGGTCCGGTATCCACTCAGCCATGATATCCTGATCACTTCTATAATGAGTAATATAATAGTCCCAATCAGCTTTGAACTTGTCATACATCCACTCAAACACACCCGAATCAAACAACATCGTGGCAGCTTGGTACTTGGGAATCACCCAACCCAACTCAGTCATTCGAGAGCCTCCCGGATGTGGGGTAGGAAACATCACCAAATTCCCAGGGGTGTCCAAAATAGGACCCAGAGAACGAATACAATGAGAATCCAGATCCAAGTACAAAGTTCTGCCCTGAGGAAGATCTCCACGGTGTAACTCCATCTTGGCCCACCAACCTGGCCAATCATCAGCATGCTTGAGGGCGATCTTATGTCCTGGCAAAACGGCTTCCATATCATTGGTCAATACATAAAACTCGAAATCACGATCAATGTGCTTGAGCACTGACTTGTAAAGTCTGTAAACATCCTCAACGGTGAAATCCCGGCCCCGAAACTCCCCTACCCAGTAGAGACACATTATATTTACTTTTGCCTTCATCGTTTCAACATATCAGGTACTAACCATTCATCAATTATTGACTGGTCTGGAGTCATATCCAAAAAATCAAATAAATCTGCAATCACACCCATGTCACGATCAGCAACAGCCTCAATATCTACACAGGTAAACCAAGCACCATGATCAATTATATCAGATGCGTTCCGAAGCAAATGAGCAATATATTGGTTCTTCTGTCCGTCAGGGTGTTTTTTCATCCCGGGATGTCGATTCATAGAATCAACAATCTTAACAGTATCCCGAGTAAGAAATATCCAACGAGCATCCGGATAAGCACTTGTCCAAAACTTCCAGAATACCAAGCACCAGGATGTTTTTACCAACCAGGCCTGATCATCCGGAACAAAATGTTCAATCCCAACTTTAATATCTAAATCCAAATCAGGATCTGGAAAAGGAGTAGTCCAGTTTTTATAACCAATTTTCTGGGCCTCCTTTTTCATAATATTTTTGATATCGGTATTCTCACTACCGAAATCAGAGTTAGTACCAGGATAACGGGTAGTACGTGCATTTCCTACCCAAACTCCATGTTTATGGAGTAAACCCGCCATCATAGTTGTCCCCGAGCGAGGAGGGGCTGCGATTAATATAGGATCCTGTCTAACCATGACCAATAGTAAATTCTTTTTTCAAATGCTTCATTCCACGACGATGGTAGATATATAATCCCTGCATCTCGTAGATGTGGTATCCACCTTCCAATAACCTGGAGCCAAAATCCTGATCAATATTATTAATGCTGTTCTTGACCTGGCGAAAACCAATTTCTTGGGCAATCTGTCGATTCAACAAAAGGAAATAACCAGCTGCATGTTCATGAATTTGCCGGACCATGTTGCCGTACTCATGATATACTTTCTTCGAATAAGCAATATGCTTTTCAATATCAGATTCTGGGGGACCATGGCGTTTCACTGTACGCTTGTGATGTGACCCCCCACACTTACATCCAATGCATGCAGCACGATCATCCACACCCTTCAAATTCTCAATAACGTACAAACACATGCTGTACCAATGTGGATTACAGAGAAACACATCATGATCCAGAAAAAGTACCCAATCGGTAGTACTTTCCTGAAGTGCTCTATTATAAGCCTCAGCTAAACGATTATTCTCGTCAAATGGTATACGAACATCAATCCACATAATCCTCCTTTTCAGCATACCAAACATGATCTATCCCAGCCTCTTTGAAATCAGGCACTTTCTCAGTAACAGCCCGTAGAACCCCAGGCAAGTGGATATCGTGCCCACAAAGCACACCCCCTTCTTTTAGCTTAGGAGCCCAGGCCGCTAAATCCCTGAGAACCCCGTCATACCGATGATCTGCATCAATAAATACAATGTCCAAAGAACCATCCACAACATGAGAAGCCATGTCAACAGAATCTCCTCTAAGAATTGTCAAGCGATCACTGTAAGGCCTGCAAGCTCTATTAAATCGTTTCCAACCCTCAACAGGATCCCAATTGTAACAACCCTTATAATTCTCATCCACAAATCTGCCACCACCTACACCCTCAGCTTCCGGACCACGTTCAATCTTTTCCCACTTATCAACAGCGAACAGGTGAAAACCCGGACAATTTTTCAAAACACGATGGGAGGTAGTCCCATTTGCACAACCCACTTCGGCCCCACTCGTAAAACCATTGGACTTGATAGTCCGAATAAGCCAAACCCATCGTTTGTTGTCTTTATCCTTATTATTTCTTCTTCTTGCCATGTTCTAATGCTTCTTGTACTGTGATTTTAGGAAAATTAGTTATTGCTGAATCCCTGGATATGTTGAATATCTCAATCCCATGTCTACGAGCGTCCCGGGCAATGACTGGGAATCCCTCAAGGTGATTTTGAAACGGAAGCTTTTTTGGATGCGTTTTTTTATCGTTCTGAGCTCTCTTGTAGTGTTTGTGCCACCACTGAAGATCCCCCTCCCCAAGCTTCATGTCAAATCCCAAAAGGTAGATTCGCTTTGCTCCCAGATGAACAGCTAGATTAATTGCTGCAGCCCCACTATTCTTATTCCAAGACACCGATCCCTTTCTAAAACTAATCCCATGCCTGTACCTGCCATCCCGACGAATAAACTTTACACCAATCGCCTTTTTATTATTACTAAGGGCAGGATTACAAGAGACCAACATATTGGGAAACTCCAACAATTCCTTCCTATTCTGAAAGTAAAATCCACCATCTCCAAAGAACGCGATATCAACCCAAGAACCTAAATAAAATGCAGCATTGACTCCGATAATGTGTTTGTGGTGTATAGCTGAAAGATAAGGAGAGTATGCATTCAAAGGAAGTTCTCTGGAAAGAACGCCTTGTACTACATGCTCCGGAATATCAAATTCACGAGGTATGGAAGGACCACCTCCTATGATCCAACACTCTCCTCCTTTCCACATCTCCGGAATTTGCCACATCAGGTTCCTTTCAGAGATTCAACCAAGGCCTTTGCTTCATCCTTGGATAACCAGTCATCATTCTGCCTGTCACCATTAGAATTGTAGACAGCATATTTTCCACCACCATGATGCTTGGCAGAATAATCTAAATCAGCCGCATTGGAAACCCCCTCCTCAACAGCCTTCAATTTAGATTTGTCCACCGGAACAATAACATCACGGAAAGCAGCGGGAATCTCATCAGGATGAGCGTAAAAAGTCTGTCCTGGTTTGATAATTTTCCTGCGTCCATCAATTGTAACGGCAAAAGCCCCACCCCCTTGTTTATGGAATTTGACTTGTCCTTCCTTGGGTTTTTCGTCTTTTATATTATTTGCTCTTTTCATTTTTCATTCCTCCTTTTAAAGAAATCACTTGATTAGTGATTCTATAATTAAGCATTTGACATATGCACAATTCCACAGGCACTGTTCGCATCAGAGCGAATCTGGGGAACCTGAATAGTCATTACTTTGTACTTGGTAACCATGTTACCTTCTTCACCCCACTGAACATTCTGAATTCCCATACCTCGTACAAGACGAACTACGTCAGAAGTCATTTGTACCATAATAACGGTATCATCAGGGAGAGTGTCAACGACTTTGATGTCATTGAGTTGACCAAGCTTCAACAGCCTCTCACGGACGGTCATTCCGGTAGCAGTAGTACCGGTGTCCTCATAATCGTTGTCCATAATGGTCTCATACGCTGTAGGAATATACATAGTATAAGGTCCATTATAATGGATAGCGACCAGCTGTTGCTTCATCTCCTGAACATCCCTAAGGATCTCACGAGGAGACTTGGAACTGTCATCCCAGGCCGTTCCAAGAGCTTTGGTCTGCCTGTCAGGATGGTTCAGATAACTGTAGATGGAATTTCTGCTACGATCATCCAATCCCCCGTACGAATACGAAGTATCAGTGAAAAGCATATTCTCCAGTCTCTCAGCTACCTTTCTGGCAGCACGTCCGGCCATGGTTGTGTCCAGTGCGGCACCCATGTTACGACTCGAAGCCAAATAACGAGCATTGATTTCGTAGTCTACGTGGATGATCGGCAAGGGCAGATAGTTGTACTGATATACAACCTGATCGTTCTCACCTCGGGTCACACCATCCATGGTCAGAGCAGCCTCCAGAGCATCACTCACGTCATGCCACTCAAGAACTGTAGTTCCAAGACCATTTCCAATGGTATAAACAAGACCTTTGTCAATCAGATCCTGGATACCGTTCAAGCGGCTCTCAGCAATCTGAAGAACAGTCTGGTCAAGTTGTTTCCACTCATCCCTTCTCAGGGTACCAGCATTCACCTGGATATTCTTATAATTCTTGGGATCAGCAGGGTCTCCCCCTTTGAACACAGAAATATAGGGTTTGTTGTCGCTTCCGACAAAAGGTCTCATAAACGCAGGATCCAAACGTCCTGAAGACAGAAACTGCTGAGCTACTGAGCCCGTTGCCTGTCCATTCGCGATAATATCAACATTCGTTTTCATCTTTGTCCTCCTTTCTTTAATTAAACGATACGAATCTTGATCCGCTTGTTATATCCCTGCGCTCCACTGGATTCTGCTCCGGAAGAATCACTGATGTCAATAGCCTCAAGGACCTGACCCACGATTTGCTCCGGATAAACAGTGATAGCCCCAGCTTCAGCAGATTCAAAAGATTCCACATCAGCTACATGCTTCTTCAGCATGCCATCTCCATTGGATTCTACGAAATCTCCGATGGCTACATTCTCACCATCTGCTAAGAGTCCCAGCACCTGACATCCGGGGGTAGGAACCCAGGTCCGGACTTTATCATCAGCTGCATAATTATCATCGACACCTTTTCCTTGGTACACATCCTCCAGGGCAAAAATGCGCGGAGCATTCAGTCCAGAATTGGAGTGTGCTTGTACCTCACCAGCACTGGTCAGCTCCAAGAGCATCCCAGGAGTGATAGCGGCAACGGCATCATACTCCTCGAAAACATTCGAGTAGTTTTTTACAATAATGGTTCTTCGTGCCATTTTTTAATCCTCCTTTTTCTTTTTCCAGGTGTACTCAACAGGAACCATGGGAGGTTCTGCCTCTTCCCCGTTTTCTCCACGGTTAGTGACAGGTTCTCCTTGACCAGAAAAATCACCCTTTGATTTGTTAATAGATTTGGACAGCTTGTCCAGATGTGCATCACTCATAACCTTCAGCTCATCCTCCTCGAACTCACTGTTGGCTACAATTGCATCAATCTTAGCCTTACGGCTGTCCCGATACATTTTCACACCCGCTTCAACAGTTGCCTTCATCTCTTCCGGCATTTGAGCGGTAAAGTCTTCGACAGTTTTCAAAGAAGCCTTGAAATTATCAATGACTTCCTCCTTATTAACCTGTGCCGGAGTATCTTCCTCCTTCTCAGGTACTATCGGAGACATTTTGGCTATGGTTGCCTCATCTTGTGTCAGCAACCATTCTCTGTCAGTAGCTTGCCAGTGGGTCAGCTTATTCGCGATAAGCGCATCCACTTTGGCTTCACAACAGAGGGTTTGTTCTTTACTCATTTTACCTCCTTTATTTTCAGAATTAATACTAGGCTTTGTACGCTTCATTTTCATGGTAACGTACTCCACTTGTTTTCGAACTTCAACGGAATCATCAGCCATTTCAACTGTGCCATTATTCATGGAATATCCGCGACGATAGAGAGTACTACCTCCATCACTCGTACGAACACGATATACGAAATCATTCGCAAACACTTCCTCCAGATAATAAGCCTTGGTGTTAGTGTCCATCGCATCCAAAGAGTTCTGGAGTAGACGGGAGATCTGTTGGAATCCTTCCTCATTGCTGATTAAGGACACCGCATACCCCTTTTCACTAAGGGTTTTGAAAGACTTCTTCAAATCTTCCACGTTGCCTCCTTTCTTATTTGCACGAATGCCACAGCCATCAGCCCACGAACATGCACCTTGCTCTCCTGGCAAAAGAGCCAAATGGTCCGGTCGATAGCCTCTTGCTATAGCCTCGTAGGTTTCTCCATTCCAATCACCTTCATTGGAAATGGATTCATTAAACACCCCAACACTGACATCCAAAGGCCTGCCTGCACGAATGTAGGACAGAGCCAATGGCCCGTCGGGGATTCCTTCAATTTTTTGTAGATCGATCCAGGCCTCAGCCCGTAATCCATCATTATAATGAGTGTTAAAAATCTGCCCCACAGCATACCGTTCCATAACACGTGGAGAATTGGCAGAAACATTGTGTCCATCTTCCTCGGGATGATGAATTGTAACGGGAATACCATTCCAAGCCACTGTAAACTGTCTAAGTTCCTCTTCCTGGTGTAAAATAGGACCTTGACTACCATTATGAACTCCCTCTTTCATCATTACCACAGGTACTACCAAATAAGAACGCCCCTGGTACGTCTCTTCCCGAATTTGATAATTCTGAGTCAGGATTTTGTAATCCTGTACCATTATCTCTTTTTTCCCCATAACATTGGTTTTTTGTATTTGAAAAAGGCACAGGAACACAACCCAGGCCAATGTTGCATCAATTCAAAACTATCTGCTTCATTCTCTGTAGTTCGAACAGGAATAGATAAATCATAACATTTCTGTCCCGTATGTTTTTCATATGCATAATAATCCAAAAAGCCAATCACTGTAATACCGGGAAGGAAATGTGGTTCCAGCCGTTTTAAACACTTGGTAAAAACAGGATCCTTTTTTGGAGCATCAAACAAACAAATCTCAATAGGCCCTCCATTGTATTCCCCCAGAGTATCTGGGAGACTTCCCTTAATAGGCTGGATTAGTCCAAATTCTTCAGTATTCTCCAAGAACAAGGGCATAAGATCCTGGCCCACCTTTATTACCAACCCCTGCTCCTTTGCTTTCTGTACCTCACTCTTAGTAGCATGCCAATTATCAAAAGCCCAATAAAAATCAGAATACCCAGCATCAGTCAAACCATCCAACAATGGAACCGTGCTAGCTCCCAACCAACATCCTAATTCAACAGCTAAACCCTCTCCTGTCCACTGCTTCCCCACAGTGCGTAGATAATCATGAACCTCCGGAGGTGTCATTGCCGGTATTTTCAAATCTCGCGTGTCCATGTAAATCTTAATGGATTTATTGGTTTGTACTTATTTAATGCTTGTTTTTGCTTTTTCAGCATAACCTGATTTGTCTTAATATCATACTCACTACCAACTCTATCCCACTCCATTACATTGGCATCTCCTACTAACTCGTTGCCGAATCGAAACAAACGAACACCTTCTAAAGGAATCCAAGGAGCATGTTTTTTCGAAGCCTTACGAAAGGGGTAACCCGGACCATTCCAAAATCTGGATAAGCTTTCATCAAACCCCCCTATTTTCCAAAACATCTCCTTAGTCATTATAAAAGAACCAGTATGGGTACCTATGGGAGTACGTTCAGTGTGGCTAAGCATATCATCCCTGCTCGGTTTGTATATAAAAGGGGGATCCAATTTGGTTTCCAACAAATTCACTATATTTTCAGCACTCATTACGTGATCAGCATCTGTCAATACTACCCAACCTGGATAGGCCTGCTGCATTGCCAAATTCTTTGCCCCTCCATGATTCCATGGAATATTCTCATGGATCCGAAACAGTTTGAATTCAAATGAAGGAATCCCATACTTCCGCAGTACATCCAAAGCAGGATAATTTGGGGAACCATCATCCACAACAACAACATTTACCCTAGTAGAAAATGTGTAAGGCAGCCACTTCCAATAATCCAAATGCACCTTGAGCATATTTGGACAATCATAATATGGGAACGCTATAGTTAAATGCTTCATCATTTCTTATAAATCCACCACATTTTAGCCGGACCACGACGATGGTCCTTTATTAATTCCGAAACTGCAGCTTGTACACCCACAGCAGTAATATCATGTCCTGTTATCATTCCACCCTTACACACTTTGGGCATCCACGCTTGAATATCCTTCTTAACAGCCGTATACCCATGATCAGCATCTATGAAAATGAAATCTAAAGTTCCATCTTCAACACGTTCGGCCATTTCCCAACTGACTCCTTGGAGGATAACAACTCGATCTTTCCACGGTTGTACCTGTTTATCAAACGTGGCTTTAATTTCCTTGAAGTTCCACTTAATATATTCTGAATCGTAAGCTGCCGTAAACGTTCCGGGAACATAGTCCCACAGATCTACACACACCAAATTGATTTGAGGACAATGTTTTAACAAATGCATAGACGTATTCCCTTCCTTACACCCAATTTCCGCTACATTGATGTAATTGTGAGTGTTGATTTTGTTAATCAACCAAGCATATCTATTTCGTATTGCTTTCATCATTTTTTCTTAACTTCTTTAGGTATCGCAATACATCTGCAAAGCGGATGCAAAGGTATCATATGTTCTATCTCCCTAAGAGTAAACTCGTTGCCTTCTAAAGCAGAACAACGACTACACACCCTCTCATCCCCTGCAGTACTCCATTCAGCTATGACAATAAAACCATCAGCAGCCCAATTCTTGTATTCCTGCACCATGGCCTGGTGATGTGCCCTGATAATCTCTGTACGAGCAATCATCTGAGCTCGTCGCTGTGCCGGAATGAATCGTCCCAGAGAATCCGTAATGCCCAATTCCCCCATTCCAGAACCATTGATGGTACTAACTAATTTACGAGCCAGCAATCTGGGATTATCACCATCAATCAGGCCCTGAGCCAAGATCCTGCTAATCTGAGTATCCATTGTAGTTGTCACACCTTTCAATTCCGCAAATACCCGAGTAAATAAGACCCCAACCCTATCAACATGGAATGGAGTCCCCATAACAGCCTCAATTCCCCCAGAAATATCTACAGTAGGAACATCATATCCAGCTTTCCGCATCTCATGCCTGGCCCGAAGAACTCCACGTTTGTATGAATCCAAAATGTATAAATTGGTCCAGGGCTCTTCTATACCTACTCCAATTCTTGGCAAAGTAATTGTTTCAAGAAGACCTTTATTCTCCTGACGCTGCAACCACTCCATAAAAGCTTTGATCTTATCTTCTGTCCGAGGAAAATTAAATGCATTAGATGCAGGAGGTATTAATTCTTCCTGTTGTGTTAGTACCCTCAATCCAAACACATCTAATTCAACTATGGCTTGGCGTATAATACGAGATAAAGCATTGAATCGCCCATCCATCTGCCGGGAAAAGATATTTCGCAATGTCGTGGTCCTGGTCGGATCATAGGCATTGATCTGCAACCTGGTAAATACAGTAGGGACGGTATGTGCATACACATTACTCATCATCACCTCCTTCTTCAGGCTCTATTGTCCCAGAACTTTGTCCTGCAGCAGCTACCCTATCTATTTCCCTCTGTATCTCTTCAGAAGACATCCTAGTAATCTCAGCTACCTGATCCTCATTTAATCCAAGGAACCAATCAAAGAATGCCTCCGGAGGAAGAACTGCAGCTGCCAAAGGATTCTGAACATATTCACGTAATGCTGTGGCTCTAATACGTCCTACTTCTGCTTTGTCTTTTTCAGAAATAGCAAACAAATCAATCCACTGCACCTGATATTCACCTGTGCTTGGTTCCGGAAGTATTCCTTTCTCTATGCACATATCTACAAATGGACGAACAATGGCTGGTTCCGCAACCTCTTCCCTACGTGTTTGTACCACAGCATACCAAGAGGATAGATCCTGTGAGCTGGCCAATTCTCCTCGCTCTGAACCTGTCAATATCCTCTTTGGTATACCTTTTTCCGCGCAAATCATCTGTATCTGAATCTCAAGATGATCCATAGGGGAACTTACCTGAGAAGGTAATGGTTCCCATTTCCCACCAGTAGTAACAAGCATTCTCCGCAAAAAATTCTCGTATTCATCTCCCTGATTTATGAGATCATTCTCCACATCTTTTCCGATTGTAGAATCTTTGTCGGCAATGAATTGAAACCCAGGACGGGCTCCCCTCCAAAACATCTCAGCAGATCCACCTGTCAATTTCTCCACATCCTCCAAGCGATTAAAAATGGGTTGTAGTGCGGGAACCCCCCTAGTATTACTTTCAGAGGGTTCTGGAATAATATGGATGGCTCGTGACCAATCCACATCAAAAGTCTTTGTAGAACCACCATCATCAGTAGCAATGGTGATAGAATATGTTTTTACTAACCCAAATCGCTCATTCTTTGTGTCTTTTACGTAGTTCTTAATTTCTACAGAACCCTGGGACAAGGGACGAATGTAATTCAATTCAACATCCTTTTCAGGAGCAGGTTTTAACCAATCCTCAATCTTCCGCACATCATCAAAACCAAGTAGTAACACCCCGTATTCTCCGATATTGGAAAGCTTATCCAACCGAACGAAATTATTCTTTATCTTGAGCTTCTTATTTAACTCGATCCAAGCTTTTTCAAGCTCTGTCTCAGTCTCTTGCCCCACCTCAGTAATTAGTACCGGACCTTTCCAGGTAAACTGAATCGGACGATCTATCACGGCCTTGGCAATGTCCTGACGGTAGTACCTCTTAGCAAAATCATCATATGTGAGTACCTTCTTGTACCCTAGTGCTTTGTACACATCACGTTCCCCACCATAAGTCAGACCCAATTGACCGGCCAGGTTCATTCGTCCTGACAGGGCTCCTTGTAATTCCACAAATGTTTGAAGACGGCCCATCAAATCGTCCTTGTTTGCCTGAATCTCCCCGTTCGACTTAGAAGCTGCTCGTTTCATATCTTATTATTTTTTGCGCAAGGCTGACAGTCCTGATGATATTTTATCCAATCCTATTCCTATTCCGAAGGATGACCACAGAGTCAAATTGATGGGGGTTTCTGAATCAAGCAGGAACCTTGATATTTGAGGCCAGAACACAATGCTAGCAGCAATGAGAATAATACTCTGTGTGACCCGTTTCCATCCCTTCCAAAACGAAGGCCAATCCCACTTGTTGGGGGTTTTGTCGCTTTTCTTTACTCCCTGCTTAACGTCCCAACCAAAAGTGAGAATAAAACCCACCATGGCCGCAATAAAGAAAACAATAAAATCATCCACGGGCACCCCGTTCAACAACTTCTGTACTATTATGTCCCCATCCATATTTTCCAAGTTTTAAAAGAAGGG
>Ga0180438_10007812_pt1 | contig 13797 bp, 10 predicted proteins | sample SS_ome_12_FD_132455 | JGI IMG/M metagenome (GOLD analysis project Ga0180438, IMG submission 132455) | Hypersaline lake sediment archaeal communities from the Salton Sea, California, USA - SS_3_D_2 metaG | ecosystem: Environmental > Aquatic > Non-marine Saline and Alkaline > Hypersaline >... | reverse complement strand
GCTGCTCGACCAGATCGAGCGCGTGATGTACAACAACGCCGTGTTCAAGGCCCGTTCAAAGGGCCTGGGCATCATCACCCCGGACATGATCGATCCCTACGGCATCGTCGGCCCCAATGCGCGCGCCTGCGGCTTCGCCCGTGACCTGCGCAAGGACGAGCCCTACCTGGCCTATGACCAGCTTGATTTCGACGTCGTCACCGGCAGTGACTCCGATGCCTACGACCGGGCGTACTGCCGCCTGCAGGAAACCCGCCAGAGCGTCAGCCTGATCCGCCAGTGCCTGGACCGCGCACCGACCGACGGACCTTTCCAGGCCGACATGCCCAACGTGCTTCACTGGAAAATCCCGCCCGGCGAGACCTACGTCAAGGCCGAGTGCACCCGCGGTGAGTACGGCTACTACATAGTTTCGGACGGCACTGAATATATCCGCCGCGTCCACGTGCGCGGCCCGAGTTACACGCACGCGATCGCAGTCATGGAACGCCTGGCTCGCGGCACGAACATCGCCGACATCGCCGGCTTGATGGTGTCGCTGCACACGTATCCGCCGGAGATCGAGCGCTAGTGACGAATGATTTACCACAGATTACACGGCGTTTATTTCTCGCAGAGGCGCAGAGTACGCAGAGGTTTATGAAATTTCTTACAGCGCAAAGACACGAAGGCAAGAAGTACGGAAACAATTTACATATGTTCGAAGGAGTGGCTTTAACCGCGAATCTTCAATGTTCGCGGCTAAAGCCAGTCGTAAATACACTAGAAAATCCTCTGCATACTCTGCGCCTCTGCGAGAGAAATTTTTTATGATGTCGGTGATATAGTTATGAACCTGAAAGACCTGTTATCGCCCTTCTTCGTATGGCAGCGCGCGTTCGAGAAGCCGTACACCACGATGAAACCCACGATCGAACGCCCGGGTGCGCCGGCGTATCGCGGCTTTCATATCAACGTGGCCGAAACCTGTGTCGGTTGCGGCAGCTGTCATACCATCTGCCAGAACCATGCGATCGACATGGTGCCGGTCGAGGAATTCGAAGGCCGCCCAGGTGACAGCGGGCTGCGGCCGCGCTTCGATTACGGGCGCTGCTGCTGGTGCGGATTGTGCGTGGACATCTGTACCGCGGCTTCGCTGAGAATGAGCAACGAGTACGCCTGGTTCACAGACGACCCGAACGAGTTTCACTTCACAGCGGGTGTCGACGACAAGTCCTGGCAGCAGAATGAACACGGCTACCGCCGCGCCGAAGGCTACCACCTGTATCCACCCAAACGCATTCCCATGGACATGCTTTCCCCCGAGGAAAGCGTGCAGTCGTTCGATGAGGTCGCCAGGGGCTACAGCGAAGACCAGGCAAAACGCGAAGCGGACCGCTGCGTCGAATGCGGCATTTGCGTGGCCACCTGCCCGGCACACATGGACGTACCGGACTACATCCGCAGCATCCGCGACGGCGACTACGAAAATGGCCTGCAGCTGATGTACCGCACCAATCCATTCCCGGCGACCTGCGGCCGCATCTGCACGCGCCGTTGCGAGTCCGTGTGCCCGGTCGGCATCCTCGGTGAACCGGTCGCGATCCGCTGGCTGAAACGCTTTATCGTGGACCAGGTCGATGCAAAGGATTACAACCGCATCCTGAATGACGATGCCGGCAAACAGAGCGGCCACAGGGTTGCTATCGTGGGCGCAGGGCCCGGCGGCCTGAGTGCGGCCTATTACCTGCGCCGCTACGGCCATGCGGTCTCCGTGTTCGAGGCACAGACAAAAGCCGGTGGCATGCTGCGCTACGGTGTACCGAGCTACCGCCTGGCGGACGCCGATCTCGACAAGGACATCGAATATATCGTTTCGCTTGGCGTGGACATGAATTACAACACCCGGATTGGCAAAGACATACCGTTCGAGCAGTTGCTGCAGGACTACGATGCGGTGTTCATGTCGACCGGCCTTTCGTTACCCTCGAGTATGCGCATCCAGGGAGAAGATCATCCACGCGTGCTGTCCGGCCTGCAGGTCCTGGCCGATGTCGCCAACGGCCGTGACCCCGGCATCGGCCGCAAGGTTGCGGTGATCGGCGGCGGCAATGTCGCGATGGACGCCTCGCGCGTATCCCGGCGCCTGGGTGCCGAGGTCACGATTCTGTACCGTCGCCGCATCGCAGACATGCCGGCCGACACCGAGGAGATACACGAGTCCCAGGAGGAAGGCTGCACCATCGTGCCGCAGGCGATCCCGGTTGAAATAGTCGATGCGCCGGACGCGGACCAGGTCACGATCCGGTGGGGCGAAGCCGAAATGGTCCAGGACCCCAAGGGCGGCCGCCCGAGACCGGTGTTGCAGGAAGATCGCATGCACGAAGAAACCTACGACTGCATCATATCGGCCATCGGCCAGGGCAGCGATCTCGATTACCTGACCAGAGACGTACAGGAACAGCTCGCGATCGAATGGGGCAAGTTCAGCCCGGGCGAGTACCAGAGGACACCACTGCAAAAGGTCTTCGTCGGCGGCGACGTTGCCAACCGCACCGCCGATGCGATCAGCGCGATCGAAGACGGGCATCATGCGGCCCGCGGCATCGAACGTTTTCTCAATCCGGATGCCTATAAAAACAGTGAACCAGAATCAGACAGCTCTAGACCAGGAGGTGAGGATCAATGAACACCGTTGATGAAGTGCTCGACTACGCGATTGACCAGGAGCAGCAGGCGGCCGACTTCTACGCGAGCATGGCAGAACGCGCCGAAAAAGCCGGTATGAAAAAAATATTTCTCGACTTTGCCGAAGAGGAAATACGCCACAAGGAACGTTTGCTCGCGGTCAAGGCAGGTGAGCGCGAGCTCACGCCCGAACAGGAAGTGCTCGACCTGAAAATCTCGGACTACCTGGTTGAGGTCGATGAAAACCCCAACATCTCCTACCAGGACGCCCTGATCGTCGCGATGAAACGCGAACGCGCAGCCTACGAGCTGTACAGCGACATGGCGGAAAAAGTCCCGGAGAGCAACATCAGGCAACTCTTCGTCGGCCTGGCCAAGGAGGAAGCCAAGCACAAGCTGTTCTTCGAATCGGAGTACGACGAACGCGTGCTGATGGACAATTGAAGGATACCTTTTTCGCCACAGAGGCACGGAGGACACAGAGAATCTTGATTTGTTGTAGGAGCGGCTTCAGCCGCGAATTACTCGCAGGACTGTACGAATGTTCGCGGCTAAAGCCGCTCCTACAGATATTTACCACCTAAAAAACTCCGTGTACTCTGTGCCTCCGTGGCAAATACAAGCTTCAGATATAACCTGATAACAATGAAAATCCAGACGATAACAACCACCCCGTTCGACGACCAGCGCCCCGGTACTTCGGGTTTGCGCAAGAAGGTCAAGATTTTCCATACACCGCACTACCTCGAGAACTTCGTGCAGTCGATTTTCAACGCACTCGAGGGCTACCAGGGACAGACGCTGGTGGTTGGGGGCGACGGCCGTTACTACAACCGCGAGGCCCTGCAGGTCATTCTCAGAATGGCGGCAGCGAACGGTTTCGGCAAGGTCATGGTCGGTCGCGGCGGCATACTGTCGACCCCGGCCGCTTCCTGCGTGATTCGAAAGTACGCTACGTTCGGCGGCATCATTCTCTCGGCCAGCCACAACCCGGGCGGGCCGGCGCACGACTTCGGCATCAAGTACAACACCGGCAACGGGGGACCGGCGCCCGAGAAGATTACCGAGGCGATCTACAGCCAGAGCCGGGAAATTGCGCAGTACCGGATACTCGAAGCCGAGGACATCGACCTCGACACCATCGGCGAGCAGCAACTCGGCGACATGCGCGTCGAGATCATTGATCCGGTCAAGGATTATGCGGATCTGATGGAACAGCTGTTCGACTTCGCGGGCATGCGCGCATTGCTGGCATCCGGCAGCTTCAGCATGCGCTTCGATGCGATGAATGCGGTTACCGGACCGTACGCCCTCGAGATACTGGAGAAACGCCTCGGAGCACCCGGCGGCACGGTGCTCCGCGGCGACCCGCTGCCAGACTTCGGCGGTGCGCATCCGGACCCGAACCTGGTGCATGCAAAAGACCTGGTCGAAATCATGAGCGGTGACGATGCCCCGGATCTTGGCGCCGCATCCGACGGTGACGGTGACCGAAACATGATCCTGGGCCGGAACTTCTATGTTACGCCCAGCGACAGCCTTGCCCTTCTCGCCGCCAACGCAAGCCATGTGCCGGGGTATCAGCAGGGACTGGCCGGTGCCGCGCGCTCGATGCCAACCAGCCAGGCGATCGACCGGGTTGCGGCCGTACAGGGAATCGAATGCTATGAAACGCCAACGGGCTGGAAATTTTTCGGCAACCTGCTCGATGCCGGCAGGATTACGCTGTGCGGCGAGGAATCCTTCGGCACCGGCTCGAACCATGTACGTGAAAAAGACGGTCTCTGGGCGGTATTGTTCTGGTTGAATATACTTGCTGCCCGGCGGCAGTCAGTCGCCGATATCGTGCACGAGCACTGGCAACAGTATGGCCGCGACGTATATACGCGCCACGATTACGAAGGCGTTTCAGCCGACGGCGCAGCCGCCTTGATGGAGCAGCTCCGCATGCGCAGCAGTGAACTGGCGGGACAGACCCTTTCCGGCTATACCGCCGAGCTCTCGGACGACTTCAGCTATACCGATCCCGTCGATCAAAGCGTCAGCAGCCGGCAGGGTGTCCGTATACTGTTCAGCAACGGCGCCCGCATCGTCTATCGCCTGTCCGGCACCGGCACCGAAGGCGCCACCCTGCGCGTCTATATCGAGCAGCCCGAGAGCGATCCCGCCAGACTGGAACAAGATCCCCAGCAGTCACTGGCCGAACTCATCCGCCTGTCGGCAGAAATCGCAGAGATCGAACGGTTCACCGGCCGCAAGGCCCCCGATGTGATCACATGACCTGAACGGAAGCAGCCCCTGCCCCGAAGCGCGCGGAATTTGCAACCCGGCGGACGGTCTGCGGTCTGAACAGGTAGCCCCGTTATTGTGCGATAATGCCGGCCGGCGCACTATTTCGGGTCATATTTGATGCTGGTCAAAGCCCGAAATGGCCAACGGCGTTTAAATTGCAAATGGGCTCGATTCTTGCACGCAAACTACTACTATTAGTGCATTCCCTGATAACACCCTGAACGGAACAAGAACAACAACAGGCAAGGCAGGAGGTCAGCATGCTGCCAGAGCAATCGAACAGGACTCTCAATGTGAGCATCGGCGACTACGTTTCTTCGATCACCGCCTCGGCAAACAGCCCGGGGGACCTGCTGCAGCATTTGTATGACATCCAGTACCGCTATTCCTGTATCCCCGGCGAGGCCGTCACCTCGCTGGCGGCAAAACTGGGCCTGACCGAGGCCCACATCCATGGCGTGATCGGCTTTTACTCGTTTCTGCACAGCATGCCGCGCGGTCAGTACGATGTGCTGTTCAGCGACAGCATTACCGACCATATGCTTGGCAGCCGCGAGCTCATGGCCCGGCTGTGCGAAAAGCTTGGCGTGGCTTCCGGTGCACCGCGCCCCGACGGGCGCGTCACGATCGCAGCCACATCCTGCACGGGCATGTGCGACCAGGGGCCGGCGCTGCTCGTGAACGGCTGGACCATCACGCAGCTGGACGAGAGCCGGATCGACAGCATTGCCGAACTGATCGAATCGCGCACGGCTGTGGAAAACTGGCCGGCAGAATTTTTTCAGGTCGAGGACAACATCCGCCGCAAGGATATCCTGCTCACGGACGATACAGACGACGGCGATGCGCTTCGGGCGCTGATCGACAGGGGCGCGGAAGTCCTGCTCGATCAGATCGAGGCCTCGGGGCTGCGCGGACGCGGCGGCGCCGGTTTCAGGACCGGATTGAAATGGCGTTTCTGCAAGCAGACGGAAGCAGACCAGCGATACGTTGTATGCAATGCCGACGAAGGCGAGCCCGGCACCTTCAAGGACCGCGTGCTGCTCAACAGCTATGCAAACCGCGTGTTCGAAGGCATGACCCTGTGCGCGGGTCTGATAGGTGCCAGCAAGGGCTACCTCTATCTTCGGGGCGAATACCGCTACCTGCGCGAGCCGCTCGAAAGGGTGCTGCAGCAGCGGCGCGAGGCCGGCCTGCTCGGCAGCAACATCCTCGGCACAGCCGGTTTCGGCTTTGATATCGAGATCCACATGGGGGCCGGCGCCTACATCTGCGGCGAGGAATCCTCGCTGATCGAATCACTGGAAGGCAAGCGCGGCATACCGCGCAAACGTCCCCCGTTCCCGGTGTCGAACGGTTACATGGACAAGCCGACCGTGGTGAACAACGTCGAGACCTTCATGGCCGCTGCGCTGATCGCGGTCCACGGCGCCGACTGGTTTCGAGCCGTGGGCACCGATGAATCCAGCGGCACCAAGTTGCTCAGCATCAGCGGTGACTGTGAACGCCCGGGCATCTATGAATACCCGTTCGGAGTATCGATCAACGACATTCTCAAGGACTGCGGCGCGGCCGACACCCAGGCCGTCCAGGTCGCCGGCGCGGCCGGCTTCACCATCCCGCCGTCCGAGTTCGACCGCAGCATTGCATTCGAAGACATATCCACCGGCGGCTCCTTCATGATATTCGATCAGCACAGGAACATGCTGGACATGGTGCAGAACTTCGCCCACTTCTTCGTGCACGAAAGCTGCGGCTTCTGCACGCCCTGCCGGGTCGGCAGTTCGCTGATGAGGGACCTGGTCGACAAGGTGCATTCCGGGCATGCGGGCGAATACGATCTGGGTGAAATGCGCAATATCGGCGCCCTGATGCGCGGCAGCAGCCACTGCGGGCTGGGAACGACCGCAGCCAACCCGGTGCTCGACACGCTGGACAAGTTCCCCCACATCTATGAACAAAGGTTGAAGCATACGGGCTACGAACCGGCGTTCGACCTGGATGCCGCGTTGCAGGACGCCCGTGACATTACCGGGCGTGACGACGACGGCGCGCACATAAGGACAGAATCATGAGCGGTGAAAAGACATTCCGGCTGGACGGCAAGCCCATCGCGTTCAGCGACGGCGATACCATCATGGATGCGGCCCTGAGGGCGGGCGAGTACATTCCGCACCTTTGCCACAATCCCGAATTCACCCCGCACGGCAGCTGCCGGGTATGCATCGTCAATGCTGACGGCAGGCAGGTCTCCGCCTGCACCCAGCCCGCCGCAGAGAACATGGAAGTCGACAACGCTTCGGACAGCATCATGGACCAGCGGCGCGCACTGCTGCAAATGCTGTTTGTTGAAGGCAACCACGTCTGCCCGGGGTGCGAAGCAAGCGGCGCCTGCCAGCTGCAGGCCGTGGCCTACTACGTCAATATGCTGTCGCCGCATTTTACCCATTTCTTCCCGCAGCGCTCGGTGGACGCCTCGCATCCCGACATCGCGATCGACTTCAACCGCTGCATACTTTGCGAATTGTGCGTACGCGCCAGCCGGGACGTCGACGGTAAAAATGTATTCGCGATCGACGGCCGCGGCATCGACAGCCACCTGGTGATTAACTCGCCCAGCGGCAAACTCGGTGACAGCAATTTCAGCGCCGATGACAAGGCCGCGCACGTCTGCCCGGTGGGCGCGATCCTGCCGAAGCACAGAGGCTACGACAAACCAATAGGCGAGCGCCTCTACGACCAGCAACCGATCAGCATCGTCGGTGACCTGGCAGCAAACGAACAGGATGAGGAGCGATAGGCATGGCGGAGAAACTCAGAGTCGCGACGGCTTCATTGTGCGGCTGCTTCGGCTGCCACATGTCCTTCCTGGATATAGACGAGCGCATACTTGAACTGGTTCAGGTCGCGGAATTCGACCGTTCGCCGATAACCGACATCAAGACGATCAGCGACTGCGACATCGGCATCATCGAGGGCGGCGTCGCCAATGCCGAGAACGTGGAGGTGCTGCGGGAGTTTCGGAAGCACAGCAAGATCCTGGTCGCGCTGGGCGCCTGTGCGGTCAACGGCGGCATCCCCGCGATGCGCAACAGTTTCAGCCTGAAGTCATGCCTCGAGGAAGCCTATCTCGACGGCGTTGGCGTGGCCAACCCGATGATACCGAGCGACCCGGAAATCCCGATGCTGCTTAACAAGGTGCATCCGATCCACGAAGTGGTCAAGGTCGATTACTCGCTGCCGGGGTGCCCCCCGTCCGGCGACACCATCTGGACATTCCTGACGGAACTCATCGAAGGCAAGCCGATCAGTTTTCCTTACCAGCAGATTCATTATGATTGAGCAGCAAGTGTCATACACTAATTATCACAGCGTTCCTGATACGCTTGTCATTCCCGCGGAAGCGGGGATCTCTTTTGACTTGGCGTGTTCTAATGCTGTATGAGATTCCCGCCTTCGCGGGAATGACGTTGATAAATGCGGGAATGACGTTGATAAATACGGGAATGACAGTGACGTAGGGTGGATTAGTCAAAGCCGTAATCCGCCTTTCCGGCGTTCCGGTGCAATACGCTTCGCTATTGCACCCTGCGCAAACAGGAATGAATATAAAATTATTTGAGGCACGCAGATGTATAAAGAACTCGAAACCGCCAGCAATCCCGAGAATCTCGAACGCGTCGTTATCGAGCCGCTGACCCGCGTCGAAGGACACGGCAAGGTCACGCTGCTGCAGGACGAGAACCAGCACATCAGGCAGGCGCGCCTGCATATTGTTGAATTTCGCGGCTTCGAAAAATTCATCCAGGGCCGCCCTTACTGGGAGCTGCCGGTGCTGGTCCAGCGCCTGTGCGGCATCTGCCCGGTCAGCCACCACCTTGCGGCTGCAAAGGCCACGGACTGCCTGGTTGGAGCCCGCGAGCTGACACCCACGGCCGACAAGATCCGCCGCCTGATGCACTATGGCCAGACCCTGCAATCGCACGCTCTGCACTTTTTCCACCTGTGTTCACCGGACCTGCTGTTCGGCTTCGACGATGAAGTGCGCCACCGCAACATCATCGGCGTGATCGAAGATCACCCGGAAATCGCCAAACAGGGCGTGATGCTGCGCAAGTACGGCCAGGAAGTGATCCGCCTGACGGCCGGAAAGCGCGTGCACGGCACCGGCGCCATACCCGGCGGCGTGAACAAGTCACTCAACCGCAACGAGATCACCTACCTGCTGAAGGACATCGGCCAGATCGTCAGCTGGAGCGTCGGTGCGGTCGAACTCATCAAGCGCATCTTTTTCGAGCAGTTGAACTATCACCTCGAGTTCGGCCGCATCGAAAGCAACATGCTCAGCCTGGTACGCGAGGACGGTGCCTTCGATATCTACCACGGCGGCCTGCGTGCGCGCGACAGTAACGGCAACGACATTTTTGACCACGTGGACTACACCGGCTACACCGACTACATCAAGGAGGGCGTCAAGAACTGGAGCTACATGAAGTTCCCCTACATCGACGCCATTGGCGCCGAAAACGGCTGGTACCGTGTCGGTCCGCTGGCGCGCGTGAACAACTGCGATTTCTTCACTACTCCGCTGGCTGAAAAGGAACGCGTCGAATTCAAGGCCGTCGGCCAGGGAAGACCTGTCCATGCCGCGCTGGCCTTCCACTGGGCGCGCCTGATCGAACTGCTGTACTGTGCAGAATCGATACAGCAACTGCTGCACGATCCGGATATCTCCGGGAGCGACCTGCTGAACAGGGGCGACATGGAAAACTGCGGCATCGGCGTGATCGAGGCACCGCGCGGCACGCTGTTCCATCATTACGAAATCGATGACGACGGCATCGTAACCAGGGCCAACCTGATCGTTTCGACGACCAACAACAACCAGGCCATGAACGAGTCCATACGCCAGGTTGCGAGCACCTACCTGGACGGCAGTCGGCTGACCGAGCCCCTGCTGAACCAGGTCGAAGTCGCGATACGCGCCTACGACCCCTGCCTGTCCTGCGCGACCCACGCAATGGGCAAGATGCCGCTGGAGATCAGCCTGGTCGACGAAAACGATGAACTGGTCGACCGGATGGAGAAGCGTGCTTCCGGACTCATACAGCGTACCATTGGTACAGTTGATAATTAAACGCAAAGGGCGCAGAGACGCAGAGGACGCAGAGTTTTCTGATGTGTTTGTAGGAGCGGCTTTAGCCGCGAATGCCGTTTCGCAGAACCATAGCGTTATTCGCGGCTAAAGCCGCTCCTACAAATGATCCCGGTTATTTCGACAAAAATCCAAACCTTTCTTTGCGTCCTCTGCGTCTCTGCGCCCTTTGCGTTAACAACATTTGCCAGTTCATGCCACATACCGTCAAACCCATCCTGATCTTCACCTGGGGCAACCCTTCGCGTGGTGACGATGCGATCGGCCCGCAGATGTACGAACGCTTGACGGGCGAGCACCTGGACGGTGTCGAGCTGCTGACCGATTTCCAGCTTCAGATCGAGCACACCATGGACCTGGAAAGCCGCGAGCGCATCGTTTTCATCGACGCCAGCGTTTCAGCAAAGGCGCCTTTCGAATTCTACCGGATCGAACCCGTTGTCGATGACAGCTATACCACGCACGCGATGAGTCCCGAATCGCTGCTGGCAACCTATGAAAAGGTCAACGGCGCGGCAGCGCCGCCTGCCTATATGCTGGAGGTCAGGGGTTACGGCTTCGAACTGGGCCAGCCGATCAGCGAACGGGCAGGCGCCAACATCGCGGACGCATTCGGATTCATCCGGGAACTGGTTGCCGGACATGCGGCCGGTGACTGGGACAAGCTGTCAGGCTGCTGATACCCTCATGCTGTGGCAAGCTCATGCGGCAGCGTGTAATACAGGGCCGGCGACACTTCCTTCCCTTCAAAGTAAGTCGACGTAAGTTCTGAATTAAGATCAATAATCGCAAGCTGCAACTCGTTGATGAAATCGTTGAGGTTTCGATGAACGATATTCTCCACCCTGGCGTTTCTGACCAGGCGCTGCGCTTTCACCAGCGCGTACTGCGGCGCCTCGTTCATAGGCAGGTTTCGCAGACACTGTTCGACCTGGTTGAAACAGTGATGGATGGCCCGGGGAAAATAGACGTCCTGAAGCAGGTAGCGCAATACCTCGACGCCCCTGACACGCACATGAACATAACGCCGGTACATCTGGTATCCGGCCAGTGAATCAAGCACGCTTTTCCACTGGATATCATCGAAGGGCTTCAGGTCCTCATCGTGTTTCGGCAGCAGATTCTCGGCACGGACATCGATCACGCGCGAGGTCATGTCTGCGCGTTCTATATTCCTGCCCAAGCGAACGAACTCGTAGATCTGGTCATGGCTCATCGACGCGGACAGCTTGCCGGATATCAGGTGACATGAATCAATGACATGCTGCATGAAATGATAACGCCCGCGGCGCGACAGCACGTTCGACTTGTTCTCTTTAGCATAGGTAAAGAGATCATTCAGCGTTTCCCAGACAGCCCGCGGAAATATAGCACGCGATGTCCGCAGGTTCTCGCGCGCGTTCGCCAGCGAACACAGCATACAGCTCTGATTGGCCGAATCCATGACCAGAAAACGCATGACATTGCGCTCGTTGGCCTCCTTGTGCGTTTCATAGAATACGTCGGCGAGACCCGTGATCGACACGATCGGCGCCCAGCCAAGCGTGGAATGGCGCGGCATATCCAGCAACAGGTTGTTGTTGACCAGGATCATGCGGGCAGTGTTTTCCACCCGCTCGACGTAACGTGCGAACCAGTATACGCGTTCCGCAACACTTGATAGCAACATGACTACCTGCCTCCGGTTTCGACTATCCAGGTGTCCTTACTGCCGCCGCCCTGCGATGAATTTACGACCAGTGAGCCCTTCTTGAGCGCGACCCTGGTCAGGCCGCCTCGCGTAACATGACTTGTTTCGCCGGACAGAATAAACGGCCGCAGGTCGATGTGACGGGGTTCGACATTGCCGTCGCACAGGGTCGGGACCGTCGACAGCGATAATGTTGGCTGCGCTATGTAGTTTCTTGGATGCCTTTTGATCAGTTTCTTGAACTCCTTGTGAGTCTTCTTGCTCGACGCCGGACCCACCATCATGCCGTATCCACCCGACTCGTTCGCCGGTTTTACAACCAGCTGGTCCAGGTTCGCCAGCACATATTCGCGGTGTTCCCTGTTCATGCAAAGGTAGGTCGGAACATTCTGCAGCACCGGCTCCTGGTCCAGGTAGTAGCGGATCATGTCGGGAACATAAGCGTACACCACCTTGTCGTCCGCGACCCCTGCACCCGGTGCATTCGCGATCGCGACATTACCCTTTCTCCATGCACGCATGATACCGGGTACGCCGAGCACGGAGTCGGGATTGAAAACTTCCGGATCGAGAAACAGGTCGTCGACCCTGCGGTAAATCACGTCAACCCGTGCACGGCCATTGATCGTCCGCATGTACACGCAATCGTCCTCGCCGACAAACAGGTCACTGCCGCTGACCAGTTCTACACCCATCTGCTGCGCCAGGTAGGAATGTTCGAAATAGGCGGAGTTGTAGATACCCGGCGTCAGCACGACGATGGTCGGATAGTCCGCCGGCCGGGGTGAAAGTGAGGCCAGCATGTCAAACAACCGGGATGAATAGCCGTCCACAGGCAGGATACTGTAGTCCTCGAACAACTCGGGGAACACGCGCTTCATCACGAGGCGGTTTTCAAGCATGTACGAAACGCCCGACGGGACCCTGAGATTGTCCTCCAGCACGTACATGGTACCGTCGCTGTCGCGGACCAGGTCGCTGCCGCAGATATGAGCCCAGATACCCAGCGGGGGTTTGATGCCGATGCACTGCTCGCGAAAATTGACGGATTGCTCTAGCACGCCACGCGGAAAAACACCGTCCTTGATGATCTGCTGCTCATCGTACATATCCGCAATGAACATGTTCAACGCCTGTACGCGTTGCTGCAGACCCTCTTCGGTTCGGCGCCACTCGCGTGCGGATATGATGCGGGGGATAATGTCAAACGGCCAGACGCGGTCGATGCCGCCCTCGTCGCTGTAGACAGTAAAAGTAATACCCATCACGCGCATGGCCAGCTCCGCGGCCTCGCGGCGTTCGCGCAGGTCTTCGTCACTGAGCCCGCGGAGATACTGAACGATCTTCCCTGCCCCGGCGCGCGCACGGCCGCCGGCAGTGATCAGCTCGTCAAAGTTCTCACCGCTCGAATAGTTGTTCCAGGTGATTGCCATTTATTCAAACACCGTTGTCTGGTCCGGCATCGGTTCATTGTTCTTGATTACACGATGCAAACCGCGTGCCAATCCCTCACAAGCGTCCCTTCGCGAACGCCCCGGGGTTCTCGCCGCCATGGGCGCGCGCAACTGGAGATAATGCACCAGGATGGCGTTCGTCGCACTCGCGCGCGCGCCAATCCGGTGCACAAAAAAATGACGGCCGACCGGGGTTCACCTGGCGCGGCCACCGCTTTGCCCTGAATTCAGTCAGTTGCAGCGCTCCGGTCGAGTCCAGGTTTTCTGGCGTATAAATTGCTACTGAAAATGCGGTAACAATTTCATTAAAGGCGGCGCTCATGCAACCAGCGACGAATTCTCTTTCCTTCACGCGCCATGGCGACAAACAGAATTCCGGTTTCTTTGAAGAGTATCTCGTTCGTTTGCTCGAGGAGCGTGATCGCAGCGGTCTGAGCGACATGGTGCATGAAATCGATGCGATCATGATCACCGTGGATCCCGGTCACTCGATACGCTATATCGGCGAACTGGCGCTGATGACGCCTTACCACTACCTG
>Ga0180438_10007811_pt1 | contig 13798 bp, 9 predicted proteins | sample SS_ome_12_FD_132455 | JGI IMG/M metagenome (GOLD analysis project Ga0180438, IMG submission 132455) | Hypersaline lake sediment archaeal communities from the Salton Sea, California, USA - SS_3_D_2 metaG | ecosystem: Environmental > Aquatic > Non-marine Saline and Alkaline > Hypersaline >... | reverse complement strand
TCAGACGCACTGTATGGATCGTTCAACAACGCGATCGAGATGCTAACGGCGATCTACGGCACGGAAGAGTTCCACGAGGGGATGGACGCTTTCCTGGAAAAGCGCAAGCCGGATTTTGGGCGCTTCCAGCGCTAAGCCATATGCAAGCCTGCCACCAGGCTCGCGCCGCCGGTGCAGGACCACAACACGCCAACGGAGGGAGCAGCAATGCGCACATTCATCACTGGAGCCACGGGATTCATTGGCGGTGCGGTTGTCAGACGACTGCTGGAAGCTGGGCACGAGGTCCGGGCACTCGTCCTGCCTGGGTGCGACACGCGTTATATCGACGGTCTGGCCATTGAGCGGATCGACGGCGACGTTAGGGACAACGAGAGCGTGCAGCATGGCGTCGCTGGATGCGACTGGGTCCTGCACCTAGCGGCCATCTACAGCTTCCGAGGTCATCCCTGGGAAGATTTCCAGCAAGTCAACATCGAGGGCACGCAGCGCGTGCTCCGAGCGGCATTGAACGAGGGCGTCAAGCGCGTTGTGCACACCAGTTCCGTGATCACGGTGGGCGTGAACGACGACCGCTCACTCGCCAACGAGGAGACGTCCAGCACCCTGGCCGACATGTACGGCTACTACGCCCGCTCCAAGTTCCTGTCCGAGGAGCTGGCGCGCGACTTTGCCCGGCAAGGGCTGCCGGTGGTCATTGTCAATCCAACCAGTCCGATGGGCGAAGGCGACTACCGACCGACACCCACCGGCAGGATCATCGTGGACTACCTCAACGGACGCATGCCAGCCTACGTGGACACGGGCATCAACATCGTGGACGTCGAGGACGTGGCGACTGGGCATCTATTGGCGGCCGAACGCGGGCGGGTGGGCGAGCGCTACATACTAGGTGGCGAGAACCTAACGCTGAAGGAATTCCTGGACACCCTCTCCGAGGTCTCAGGCCTGCCTCCTGTGCGCATGAAAGTCCCGAGTGCCGTTGTTAAGGCCTGGTCCTACGTGGACGCGGCCCTAGGCCGGGTGATTCCACGCTATACGCCGTGGGCGACCCCAGAGGAGGCGCGCCAATCAAACAAGTGGATGCACTTTGACGTGAGCAAGGCGACCACTGAGCTGGGTCTGCCGCAGACGCCGGCCAGAGAGATTCTGCGCAAGGCAGTGGCGTGGTACAGGGCCAACGGTTATGCCCCATAGCGCGAACGGCATCAGGTACGTCGCGAAAACATCACGGGCTTCGAGGAGTAAAGGAATGGCTTCCAGTCTCTGGCACGCGTGCCTGGCGCCCGGTACCGAACCATCACCAGCTACTACTGTACCCAGCACATGATCGCGCACGCTTTCGTCCAGGAAGGCTGAGCGCATTGGCCAGACCGCTCTGGTTCGTCAAACTGATCGAAAAGACCTTCCCCTCACGCTTCGTACTGGCCAAACTCACCAACTGGCCGCTCATCGGCCGTTTTGTGGATCGTTGGTTGTTCGAGGATGACGATCTGGTGTACCTGCCTTCCAGCCGCGTGATAGCCGTCGATCAGCCAATCGAAGCGCCGCAGAGCACGGTCCTGCCCTCACAAGTGGTTGACCACTTTGTCGAAGAAGCCAGCTACCACTGGATCATGAACCGCTGCATCTGTCGAGAGGCCGAGCAGTGCGAGGACTATCCCATTAAGCTGGGCTGTCTCTTCCTTGGCCAGGCAGTGCTGAAGATCAATCCGAGGCTAGGGCGCCTGGTGAGCAAGGAGGAGGCCCGCGAGCATGTGCGCCGCTGTCGTGACGCCGGGCTGGTGCACCTCATCGGCCGCAACAAGCTCGACACCGTCTGGTTGGGCGTGGGCCCCGGCGACAGGCTGCTCACCATCTGCAATTGCTGCCCCTGTTGCTGTCTGTGGCGCATGCTGCCAGACATCGCCCCTGAGATTGGCAACAAGGTTCACGCCATGCCAGGTATCACGGTGACAGTCACCGACCGTTGCGTGGGATGCGGCGCCTGCGCCGAAGATATCTGTTTCGTCAATGCCATCTGCCTTGACAACGGTCGTGCCGTGCACAGCGATGCCTGCCGGGGCTGCGGGCGCTGCGTCAGCGTCTGCCCGGAGGGCGCGATCGAGCTGTCCATCGACGGTGATGGCTTTGCCCAGCGGATGATCGAGCGCCTGTCCACACAGGTTGACGTGTCCTAGATCGCGCGCAACCAGCCCAAACTACGGAGGACCGAGAGCATGCTCTTCGAACCGGGAAGGATTGGCCTACTGGAACTGTCTAACCGTCTGGTCCGCTCCGCGACTGCAGAGCGCATGGCCAACGAGAATGGTATGCCCCGAGCGCAGCTCAAGCAGCTCTACCGGACGCTGGCGCGCGGCGGGGTGGGTCTGATCATCAGCGGGCACATGTACGTGCACCCAACAGGCAAGTGCCATCCCGAAATGACCGGCATCTTTGCCGATGAGTTCGTGCCGGGCCTCGCCGAACTAGCGGAGGTCGTGCACCGCGAAGGCGGTCTGATCATTCCGCAGATCAACCACGGCGGCATGCAATGCAGCCGCGACAGCGTGGACGTGACCATCGCGCCTTCGGCGTTTGACGCCCCATACCTGAGCCAGCCCGCGCGGGAGATGACGCGCCAGGAAATCGAGCAGTGCATCGAGGCTTATGCCCACGCAGCCCGCCGGGCCAAGGCCGCAGGTTTCGACGGCGTTCAGCTGCACGGTGCGCACGGCTACCTGATCAGCCAGTTCCTTTCCCCTTTCATCAACAAGCGGCAGGACGAGTGGGGTGGCGATTGGGAGGGCCGAACGCGCTTCCTACGCTCAGTGTGCCACGCCGTGCGCGAGCAGGTCGGACCTGACTTTCCACTGCTGATCAAGCTTGGCGTTGCCGACGCAGTCGAAGGAGGTTTATCCCTAACGGAGGGGCTGCAGGTGGTGGCAGCTTTGGCATCATGGGGTATTGACGGCATTGAGATCAGCGCGGGGTTTGGTGGCGGTCGCAGCAGCAGCATCCGCGGGGGAATCCACACTGAGGCCGATGAGGCCTACTTCCGGCCTTGGGCTCGTGAAGCGCGCAAAGTCACCGTATTGCCGCTGATCTTGGTTGGCGGACTCCGTTCGCGCAGCGTAATGGAGGAGGTGCTCGCTTCCGGCGATGCCGACTTTGTCTCCTTGTCGCGCCCGCTGATCTGCGAACCCGACCTGCCCAACCACTTGCGTGTCGGCGTGCAGGAGCGCTCATCCTGCATCTCCGCTAACCAGTGTTGGGCGGAACACGCGGGAGAAGGCATCGCCTGCAAGTGCCCGCTGGAGAAGCTGCCGACAGCCAAATGACTAGGGCGTGACGACAGTGCGCACGCCAGGGCCAAAACCCGCCAGCTGATCCAGTGCAGCGTTGACCGCGCCTGCATCCAACGGTATCGCATTGGTGACCATGGCGGAGAGATCCAGCCTGCCCCGCCGCGCGAGCTCGATCAGCAACGGTAGCTCCGACAGCAGGTGATCGTCCGACCCCATGATCGATGCCTCTTTCCCAATTAGCTGGCGGTACGAGTCCAGGGCCACAGGCTTGTCAGTGATTCCGACCACCACCGCACGGCCGCACACGCCCAGCACTTGCACTGCCTGCTGGATCGCCTGCGGCAAGCCGATCAACTCCAACGCCACGTCCACACCCGAATCGCGCGTTAGCTGACGGATCTGAGCCACCGGATCACTTGCGGCAGCATCGATGGGTATGGCCCCATACTGGCCGGCCAGTGCCAGCCGCTCCTCATTCAGGTCCACAGCATAAACATCCAACGCTCCAAGAGCTCTAGCCAGCTGAATGGCCGACATTCCCAGGCCGCCAACGCCAAAGATGGCCACGGTCTCGCCGGCTTGCATCTGTGCCCGGCGCAGTGCATGCAGTGAGGTCGCCGAGGAGCACATCAGAATAGCACCTTGCTCGAAAGGGATCTCGTCTGGCAGGGGCACGGCATTGCGCGCAGGACCAGCGATGTACTCGGCATAGCCCCCATCACGGTGCTTGCCGATCATCTCCCCGCTGGTGCAGAACTGCTCATTGCCGCTGACGCAGAACTTGCAGTGGCCGCACGTGACCAGGTAGTGAAGGCACACGCGGTCGCCGGCCTGCACACATGTCACCTGCTGCCCGACTCGTTCGACCACCCCAGCGATTTCGTGGCCCAGCGTAACGGGCAGTGGTCGCACTGGCGACACGCCATCCCGATAGTGCACGTCCGAGTGGCAGATACCGGCTGCCATGATGCGCACCAGAACCTCATCGGGCGCCGCAGCCGGCATGGCCACCTTCTGCAATTGTAAGGGTTTGCCAATCTCAACAAGGCGAACGGCCTTCATGTCGTCACTCCCGTCACCCCATGTGCATGTCTTTGCTGGCACATCGGTCGTTGCGCACCCAGCCTAGTTGCCTGACGCTGAAGGCCAGCCGGGAACCAGGTGCAGATCCAGCGCTTCCGATGTCTCAGCTAGTGGCCACCCCGTCTCCTCATCGACGCCCAAGGCTGCAAAGTACCCCCGGCTCATGGCATCGGTGTCGAGCCTCACGCCCGCCAACGGGCCAGCCTCCAGGGGCGGCTCACCGCGCTCGCGCCCGGGCAGGGTCACCTGCGGCGGCACGATGCCCTCACGGGCATTGAAGGCGTGTCGGAGCGCCTGAATGCGACGCCCTGTGGTCAGTAGTTCTCTATCGTCGACATCCCAGCCGGTAGCCGCGCGCAACCAGTCCAAGAAAGGTGGCTCGCCCATCAGGAGACAGAACTGGCATAGGCCCAGAGAGTCAAAGGCCCTCAGCACCGCCATGGTGACGGCCATCTCCGCTCCTTTGCCGATCATGTCATAGCGTCCCGCTGGTTTCCGACCCTGTGCAGTGAGAAAGCGCCTCATCGTGGGGTTTTCGACAATACCTGCATCGGTAGATGTGTGGCGGCCTGGCGCAGGATCCACCAGGTAACCAACGCCAACCCCGGGGTTGTGCAGACTGCGGTGCATAGACAGTTCCTGACCACCGGCATGCATGGCCGCGGCCTGCGCTTCCGGACCCAGCCGCTCTGCTGCGCGCTGCACACCATCAGCGAGCCAGTTCCCCAGGCCCGGTCGACGCTCGGCGATGCGCCGTGTGAGCTCAACGATCGCTTCTCCATGCCCCCAGGCCAGCTTCATCTCGCTGGCGAAATCCGCAGGCAGCCAGCCACGCTCAGCGCACTCGATGGCAAAGGCCACAGTCACCCCGGTGGAGATGCTGTCCAGCCCCGCCAGGTTGCAGATTTCGTTGCACGCGACCACGGTGTCCAGATCGGCATCGAGCAGCAGCGGGCCAAAAGCAGCCAGCGTCTCGTACTCTGGTCGGTAACCGGTGCTTCCATCGGGCAAGCGGATGACCGCGCCACATGCCACCGGGCAACTGTGGCAGGCATAGGGCTTGATCTTGTCCTGAATCACCGCCTCGTCGCTGAGATTCTCACCCATCGACAGCGGATAGTGGCGCGAGCTGTTGCCTGCCCAGTTGCGGATGGGCGCATCATCCAGTGCCACCAGCAGCGCCGTGCCCGCCGCAGTACCATACAAACGGTAGTTATCAACCACCATCTGCAGCGGTCCCCCGCTGGGCGCGACACCGAATCGCCCCAGCAGAGGGGCAACCAAGTGCAAGAGCCTATGCACCAGCGGTGTCCACGAGGCCGGACGCCGGCGGAACAGATCCCGATAGCCTTTGGTGCTCTCCCGGAATGCCGCCTCATCCGCCAGAGGAGGTGCCTGCTTGCCGAGAGCGGCCACCGCTTTCAGTTTCTTAGCACCCATCACCGCACCCAGGCCGCAACGCGCCGCGATCCGCCCGCCATCGTTGACAATACCGGAGATCAAGGACCGCTTCTCACCTGCCGGACCAATGCAGGCCACCCGCACACCGGAACCCGCGGTCTGGGCAATCGCTTCCTCGCTGGCCAAGGTATCCAGACCCCACAACTCGCGCGCATCGCGCAGTTCCACGTGCTCAGAATCCAGGTACAGGTAGACTGGCTGTGGCGCAACGCCCCGCACAACCAGGGCGTCGTACCCCACACCGCGCAGCGCGGGGCCAAAGTTGCCGCCGCAATTGGCATCACCCCAGCCCCCCGTCAATGGCGACTTGGCTGCCACCATAAAGCGCCCGCTGAATGGTGCACCGCTGCCGGCAAGCAGCCCCGGCAGAAAGGCGATCGCATTGTCCGGCCCCAGCGGATCAGCATCTGCCGGAACGTGCTCATACAGTAGACGGGCACCCAAGCCATAGCCGCCCAGATAGCGGCGGTAGACTCCCTCCGGCAGCGCGTGCACGGCCGTGTCTCCGGTGCTCAGGTCAACGAACAGGGCTTTTCCCCAGTAGCCGTTGGGCATGATGGTCTCCTCGATGTTGGCTTGCACAGGCGCCTCTCAAGCACGCTTCGTGAGGAACGATTCTTGCCTCAGCGTAACAGAGGCGACCCTACCTCCATTCTGCTGCGAGGCTGGGCGTTGCGGCATTATATCACGATGCTGGGGCACCCACAACAGTGGCATCGACCACTGCTGGAAACTCATGGCGTCAGGTTGCTTGCGCGTCGCTACGGCTCCACGTATAATCACGGAGAAAGGATGGCTGTGATTACGGTCAAGCTCTGCGCAGGAAGTGGGCGGGCTGCCCGCGCTCTGAGTGGGCTGTTGTTGCTGAGCACGGCCTTGCTGTCTATGGCCTGCTCCGCGCGTCGCGAAACCGCCACGTCGCTGCCAACGGCCGCAGCAGCCCCGACGGCATCGATGGCTACTCTAGCCGTCAGCGTCCAGCCATCGGGCGCAACGGTATACATCGACAATCAGCGGCAGGGGGAGACGCCGCTGACGCTTCAGCTGCCGGCAGGGCGCTACAATGTGCGCGTCCAGCACGCGGGCTATGAGCCGCTGGAGCGAGAGGTCACGCTGCATGCCGGGCGGGCGACGACTTTGACACAGCCGTTGCTCGACAACACGGCCCCCAGCCTGAGCCTGGACGCTTTGCCGGAACTTGTAGAGATCGGGCAGTCGGTGCACATACAAGCCCAGGCTACCGACAACGACAGTGTCACGAAGATGCGCCTCAGTATCGATGGTCAAACCGCCTTGCAAGGCAGCAGTGCCGACTTGGACTATGTGTGGGAGACGGGCAATGCCACACCTGGGGTGCATCACGTGGTTGTAGAGGCCACCGACGCAAGCGGTAATGTCAGCCAGGCAACCCGCTCGGTGTCGGTCTCTGCGCAAACCACGCCAGAGCCATCCGTTACGCCGCTGCCCGTGAAGGTTGCAGGCGCTGACCTAAAGAGCTACGAGACCACGGTCACCTTGCCGACCTACCCGTACCAGCCATATCTCAGGCAGAGGACTGATCCCCACAACAATTTCCCGGTCATGTGGCTCGACCGCAGCGCCTATGAAGCCAGCAATCCGCAGCCACAGCCGCACACTTTCAAGGCGGTCGTGCTGGAGAACCGCTACTTGCGATTGACTTTTCTCCCAGAGCTTGGTGGCAGGCTCTACGCCTGCACGTTCAAGCCTAGCGGGCAGAACATCTTCTACGCCAACCCGGTCCTCAAACCCAGCTACTGGGGACCCTTGCCCCGCCACGAGAACTGGTGGTTGGCCATCGGCGGCTTGGAGTGGGCATTGCCCGTTCACGAGCACGGCTACGAGTGGGGCGTGCCCTGGAACTACGATGTCCAGAAGCAGCCTGAGCAGCTGGTGATTGTTTTGCAGGACTCGACAGCCGTCGACCGCCTGCAAGCGCAGATCCGCGTGACGCTACCGTCAGAGTGCGCCTGCTTCGCAGTCGAGCCTCGCCTGTCAAATCCCACCAGCGCGCCGCAGGGCTGTCAGTTCTGGATGAACGCCACGCTGACCCTCGGCTCGGGCAGCGTCTCACCCAACACGGAGTTCGTGTTGCCCACTGACCGCGTGATCGTTCACAGCACCGGCGACGGCGCGCTACCGGGTGAGCATCAGACAATGGCCTGGCCAGTACACGAGGGACGCGACCTGTCGTGGTATGGGAACTGGCGCAACTGGCTGGGCGTCTTCGTACCAGACCTCCAGGAGAGCTATGCCGGAGCCTACAACCACGACACGCAGCTGGGCGTGGTGCGCATCTTTCCCCCGCATGTGGTTCCCGGCCTGAAGCTCTTTGGCTTTGGTTTGGACTTTGCGGCGCGCACAGAGTACACTGACGGTGGCTCGGAGTACTTCGAGCTGTGGGCAGGGCCCGGCAGAACTTTCTGGTCCGAAGATGACATCGTGCTCAATCCAGGCCAGACCCTGGAGTGGCGCGAGCTTTGGCTGCCGTTCCATGGCACCGGGGGTCTGGATCAGGCCAACGAGCACGCGATCGTCTACGCGGCGATGCACGAGCAGGTGCACGTGGCCGTTGCTGCAAGCACTGCGCAACGTCTGCAAATTGACCTGCAGTTGAATGGTGAGATGTTTCACACGACTTGGGCCGATGCGGCACCGGATTCGCCGCTCTTGATCGACGTCCCGCTTCCGCAGGGTGCGGGCTCGCCGCTCGAGCTCACGGTGGTGATTCACAACGCCCAGGGAGAGGCGACCCTCTCCTACAACAAAGTCATCGCACCATGACATCCAGTCAATGTCCGTCGCGTGCCGGCATCGCCGGTGCCCCAGGACGTTGCAAGTGTGGAGGACGCGTATATGTACTGTAATCAGTGTGGGGTCCGGGTGGAAGACGATGCACTGGTGTGCCCCAACTGTGGGCACAGGCTGTACCGCCCCACTCCATCGGACGAACTCCAACCCTTGCAGGAGCAGGAGGCTCCGACGCTGCAGGGCGAGGAAGCCCCAGTGCTGCAGTCAGAGGAACTGTCCCGGCTGCCCGGCGAGGAGCTGGAGATGGCTCCCCCTGCCAGCGATCAGCGGCAGGGCTGTGGCTGGGCGATGATCGCCGGCATGCTGGCTGGCGGCGCCCTGCTAGTCATCGTCATCCTGGCACTGCTCGCCATCTATCAGGGTACGCAAGAACGCGCGCGCCTGAACCGCGCCGCGGCAAGCGACCACTACCAAAAAGGCCTACAGCAACTGGTCGCAGAGAACTATGAACTCGCGCAAGCAGAATTCGAACTTGTGCTTCAGCTCGATCCCAAGCACACGGACGCCTCGACCAAGCTGGCCGAGCTCGATGCGCTGCTGGGCAGCGAGGCTGCGCCCACTTCGGCTGTGAACCAGCAGCAGGCGTTACTGCTCTACAACGAAGCCCGCCAGCTGTACAACCAGGCAGACTGGGAAGGCGTGATCGCCAAGTTGGAACAGGTGAAGATTCTCGATCCCAACTATGAACGAGAAACGGTGACTGACCTGCTGGTCGAAGCGTACGGCAAGGCCGGATCGCAGTTCGTCGAGCAAGACCGTCTGGAAGAGGCGATCCGCTATTTCGACCGTGCCCTGGAGTTGCGTCCCGCTGAGGTGGCAATCCGCGAGGAAAAGCGTCTCGCATCGCTCTACCTTGCCGGGCTGGGCTACTGGGGCGCCAACTGGCAGGGTGCAATCGACAGTTTCAGTGTGCTCTACCAGCTCAAACCAGATTACAAGGATACTGAGCAGCGGCTGTACAATGCCTATGTGGCCTATGCTGATACCCTGTACGACGGCGCAGACTGGTGTGCAGCGCGGGATCGATACGACAGCGCACTAGCCATGCAGTTCAGCGAAGCGCTCAAGGCCAAGCGCGACGAGGCTGCGCAGAACTGCGCCGTGGCAGCGGTACCTACTGGCACGCTAGCCCCCAGCGGCTCCTTTGTCGGCAGGGTGGTCAGGGTCGAGGATGTTGGCTTGGAGACGGCGATGATGATCCGCGGCCACGTCTTCAACGCGCAGGGCAATCCGATTCCTGGCGTGAGGGTGGGCCTGTCAGCCTTTGACTGGTCAGCGGTGCCCGCTGTCACCAATGAGGAGGGCGTCTTTGCTTTCGACGGACTGGGCAACCCGCTCACGTATACACTCACCCTTCTCGATTTGCCGGCTGTGCCGCTCCCGGTAAAGACCGACTGGCAGAAACTCGTCTGGGTAGAGTTCCGTTCCCAGCCTTAGGACCACAGACACAAAGGAGCGCGTTGTGAGCACACAGAAACCACCGTCACGGGGCGTGCAGGTCAACGTTGAACTGCCTGCAGACATGGAAGCAGTTTACGCCAACTTTGCCATGATCACTCACTCTCCATCAGAGATCGTGGTCGACTTTGCCCGCATCTTGCCCAACGTTCCCAAAGCCAAGGTCTATGCCCGGGTGATCATGACGCCGATGAATGCCAAGCTGCTGCACCGCGCTTTGGGCGAGAACCTGTCCAAGTTCGAAGACCAGTTTGGTGAAATCAAGACGCCAGTAGAAGGCTTTGACGAGCAAAAGCCCATCGGTTTCAAGCACTGAGCGCTTTGACGAGCAGTTCCTAGTTCGGCCTGACACTGCTTTGCAGTGAGGCGCCAACCGCTCCGTCAGGCAGCGCGGCCACCTACGACTGTGCCCATGGGGCATTAGACACGGTTCCTTGGCCATGACCGCGGTAGGAGACCGTGTTGTTTTGCACATCACCGAAATACGCTGTAAGATAGCCCGGTCTATCCGGACTGATATCTGTCATCGAAAACGCAGGAGCGTGATCATGCTGGAAGCCTTCTTCACCCCCCAGTCGGTAGCCGTCATCGGTGCCGCGCGCACACCCGGCAAGCTGGGTTACGGTGTATTAACGAACATCCTCGAGTCCGGCTACAAGGGCCGGATCTACCCAATCAACCCACAGGCAGACGAGATCCTCGGCCTCAAAGCCTACCCGTCAGTGCTCGATGTTCCTGACCCCATTGAAATGGTTGTCATCGTCATTCCCAACAAGTACGTTCCACAAGTGATGGAAGAGTGTGGGCAGAAGGGCGTCAAGGGCGCTATCATTATCAGCGCCGGCTTCCGAGAAGCGAGCATGGAGGGCTTTAAACTCGAGCAGCAGGTGCTGGACATTGCCCGGCAATACGGCGTTCGAGTGGTGGGGCCGAACTGCCTGGGCATCATCAGCACGCACACCCCGATTAACGCTTCCTTTGCCGCCGGCATGCCGCCAAAGGGCAGCATCGCGTTCATGTCCCAGTCGGGAGCATTGTGCACCGCCATCCTGGACTGGGCCTTGTCCGAGAACATCGGCTTTTCGCACTTTGTCAGTCTGGGCAACAAGGCTGATGTGGATGAGGTGGATCTGCTGGAAGCTTGGAAAGAGGACGAGAACTCGCGCGTGGTCATAATCTACATGGAGGGCCTCAAGGACGGGCAGGAGTTCATCAAAGTCGCTCGTGAGGTCACCAAGGAGACGCCGGTCATCGCCGTCAAGTCTGGTAACACGGCAGCTGGCTCGCGCGCTGTCTCCTCTCACACCGGTACCCTAGCCGGCTCGGAGCGCGCCTACGAAGCCGCTTTTCTGCAAACAGGTGTCCTGCGCGCCAACTCCATTGAGCACCTCTTTGACTATTCCCTCGCTTTTTCTTACCAGCCCGCACTCAAGGGCCGCAACATCGCCATCGTTACGAACGCTGGCGGCCCGGGCATTATGGCCACCGACGCCCTGGAGCAAAACGGGTTGAAGCTGGCAACGCTGGAGTCCAAGACGGTAGAAACCCTCAGAGAGGGCCTCCCGGCCGCAGCCAACGTGTTCAACCCCATTGATGTGATCGGAGACGCCTTGGCCGACCGCTACGCGCACGCGCTCAAGGCCGCACTGGCAGACCAAAACGTAGATGGGGTCATCGTCATCCTCACCCCACAGGTCTACACACAGATCGAAGAGACGGCCGAGATCGTGGGGCAGATCGCTGCCAGCCAGGAGAAGCCGGTGCTGGGTTGCTTCATGGGCGAGGAAAAGGTTGGGCCGGGCATCAAAGTGCTGAACCGGTACAGCATCCCGAACTATGTGTTCCCCGAGCGAGCGGTGGGTGCCTTCCATGCCATGGCCGAGTACTGGGAGAGCAGCCAGAGACCCGAGCCAGAGTACAAGAGATTCGATGTAGACCGCGAAGTGGTCAGGAAAGTCTTTGACCGCGTGCGCAGCGAAGGCCGCCTCACCTTGGGCGACGCAGAATCTCGCGAGATCATGCAAGCCTACGGCCTGCGCATTCCGCGCTCCATCCTGGCCGCCGATCCCGACGAAGCGGTCGCTGCCGCTGAAAGCATCGGCTACCCGGTGGTGATGAAGATCGTATCTCCAGACATCCTGCACAAGTCGGACATCGGCGGCGTGCGGCTCAACATACGCGGGGCCAACGAGGTACGTGACTCTTTCGATCTGCTGATGTACCGCGCGGAGCGCTATATGGCCGACGCCCGTATTTGGGGCGTGCTGGTCCAAGAGATGGCTGCCCGTGGCAAGGAGACCATCATCGGTATGAACCGTGATCCGCAGTTTGGCCCACTGCTCATGTTCGGCCTGGGCGGCATCTATGTCGAAGTGCTGAAGGACGTCACCTTCCGCATCGCACCTGTCTCGCCACGCGAAGCACAGGAGATGCTAAACGAGATCCGGTCCTACCATTTGCTGCGCGGTGTGCGCGGCGAACCACCGTCGGACCTGGACGCAATTGTGGACACAATTCTGCGCGTCTCGCAGCTGGTGACGGACTTTCCAGAGATCGTCGAAATGGACATCAACCCTTTAACGGTCTACGAAGCGGGCAAAGGAGCTCTGGCCGTAGACATGAGATTTGTGTTGGAAGAAAGGGAGAGTGAGGAAGGATGATTGCGCTATACATCAGTTCAACAGCACCCTATTCCGGCAAGAGTGCACTGTGCGTTGGCCTAGGTCGGCACTTTCAGAGACGGGGCTACCAAATTGGCTACATGCGCCCGTTGACCACCACCAAGACCTGCATCGCCGATTGCGTGATCGACAAGGAGGCGGAACTGATGATCCAAACCCTGGATCTGAAGGATCCCGTATCGGCAATGTGGCCGGTGTGTCTCGATTTCCCAACTGTCGAAGCGGTGATGCGCGGAGAAGGTCTTGACTACAGGCAGGTGATCAAGGATGCCTTTGCACAGCTTGCCGAGAACAAGGATATTGTGCTTTGCGAAGGCGGAAGTCGCTGCGTGCAAGGCTTGGGAGCGGGCATCTCTTGCCAGGAGATCAGCGCTGTACTGCGGGCCAAGGTGCTGGTGGTTAACAAGTATGACGTGTCCACCACTCTGGTGGTCGACGATCTCCTCGCCTACAAGATGCGTTTGGGAGGCAAGATGCTGGGGGCGGTGCTCAATGCGGTACCGCGGCACCGCATGGACTTTGTGGAGAAGCTGGTGGTTCCTTTCCTTGAGCAACGCGGCGTGCCAGTCTATGCCGTCCTTCCGCTGGACAGGGTTTTCAGTTCGGTATCCATCGGCGAATTGGCTGAGGTCTTGCGAGGCGAGATCATCTGTCGCGAGGATCTCGCCGACAACCTGGTGGAGAACTTGATGGTGGGCGCAATGAGCGTCGATTCGGCATTGCAGTACTTCCGCCGCAAGCTGAACCTGGGCGTCATCACCGGCGGTGACCGGCCGGACATCCAGCTGGCAGCGCTTGAGACATCTACCAGAGCCTTGATCTTGACCGGCAACATTCAACCCAGCCCCCTGATCCTGAGCCGGGCCGAAGAAGCCGGTGTAGCGATCATTATGGTGAAACATGACACCATGACCACAGTCCAGCGGGCAGAAGAAGTATTTGCCAAGACGCGGTTCCACCAACCGAAAAAGATCGAACGGTTTGAGCATATGCTCGCCG
>Ga0180438_10007810_pt1 | contig 13798 bp, 16 predicted proteins | sample SS_ome_12_FD_132455 | JGI IMG/M metagenome (GOLD analysis project Ga0180438, IMG submission 132455) | Hypersaline lake sediment archaeal communities from the Salton Sea, California, USA - SS_3_D_2 metaG | ecosystem: Environmental > Aquatic > Non-marine Saline and Alkaline > Hypersaline >... | reverse complement strand
TCCAGAAAGGGATGTTTTTGGAGATATGAGAGGTGACGAAATTTTTGCAGAACTAATGCTTAAATTATTTGATGGACCTCTCGCTGATAAAGGCATTACAATGGAAGATATCGATGAAGCTCTATTAGGTTGTGCAATGGGTGTCTGGGAAAACTGGTCTTATGGAGGGCGCGGGCCGCTCTTTTTAGCAGGATTTCCAATGAAAATCGCTGCCCAATTTATTGATAGGGCTTGCGGTTCAGCAGGGACCGGACTGGTAAATGGATTTTTAGCAATTCAGACGGGTAATTATAAATGCGCAATTGGTGGCGGGTTTGAGCACATGTCTCGTGTTGCTTTAGATCCAAAATATAACCAGCATATTAAACCTAATCTTTTAATTGCCAACAAGAAATCCAAATATTATCACCCTGAGTACGATATAATGACTGCGCTGAGCATGATTCAAACCGCTCAAAAATTATACGAAGAAGAAATTGGCGATGGCGCTGATTTAACTAAAGAAGATTTAGATAAATTAGGTGTAAGAAGTCATAACCTAACAGTAGATAATTATGAGTGGTTAAAAGGAGAAATTATTCCAATTGAGGGTCATGTTGAAGGAAATCCTGAAGAGAAGATCATGGTTGATAGAGATATGGCTGCTAGGAAATCTACATTAGAACAAGTATCACAATTGCGCAGAATATCAAGGCCTTATTTCTTAAAGAAATACGGTGGAAAGCAAGCATATATAGAAAGAGAAGGTACTAAAGATGGAGTAATTACAGCGGGAAATTCTTCTCCATTGAATGCAGGTGCCACATCTGCTATTTTAATGGAAGCAAAAGAAGCGGAGAAGAGAGGTATAAACCCTCTATGCAGAATTGTCTCATACGGAGTTGCTGGAGTAGATCCCAGCGTAATGGGTCGGGGCCCCGTCCCTGCTACAAGGAATGCTTTAGCAGCAGCAAATTTAACTGCTGATGATATTGATTTCTGGGAAATAAACGAAGCGTTTACTGTGGTTACATTAAACTGCATGCACAAACTTGGCATCCCTGAAGAGAAAGTCAACATAATGGGTGGTTCCTCTGCTATTGGGCATCCATTAGGTGCAACGATGGTTAGATTACCTGGTACATTAGCGAGAATCTTGAAAGATAAAAAGGCAAAATATGGGTGTGCTAACGCCTGTTGTGGTGGCGGACAAGGTATCGCTGTCATTATCGAAAACATAGACGCGTAAATAATGCTTTAAAATTCTTTTTTTTTTATATTTCTTATTCTACATATTTAGCGCAAAACGAGCATAACATTAAGAAAATCTATAGATACATTACATAAGGTTAACATCAAGAATTACTTCATTAATTCTTTCTTTAAACAGCATAATATTTAAATTCAGAAGTGTGATAAATATTCTTACTACAAAAAAGTACAAATGGTGAAAAAATGCCTGTCTATAAGTCAATACAACTGGTTGCGACCAGTGAAAAAAATTGGGCCGATGCTGTAAAAGCGGGTTATATAGAAGCCAAAAAAACTCTACGGGGCATTAGAAATATTCAGATTATTGAGTCAGACGTAAAAGTTAAAGAAGACGTTGATAAATTGATTTACAGAGTAAGAATCCAGATAAACTTTCAATTAGAGAAATAATTACTAAACCTAAAATCTCTTTTTTTTTTTATTATGTTGTTAAGACCATATCACATTGGTAATTAAATAATGGAATAGAAAAAGTTTAATTATAATTTGTTCTATTATTGTAGTATTGCTATAAAGGTTATTTCATGGAATTTCTCGAAACTCTTCTTGCAAATTATGGACAATACTTAATTGGGTTAGTAATTGTTATTGTAGTTGTAATTATTTGTTGTATTATTCACAACAAACTCCTCAAGTCATGATCACTTTCCTGCCTTGATGTCATCTTAAGTTATTATTTATGATTGGTTCTTGATAGGTTTAGGATTATACATAATATTATCTAATCTGAAACTACCTACTCCTTTTAAAGGCATCTATTTGTTTTCTAACGGACTCTCTTCCATTTAAGGCATAGATAAATCGAGGATCTATATCTAATGCTTTTTCATAAAATTCCATTGCTTTTTCGATTTCACCTCGGCTCTCGTAAAGATAACCTATGTTATAATAGCAATATTTGTAATCTGGTTTAATTTTAAGAGCTTTATTATACGATTCTAACGCTTTTTCGAGATTCCCCAAGTTGAAATGAGTAATTCCCAGGTTATATAATGCTCTATGGCTTTCTGGGTCAATTTCAATCATTTTTTCGAAGCAATATATTGCTTTCTCGTAATCTGCCGAAAAATCGTCGTTTAAATAGCCTCCATAAGATAGTAGACTAGCTAAAAGGGCTTTTTTTATCTCCTTAGAATTTGGTTCTTTTCGATACAGGTCTTCAAGAAGATCTAAAGCTTCTTTAAACTTGTAATCTTTTTCGAGCTTTTTAGCCTCTTCTATGATTTCTTTAGAATTCGTCAATATTTATTCACATTACTCGTGTAACTGATAGTTAGAAATTTAAAACTTTTCAAATTGGCTGATTTTCATACCACGGAAACTTTGTTTTCTTTTGGTTAAGCTTCAATAAAAGACTACGCAGATTTCCGTCTGAATCAGGGCAAATGAAATAAAATTTTTCAATTTTTAATGCCCGTTTAACATATTTTTGTACTTCTGTAATTACTAGTTCTTCGATACCTTTTTTGAAGGAATCAGATTTTCTAGTCATGACTTGATGAATTAAGACCCTATCGTTTCCTAAAAAATCCCTGAATATTGTAAACGTGCCTAATCCAACAATTTTATCCTCCTCCCTAGCAATTACAATAGAATTTCTATATTGAAGATCTAGAACCCTCTTATTCAATTCTGCCTCAAATTTCTCCCAATCTGAAGAGAAATGTGCAATATTTTCGATAAAATCTTCAAATAACTCTTTCACGGCTTCCTTATCCTTTCTTGGGTCGTATCTATCAAGTTCAATCATGTGTTCATCATGTAATTTTGCAGTATTGTTTTTCTTTTTAATGATTCATTAATAATAATTAATATTAAATTTTTTAGTTTTTGGAATATCAGACACTAAGAAAAAACACATTCTAAAGAAAAACTATAATGAATGAAAAAAAGAAAATATTTTTCAAACCATTAAAAGAAGACGTGGATGTTTTAAAACCCTCAAAACCGGGTGATGCTGGTGCAGACGCTCGTATAATGGGTTTTAAAAGGATCATCAATGAAAATGGAAAAAAAGAATTAGTTGAAGTAGATAGGGACTCATATACATTAAAACCATTAGAACGTGTTGGATGTCCGTTAGGTTTTGCGACTGCCATCCCTGATGGATATTATTTCAAAGTGGTTCCAAGAAGCGGGCTTGCGTTATGGGAGGGTATTTCGATCGTGAATACCCCAGGGACGATAGATGCGGGCTACCGAAATGAATGGATGGCAATTGTAGTTAACCTCTCAAATAAAGATGTAACTCTTAAGAAAGGAGAAAGAATTTGTCAAATTATTCTTTGCAAATTGCATGAATATGAATTTATAGAAACTAAAGAATTACCCGAATCTGACCGGGGATTAGGGGGTTTTGGCTCTACAGGAAAGAAATAAAGATAACGATTTTACTTTATTTATTCTATTTTTTACGAGATAAACTTCAAATTCACTGATTAATTTCACTAAACAACACTTTTTTACATAAAATAAAACAAGAAATTGACTGGAAATAGTACTGATAATCCCTCAAAAAATCATTTTATCTACAAGCTTTTAAACCCTAAGAGTGTTTGTGTATTAGGAGCGAATAATAATTTACTCACGACAATGGGCTCTATGCAACTTCGAAACATAATTGCTGGTAATGGTGTTGGAGATAATATTTATCCTATTCACCCCACATTAGATAATGTCCAAGGATTTAAAGCCTATAAATCGATATTAGACCTTCCTGATTCAATTACTCCCGAATTAGCGTTTATGATAATTCCACCAAAATACATTCCTGATATGATGCAACAATGCGGGATCAAAGGAATTAAAAATTTGATTATTACGTCTGGTGGATTCCGGGAGATTGGTGATGATGGTGCCGAATTATCTAAGAAGATCAAGACGCTTTCGCAAAAGTATGGGATTAGATTTATTGGCCCTAATTGTCTTGGAGTATATAATGGGTGGTATGGCTATCCTGAAATTGATAATGCTTACTTCCATACTCATTGGGTTCCATTCACGCCCAAAAGGGGGAATGTATCAATTGCTAGCCAGTCTGGTACGATCGCATCCCTTATAGTCTGGCATACCAACCAAATGGATTTAAGAATTGGAAAATCCATTTCAGTAGGAAATGAAAATAATATAGATTTAGTTGACTTCTTAGAGTTTTTCAGGGACGATCCGCAGACTGAAGTGATTGGATTATACATTGAAGAGATTAAACGTGGTCGCGAATTTAAGAAATTAGCAAAAGAAATTTCTGTTAAGAAGCCAATCGTTGCGATTTATGCTGGTGGATCTGAAGGTGCATCGAGATCGATAATGAGCCACACAGGTTCGATTGGAGGAAACCAGAAGATCTACGACGCACTCTTTAAAGAGACAGGAATAATTGCGACAAACTCGGTAAGGGAATTTCTGTTTTTCTTAAGAACCTTTTCCTGGGCTCAGAGAAATAATATATATCCAAAAGGTAATCGTGTAGCTTTAGTAGGAGATTCTGGAGGTGCTAGCTCCATGATGGCTAAAACTTCGGAATTGTATGGTCTTAAAGTACCCGAATTTTCCAAAACCTTACAAAGGCAAATTCATGAATTAATTCCTCCTACTGCCAGCGCGTTAAATCCCGTAGACCTTACATTTGACACGAATTTTCAGAATCTATTTGTTAGAATACCCAAGATGGTGGCAAATTCGGGAGAAATTGATAGTATTATGGTATTTGGTGTATTTGATTTTAATGAAGTGGTGGAATTAATGGTTGGCACTGGATACGAATTAGACGAGAAATTTAAGCTATTTGCTTCAACCGCAGAAACTGCATATATAAAACCAACTAAAAGGTTAATCAAGAAATCTAAAATCCCAATATTCTATATAGGTCCGATGCCGTTTGGCCATTCCGTATATAAAACATTTTTTAGATTTGATGTGCCAATCTTTGAAACATGGGACGAACCAACAAAATGCATGAGTGTCCTCACCCAATATTATAATTTTAGAGCAAAGATGTCTAAATAATTGATAAATTAGCATTTTTTAGGTTAATATTTTTTCTCGTACCTTTTGATGGTGCCAACAAAATTTATTGTCGATACTAGCACGAACTAAAAAAAATCTTAAATAGTATGCTACATCGCAACAAACAAGCAGAATTTAAGGTACCTTAAAAAATATAAATATGCTATTTCATATTAAAACGGGATAAAATATATTTTTCGTAGAAAATAATGATTAAACCAAAAAAAAAGGCAGAACAATCTCGAAATGGGTATGAATCTTTTATGTCTGCATCTCCAATTTCAATTACTTTATTAGATTTAGACGGAAAGATCGTTAAGACCAATCAAGTGCTGGAAAAATTAACAGGATACAAAAAAGCAGAAGTAATCGGTAAAAATTTTTTGGAACTCCCTTCAGTTTCTAATAGTAAAATTTTGATACCAAGATTACAGTTATTTGAAAAAATTCAGAATGGGGAAATTCTTGGTCCTATCGATATTCCCATACAAAAAAAAAATGGAGTTGTTGTTTGGATTAACATTATTGCTTCATTATTAAAAAGAAAAGAAAATTCTTTCATTCAAGTATTTGCTCAAGATATCAACAAACGGAAAAAGAAGGAACAGAATCTCAAAGAAACCAAAGAGGTTTTCAGGAAAGAAAACAAAAAACTTAAGCAATTAGAAGAGATGAGAAAAGAGTTCATAGACATTGCGGCTCACGAGTTAAAAACACCTTTAACATCGGTCCATAGCGCAGCTCAGCTCTTGGACGAATTCTATAAAGAAAAAATGAGCGCTGATTCGAATTTTATGGATTATGTAAATATCATTAATAGTGGTTGCGAGAGGATACAAAATCTCGTTGAAAACTTGTTAGATTTTTCTCGCATGGAGTCAAAAGACGACATCCTTCATTTTCAAGAGTGTGATCTCGTTCAAATTATTAATGACTGCATTCTTGCCCTTAATGCTCTTCTAAACAAGCGAGGCCAAGAATTAATCTTGGAGAACATTCCTGAAAAAGTATTAATATCTATTGATAAGATAAAAATTGAACGCGTCTTGATCAATCTAATCTCAAATGCGATTAAATTTACACCAGTCAAAGGAAAAATCACTATTACATTAGAAGAAAAAGAAAATTATATTGAGTTTTCAATTTGCGATACAGGAATAGGAATAAAGAAATCTGATATGAACAAATTGTTTAAAAAATTCAGTAGGATCCACAATGGTAATATAAGCACGATTGATTCAGAAGGCACGGGTTTAGGATTATACCTTTCAAAAGGAATCATTGAATTACATGGTGGAAAGATTTGGGCAGAATCTAAAGGAAAAAATAAAGGCTCTACTTTTTTTATCAAGCTCCCTTTGAAAAAATAATAAATTTTTATTATCTTTTGAGGAATCGAATTCATCGCTAATTATTTAAATGCGATTTTTTGTATAATAATTAGATTCAATTAAAAAGAAGCATGATATCTCTTGCCAATCGAATTTTATAATCCCCCCGCAGCAATTCTTGCCTCTGGCTCTAAAGATGGTGTAGAATTAGGTGGACAAAAATGCATTTTATCTATTGATAATGTTCACAATTTATATAATGAAGGAAATATTTATTCTGAAATGAGTTGGGGAGAATTTTATAAAGAAGAAGGGCTCGAAGACCAGATTGATACGTTTACAACTCAAGAATACGCCTCTGTTCGAGAAGATCCCGAGGCTTTAGTAGACACTATTGCTAAGAGCATTAATAACCTGATAACCAATCGAAGAATTTTCTACGGAATAGTAGATTGCGAAGTTGACGCTTTTATGAATCAGAATTGCGTGATTCCTGGGCTTAAATTAGATTATCATGTTATTAATAAGCTACTCGATGCCCATCGGAAGACAAGAGAAGCAAATTTATTTCCACAGATTATAACTAATGCTAGAGGGAGTAAGAGCATAAAAGTAGAATTCCAAGGAGCAAACAAAAAAAACCTACACTATTATGGGTCTAAATTGGAAACTCTTGCGGATAAATTGAGATTAGCTAAAGGTTTTGTTACGGGTATAGTATGTACATCAAAAGGAGCTGCTAATCTATATATAATGAGCGATAACATCGTGTTTAAAGAAGATCAAGTCACGGAGATGTACATAGATCAAGAAAACATTGACATAATAATGTTTGCAATTCAGAGAGAGTTGCTTGCTCCCATTAGCTGGTTCAGAATAGATTTGGGAATTAAGTCTTTAGAAACACTGGAGTTATGGGAAAAAATTAAAGATCATCCTCTACTTAAAGTAGCTCTAAATAAGTATGAGCGTTACATCACATCGTTAGTATATAAAAAGTTCCAAAAAATCGCCTCATCAGAAAAAATTGGGATTGATTTAAACGAAGATTTTACTAATATGCCTTTAGAACAGAGAAAACAAGCTTTAAAGGACATGGCTGATGCTATCAGAAACCTCACGAAAATATATAAAGAATAAAAAGATAACTGCTTATTATTTATTGTCTTCTTTCATGATATATCTGAAAACACAGCGATTTGTCCCCATATCTTGACGCTGGTTCAAAACAAGCTTAATATCTGGATTATAACCCTCAAGTATTTTATAATCTACATAATTACAATACATTTTAGAATATTCTTCTAAACCCCATTCAGCAGCAGCGTTAAAAAAGGTGCATTTCTTTATCTTAGCGATAAAGTCTCCATTCTCTATTGACGAAATTGGCTTGAAATTGAGAGTATCGATATCAGAATATATTAACCAGTTTTTAAATGATAAAGGCTTACCCAAAGCTTTCACTTTTTCGGCAATTCGCTTTCCTCTCTCTAATCCAAACTCCTCTACTGCATCCTTGATGAGTTTTTCACCTTCTTCACTGCCGAGTTTTTTAACGACATGTTTAGCAACGCAAGAAAAGAGTTGTGCTCCCAATCCAAATCCTGGGATGTAATATTTTCCTTTAAGATCCCTTCTCTGGTCTAACACATCACCAATGTATTCCATGTCAAAGCCTTCTTCTTTTTCTCTTTTTAAGTCATCCATTTAATCTCAACTAATCCATGATTTTACTTTTAATAAATACGATAATAGTTAAAACATTTTTCACTAATTTTTTAAACTGTATTAACTTTTTTCTAATAAAATACTATAGATACTGTAAAAGAACACTTTCAAATGTACAATGGGATCATTTCTATATATAGACTTATTTAATCCGCCCGCCGCTATACTCGCAACAGGATCGAAAGAGGGTGTTGATTTAGGAGGGAGCAAGTTTCTCCTTTCGATTGATAAAGATCACAATCTTTTTAACGAGGGAAACATCGTTACAGAGCTTAGCTGGGGAGCATTTTATGATATCGAAGGTTTGGAAGATCAGATTGATACTTTCACGACTAAAGAGTATAATTCTATAAGAGATGATCCTGAAGCGATGGTAGAGACAATTATTAAGTGTTTAGAAAATATAATGGCAGAAGAAAGGCTTTTTTACGCCGTATGTGACTTAGAGGTTGATGCGTTTCTTAACCAAAATACGGTAATTCCTGGATTAAAATTGGATCCTATGCTCATTAACAAGTTAATGGACACCCATAAAAAACAAAGAGATAAAGAATTATTCCCTGCTCTCGTTCAAGATGGTGAAGGTCAAAATAGTATAAAAATATCATTTCAAGGAGAAAATAAGAAGAACCTGCATTTCTATGGTATGTCATTTAAGGATTTAGCTAAAAAATTAATGGCAGCAAAAGGATTTGCAACAGGAATAGTAGTTACCTCGGATAAAGCCGCTAACTTCTTTATGATGAACGATAGCATAACTTTTCAAGATATTATACCACGGGATTTTTACATTGATCAAGATTGTATAACTGTCATAGAAGCGGGTATTCAGAGAGAAAGGCTCTTCCCTATCAGTTGGTTCAGAATTGATCTAGGTTTATTTGCGTTAAGAACTTTGGAACTTTGGGATGAAATTCAAGATAATAAGAAACTTAAAAAAGTCCTTAATAAATACGCGAAATACAGCATAAAACTTTAGCACATCTATTCTTTCAAAATACGTGGGGCTTTAAAATAACCATTTTTTTTGTGCTCAGCATTTTTAAGAGCTTCTTCATTAGAAAGAGATTTTGATGGAATATCTTCTCTATATACATTTTTTAAATCAATGGCATGTGTGGTAGGTTCAATTTTACTCGTGTCTAAATTGTCTAATTTCTTGAAATATGATAAAATATCTCCTAATTGTTTCGAGAATATTTCTTTATCTTCTTCAGTTAAATCTAATAAAGCTAATTTTGCTACTTTTTCAATCGTTTCTTTAGAAAATGTTTTTTCATCCGTCATATTTTAAGTTTAACCGTTTTTCAATTCTATATTAAAATAACAATAAATTATAAGCAAGAGAACTTATTAAAACTTTTTAGGAGTTCTTTCTTTCAAAAAATCTCATTGGATTTCGGATTTTATCAAAAACTTAATGATTTTTTTTGGCATAGTAATGCCAACATATAAAATGATTCCAGAAATCATGATGATTATTCTCCCAACAATTAAAAAGACCAAAGAAATTGAGCTGAAAATTTCTGAAAATCCCCCTATAGAAAAGAAAAGCACTCCAACTAAAATTAAAAGGCCTTTTATTTTTACTATAGGTTCATCAAATTCACTTGAGTTTTTAGCAAACACAGCCGCTGATATTATTAGAATTACATTTAAGAAAATGATGTATGATAATACAAACCACTCATACTCTGAATCAACAATACTTACAATTGTACCAATTAAGGAGGGTTGGATAATAAGTAAGGTAAAAAAGATTATCTCAAATATGATTGTCTGCATTACATACAATGAAAGTACGATTTTTTGTTGCTTTTTAAACATTAGTTCAGAGAGCGTAAATAACCAAAAGAATAGTGCCCAGGGAAGGGAAGGGATTCCTACTGCAAAATAAGCTTGATCAGGTAATTTTATTGATAGAGTTAAATATAAGATGAAGCTAAAGGAATAATCCCAATAGATTGAGGAAAGCAAAACAACAGCTAACGCGGCGAATATTAATTCTCTTCTCCGGTGTTCAAAATATTTTAAAAGAATTTTTAAACCAATTAACAATGATATTGAAACAAAAATGATAGATAGAGCGCCATTAATTATTTCCTCAAGACTTAATAACATATTATTTTCATCCTTTTTTGATTTATAAAATTTCTCTTAGTTTGTGTTTTTTTCGTCTCAAATGTTATAAAAATAAATCATATATCAATTTCCATCTCAACTCTATCTTGCCCTGAATCGTGATGATTTTTAATGACTGGAATTCCCTTATCGTTTGGAACTCCAAGAAATTTCATGCCAATTTTTTTATGAAACGCAATTGATTCTTCATTTTCAGGAATAGTTAAAGCTTTGATTTTTTTACATCCTTTTTGTCTTGCATATTCAATAAAATGGTTATATAAATAACGACCAATTCCTTTTTTATGATGAGATATTCTCACACCAATTAAATGAACCCAACCAATATTTCTTTTATCATCTATAAATCCAACAAGATAAGCTATAACTTTATCACCTTCTTTTATAACATAAGCAGATTCTCCGAATTTTCTAACTAAAAGACGCTGATGTATATATAATGTCCTATCAGTGCCCCAAAAATCTATTATTTCTGCCCTTACTTGCTTAAAATCATTCATCGTGCATTGTTGTATTTCTGATTCCATGTTCTTCTCCAATAAATTTATTAATTAAAAAGTTTTTGTGATTGATGTTTTCGTCATTATTTCCCCAATAATATATAAAGAGAAGAGTTAATTAATGCTTATAATTTTTATCTCATATGAGTAATGATGAGGATTTATGGCAGGAAATTCCTAGCTATGCCTGGGTAGCTCTAGCTAGACGAGGTATGGAAAAGATATCCCTAGATCAATGTTTTCTAAAAGGATGCGATAACGAAGATCCAAAACTACTTGAACCTTTCAAGAAAGAAGAATTCGAGGACGACAAGAAACAAGTAAAAAAGATTCATGTAAAATGCAATAAATGCAATGGAATATTTCAGCTTAAACTTGAAACCATTAAGAGAGTCGCAAAACCGACAAAAACTGGAAAAGACGCTGACGAAGAAGCACTTTCAATGGGAATAGTCTATGCTTTAGACGAAAATGGAAATAATCTCGGGCATATTGGATATTTTTAAAAACCATTTTTAATTTTATTGCATGAGTAAATCATCAAAAACAAATGAAACGAAGGTCTGAAGCTACTTGTTTGACTTATATCTTTTTGACTTAGATAATACTATCCTACAAATTCCTAATCCTTCTGAATATTTTGATAATATATTAAACGAAACATTAAAGAAACTCACGAAAAATCCAGAACTCCTCCCAAACAGGGAAAAAAGGAATAAGTTTTGGTTTTCTGGAGAGGAATACATCAAATTATTGGAGAGTTGGGGAATAATTGATGGACCTTACTTTTGGAAGTTTTTTGATGAGATAGACTATGAAAAAAGGATGACTTTGTCTGAACAAGGTAAATTATGCCTTTATAACGATGTAAAGAATGTATTGGAAGAAATATCAAAAGCTAACAAGAAATTAGCCTTAATTTCAAATACTGCTGATTATATTGTAAAATTCATACTTGAAAAATTCGAGATATCTCATCTTTTTCACGAAACATTTGGCCTTGGTTACGAAAAAGACCAAGAAGTCGCTAAACCATCACCTGAAGGAATTTTATACGTGCTAAAAAAGTTAAATTTTGATTCAACTAAGTCAAGAGCGATAATGGTTGGCGACTCGAGACTTGATGTTTTTGCCGCAAAGAGGGCAAATATATCTGCCTGCCTAATTAAGAGAGATTTAAACAAGTATTCTAGTAAAAATGGCTGGGAAGTACACCCAGATTATGAAATAGAAGGCTTGGATGAATTATTTTCTCTCGAAAATTAGAAAAAATTTCACGTCTCTTCCCATATTCCTATTAATTCGTCCACAAGAGAATATCTCTTTTTAATATCAAGCGATATGTATAGTTCTCTTAAACCTTTCTTATCGTAAGGCCATGCTGATCTTGAATCATAAGAATTTATTCCATCATTATCTGCTAAGAAAATATCCAATTGCTTATAGATGCGTTCTGGTAAAAATTTTGTTAAAAATATAAATAATCGTGCCGTCCAATCGTGAGCATTAATATCTTTTGGTTTTATTGCGTAGGGTTCACAGATTATAATTCTTTTTGCATAATGCTTTGCATGTTCTACCAATTCGATGTGTTTTGGATAAACATGATGTAAAATACCGCTAAACACGATAACATCCTTTTTTTCTTTGGGATAATCGTCGTAATCAAATATATTTTTCACTCTCACTTTAAGCTTTTTTGGCTTAAGCCTTCCTTTTTCCCAATCGAGTTTCAGCTTATTTAGAAATGCCTCATTTAAATCCCAACCCTCGTAATCTACAGAAGGATCAAGAAATCGGGCTAAAAATCCCGTCCCACAAGATAAATCGAGAAGTTTCAAAGTTGATCCGGGGATTTCTGATTTTCCTACTAACTTCCCCAAAATCATGAATTTCTTCTTCCAATCATATAATAATTGATTTACAAAATTATACACATGACCACTTCGATATGTCAACGAACGGAACATTTTTGATGTAGTTTCTTGTGCCATTTACCAAGGTACCTCTTTTACTCCAAGATAATATCCCGCAGTACTTCCAATAATTGTAACTGAAGGTGTTAATATTATTAAAAACACGACTATGTTAATATCAGGCACCCAAAATATATCAGGTGCGATGAATCCTGGAATAGATACGAATAGTATAGAGAAAAGAGCAAAATCAAGCTGATCGACAATCCAAAAGGGCATTCCACTTTCAATGTTGAACCTTCTTTTTAGAAAGCTACCGATTAAATCTCCTATGCCTGCTCCATATGAACAAATTATAATCCTGAAAATAAGGGAAATAAATCCAATAGGAAAAGGACCTCCAATGAAATAATATTCATAGTAATTTAAACCATCATACAAAACATATAAATTAAAATTAATGGCCACTTGAAATGCAGGACCAATGAATTGCCATAAAACAAGAAATAAAACGAAAACTCCAATAGAAATAGGGATACCAATAAATAAAGGACCTTTAATTAGCCCTGCCCACGTTTTGTGTTCCCCAAATAACCTCCTTCCATCTTTCCATATTCTACCTCCATCAATGGGATTTCCACCTCCCATTATTACCATTGAAGCATTTGATATATATGCTGGAACGATAAACAACAGCGAAAAAATTAGAGTGGTTACCCAATCTGACCATGTAAAAACTATGGAAATGATAATAAAATGCAGTAAGAGCAAAAAAGCACATAACGAGGCAAAAATAGTTGCTTTTTTCTTGAATTGTTGTTCAATCGGAGTTAATTCTCTTCTTTTTGACAAATGATTTTTCACTCTTTATAAGTCTCTTATATCAAGGTAGTATTTCTAAAAATAAAGGTATTATGAATTATAG
>Ga0180438_10007809_pt1 | contig 13799 bp, 27 predicted proteins | sample SS_ome_12_FD_132455 | JGI IMG/M metagenome (GOLD analysis project Ga0180438, IMG submission 132455) | Hypersaline lake sediment archaeal communities from the Salton Sea, California, USA - SS_3_D_2 metaG | ecosystem: Environmental > Aquatic > Non-marine Saline and Alkaline > Hypersaline >... | reverse complement strand
CTAAGAATAATGTTTTCCCGCCCCTAGCTAATTTTAATAAGTCTTTATTGTCTTGAATCTTCTTAAGGAATGTCTTTTTCATTACCCTAACATTTTTAACATTAGGTCTAAACCTTGGACTAAGCTTCCTTATCTTTGTAAGGATATTCAAAGCAGTAGGTAAAGCGAAAAAGGTCAACCTTCCGAAGTTCTCAGGAGTTGGATTCTTAGCTGTCTGGACACTTTGTGCTAATACTATTATCTTTTCTGCTACTCCTAAAGTTACTGCCGTTCCTTTTCCTACTGTAGCGGGGGCTGTTATACCTATAATATTAGCTGTCGTACCTATCAATATAAGGATTGCAGCTAACTTAGTATCTTGATTATCAAGTATTTTTCCTAGTTTCTTATTTCTTTTATCTGCTCTCTTTAATCTTTTGACCTCTGCTCTAAAGTTTATCAGTTTTCTTTGTAATACTTTTAACTGTCGCCCTCTTATCTTTTTTCCTTTCTTAGCTTTGGCCTTCAGAGCATCTGCTGTAGCTTTAAGTTCTACTGTCCCAAGGACCAATTCATACGCATCCCCCGCTTGTTTAGCTGTAAGAGCAGAAGCGTCGATAATATTTCTAAGCCCTTTAACAAATGATACGGGAAGCTCTGCAAAAGCTTTAGCAAATCTTTTGAATGTTTTTCTTTTTTCTTTTAGCTCTCTTGCTAATTGTTTAGTTCTAGCTGTTGGAATTGATTCGGGTCTGACTTTGGCGGAAAGAGGGGCTTTTACTATCTTCCCTCTTTTAGTCAATACTATCTGCTTACCTTTTTCTACAGCGATAATATTTCCTTTCTTGTCTTTTCTTGTGGGGGTTCTTCTTCCTATTGTAATAGACCCACCAGCTGCGTTAACTATTGTTTTCTTAGTTCCCTTTCTTACTATCAAATCTCCAGCGGCCGTTACAGAAGTTGTAGCTCCTTGTCTCTCTACTACTTTCTTTGTTCTTTTCTGAATCCCAGAAAGAAGTATATCTCTTTGTCTTGTCCTTTCTTGTTGTCTTCTTACATTAGCTAATAACCTTGATGATACTATTGCTTGTCGAGGGACATTTACTGTATCTCCCCTTTTAGTTATGACTACTTTTCTGCTTCCTTTTTCACCTATTAAATTTCCTTCTTTATCTTTACTTACTCTGAATCCTTGTTTCTTTAATACGTTAGTCTGGAAAGCTTGTTTAGAAGTTATTGCTTCTGCTCTAACCTTTTGTCTAGTTGCTGTGAGAAATTGTCTAACATTAGACGGAGAAGCGGATAATAAAACTGTCCTACCTTGGCGGGTAGTTACTGAAATCTGACCTGTTTTTTCATTTACATTAGCAGTAGCTCCAGACTTTGGGTCTACTATTGTAACTCCACCACCAGACCCAGCGGGTCTAGGTGTTTTAAACCTTGTGACAGTTCCACCCCTAGGTTTTCTCCTTACTCTTACTATGGTTCTTTTCCTAGTCGTGACCATTTATACATAAAATAGAAACCAAAGTATAAAAAACTTTCTAGTTTTGGGCAATTATTCCACAGATAGAACACATCTTTTGATTTACTTCGCCGTTTGAATAAGGAAGTAGAATTAAATCAAAATGATTATGGTCGCACCTTCCAGTCAGTCTATACATAAGCTTATCGAATATTTTCATATTAGACCTAGTTACTTATCCTTATATAATACTTTCTAAAAAAAAGCAAAACTATAAATATCTGTCTACCCTTTTAGTCATTATATGGTAGCCATACTTAGAACTACTTGGAATTCTGGCCATAGACATCAATGGAAACGTGGCAATATATTCACGAGTTATAACCAAAAATCTGGTCGACACAAACATAGAGTTTCCCTAAGGTTGAGAGCAGCCCTTCCATCTAGGAAGGGCGGACACTCTCATAGATTAATTCTTATCAATAGACTAAGACCTAAGAGAAGGAAAAGATAATGCCACTTCCAGATTCACAACAGACAATCTTTAACGCTGGGATAGCTGCGTTGATGAGACTCGATAAGCAGCTCCAGGATTGTAATGAATATTCAAGACTATGTAATGTTAACGGGCCTAATCTTTCTATGTTGAATATGTATAGGAATACTGTGTTCAATGTCTTTAAAGAGATTGGACCAAAGCTAGATACTAAAGATGAGAATGTAGTAAGGAGTATGTTTAATGCGGGGATGAAGCTTCCTTCTTTATACCAAGAGGTCAGGACCAAAGACGGAACTGTATCAGAGATTAACCTAAATAGTTTTAATCAACATTGGCATCTATATAATAATGTCGAGATGAAGCTTAGGCGATATGCAGACGAGAGGGGAATGCTTATCCCTAACAAACCAAGTACAGATGATTTGATAAGTGATATGGAATAATGGCTAGAGTATATACTAAGTTGTTTCCACCAGGGTATTCGACCAATAAACTTCATGGCTTCTATATGAATGATATCATGAAGAAGAATCTTGACTTAGCTAGACGGACAATTAAAAAAGATTGGGACATGGTCTATCTTATCGACGGAGCAGAGGGAAGCGGGAAGAGCGTCCTTGCCCAACAGATAGGATTCTATTGTGCACCTCGGATGAAACTAAAGAACATAGTTTTTAATCCAGATGACTTTAGGAAAAGAGTTCTTGATTCTGGTAAATACGATTGTGTTATCTTTGATGAAGCTTACGCTGGTCTGTCATCCAGGAAAGCTATGTCTGATATCAATAAAGGATTAGTAGCTATGCTGACAGAGATAAGACAGAAGAATCTATTTATCATTGTTGTCCTTCCCAGCTTCTTCGACATGGATAAGTATGTTGCTTTATGGCGTAGTAGATTTCTAGTTCATGTGTTTGCCCATAAGTTCCGTCGAGGTTACTTCACTTTCTATAACTTTAACAAAAAGAAAAGGATGTATATCTTAGGAAAGAAATATTACAATTACCGAGCAGTCATTCCAAGTTTCCGAGGGAGCTTTACAGATTTCTATCCATTGGGAAAAGAAAAATATAAAAAATTGAAAGCAGATAGTTTGAAAGCATATAAACCCGAAGAAGGATTCAGTTCCTATGATGTTAAGTTAGCTCTAATAGCATATAAGAAACAAGTAGCCTGGAGATTTCGCAGTATGAGGGGGATGGCTTTTAATAATAGTAAAGACTTAGCTAAATTGTTAGGATGTTCTGATGATAGTATAAGAGAGTATTGGAAACAAGGCTTAAAAGACCCAAAAAACCTAAAAATGAAAGACATAGGCATAGGATAATGAGCAGCTATCTTAGGAGAATTGTTCAATATTGAAAATAATTCAAGCTCCTCTATAGTGTTTTACTTAATGTGTATTATGTAAAAAATAGAAAGGTTTATATAGACAGCTAAACTACCAATAGATTAGGTGGTACAAACTAACACCAGGAGGCAACCAACATGACAATAAGCAAAAAAATAAATTCAGAGTTTGATAGGTCTGTTATACAAGTACTAAAAGTATTAGTACCAGGTCAGATTATGAAACTAGATGACGGAGAAGGAAAACATTGGGAATCTAAATCTATTGATATGGATGGTATGGCTATAACTTCAATCATAAGAAATGGAGAACCAGTAGCAAAAGTAGTTTATGATTATGAAACAGGGAAGGAAGAAACCTTCCTTTATTAATTTCTTAGGTGGTATGAAATGACTAAATCAAAACTAAAGAAAGAACTTAAGAAGATAGGCAAAGCCATTTATCAAGATGTAAGCTATAACTATGGCGGTTGGCTGTTCTTATTAGGAAGGCTTAGCTGGAATGCTTTTATATTATTCTACATGATGCAATTTATCAAAGGACTACTCATCTATGTATTCAAAGCCCAGGACATACTCATTACTGAAGAACACTATAGGATAATTAGTATCATAGTTTGGGCTAGTGGAGCTCTCTACCTTACTTATAGAATTAGCTATTGGAGGCAACCAACATGAAACAAAACCCACTATACAAATGGATATCATATCTGGGTAAGTACATCAAGACAACACATGGAGTAATAGTCAAAGAGCCTAGCCATCCAGACTGTACGGTTGTTGGATGTGTTAAGATACGTTGTACTGGAGATAGACTATTCTGCAACTATCATAGGACCAGATGGAAGTATCTTATCAGAGACTTAAGGATTGGTCCTTATGAAGCAGTAGAGACACTGGACCAACTAAAGCATTTTCAAAAACATGGGATGAAGATTATAGAATGAACTACACACTAGAACAATTCCAGGACTACCTTAAACAGAGAGGTTACGCAGAGTCAACTATAAGGAACTATAGTATCCACTTCGACAGATACAACCATCTCTTTAACCGTGAAGGGAAGACTATGGAAGACAAGATAAGGGGTATTGAGAAGTTCTGCAAGGCTAAGGTAAGTGAAGGCAACCCATTCTATACAGGCTTTCTAAAGGCTTATTTAACCGCTTTTAAGATACCTTTTGAGATACCTAAGAGAAAAGGTAGACCACCAGATACTACCAAGAAAGACAAGTATCTAAAGAAAGGACAAGTAGATAGGATGATAGAAGAGCTTCCTAAGTATGATGAATACTATAGCTTGATGGTAAGGCTTTACTTTGAGACTGGTCTAAGGCTAAGAGAGCTTATTGACCTTCCAGATAAGGGGCTAAGTATCAAGCAGAGGAGAGTCCAAGGACTAGGGAAAAATAAGAAATGGTTTAATGAACAGTTCAGCGAGACAACTAAGAAGAAGCTTAAGAAATGGATAAAGGAGAATCCTAATTCAACTGGATATCCTTTCCACTATAGGAAAGCCAAAGACCAAGCCAGGAGCTTCTGGTACTTCCTAAAGAAATACTGTAAGGAGATTGGGATAAGTAATGTCCATCCCCATAGATTAAGACACGCTTTAGGACATCACCTAAGGGTAAACAAAGGCTTTGATATCCAGGAGATAAAGGTAAAGCTGCGACATTCCCATATATCAAGTACTGAGATATATACAGATACATCTAAGGAAGAAGTAGAGAGAAAGATAGATGAAGAGGTATTCGAATGAAAGACCGCTTCTTAACGTTATGGTGGTATGTTGGTTTGGTCTTAGCTTGGATGATATCATTGTTTTTATTAGAACTAGAAAGACCAGGATTTAGCTTTGTGATTATTATGATAGTTTTTAGCTTTGTAATAATGATTATCCTGTTAAGGTCGATTTTTTTGGGTGATTAAATGAAAGTAAGTACCATTACAAAAATAGCTGCTTATATTGGAATGATAGTTGTTACTTTTGCTATAGGTACTCTAACCTACTTTACACTCTCAGAGATAGAAATAAGCAAAACAACAATCCCATGTAAAGCAGTCAATATTTCCGTAGATTATTTATACTGTGACACCCATAAGTCAGATATGGCCCTATGTAAGTTAGAGGGAACTGAAATCTATTGTTATAATGTCCCATATAAGAGGCTTGAGAATGGATAATATGACTGGTGTATTGTTGTGGACTATCTTGGGGTTTATAGTGTTCTTTATTATCGCTGCTCTATATGCTAAGTTCATAGAATGGAAAAGGAAGAATTAGGGGCTAATAATAGATAGTGTTTATATATATTCGGATAAAAGACATTAAACGTAATTTTTTCCTAACGGAAAAAACTTAAAACACAATGGAGATTAATAAAAAAGCCCCTCAAACCTAAGAAAATGGCAAAAACAGAAGTTCCCATTTATGATAAACTACCTTCAAGAGTTGGGTGGATTGATGTAGATTATTTAAGATATAGATACAAAAAAGCTTATGATGAACTTACTGAAATAGAAAAGAAATTAGATGAGGCAGTAAAACAACATGAATAAAATAATCGCAACAAAAAATAAATGTAAATGTGGAACAAATTTTATACTTACTATTGCAGGATGGAAATGTCCTAAATGTGATTTAAAATTAAATGGAGGTAAATCAAATGACAAGAAGAAGCAAACTTGAAATAGCAAAAACTCATAGGGGATATTTTAGAGTGTATAAAAATGATGGAAAAACAGCAAGTCCATATTCTCTAAGAGAATTTAGTAGTATAGGAGATGCTCGTAAGTGGTTAAAGAATAAGAAAACAACCATGAGAAAAACATATAAAATAGTATAAAACGGTTTGAGGGGCTAAAAAAGAAATATAGTCCATTGTGTTTTAGTCCTATCGGACACGTTTAATAGGGATTAAATATCAATAATCCCTATCGGGATTACTCTCGTCAGTTCCTGACGAGCTTTTCCTAACGGAAAAGGAATTTGAATCCCAACATTAAACGCAATATCGAGAATTAATATGAAAAAATCAGATTGGGATAAGATTATGAAAGTAATTATGAAAAAGATAGATGAAGCTACTCCAGAACAATTAAAGGAAACTTTAAATTTTTTAAATAGTCTCGAGACTGCGAGGAATGACAGTTTCACGGCTCCGCTTGAAGATTTGAAGAAACAGTCTAATGAATTAAAGAGATTATGTGAAGATGAGGAATACAGACATAAGAAAATGAAGGCTTCGCCCAAAGTTTGCTATAATGAAAACTGCCCAGATGTTCATTTACCCTTTCGTATGAAACAAGTTGTGTGTCATAAGAATTGTGATAAACGCAAACCATCGTGAAACAAAACATTAGGCAAAAGATTGAGGCTAAGAATGAAATTAAATCACAAGAATTGGAATGAAAATAAAGCGGTAAGTGTAGAGAACAATGATGTAAGGATAAGAATAACCGCTACTATTCACGGATTATGTTTACAGATAAAAGAAGGAGAAATCAATCCATTACAAGAAGTAGAAATAAAAAGTAAACGCCTCAATCCATCGTCTAATGGCAATTTAATTCAATCGGCTAAAAAAGAAGTCAATAAATTGACTGGATATGATAAAGATTATCCAATAGGTGAAACTAGATTTAAAGGGGATAAGTGTTAGCCGACTAGAATTAAACACAGACATTAGTATTCAATCGAGAGGTTTTTCAAATGATACCAAATAAAAAAGAATTAAAGAAAGTTGCTTACAAAATTGTAGACATAATGGGGTTAGAAGATTTGGAGTACTTTATTCAGTTATGGGGAAGCGCTCTTGACATAGATGCTTACACAGAAGAAATGGTACATACTTTACAGCAAGAGAAAAACCTCTCGACTTCGGACAATTTAAGACCTACACCTATTAAGGATATTCCTAAAGTGAAAGAAGAAGACAAACAACAATTTATAGATAATTGTAGGAAATTATTGTCCGACCCTAACGGGGAAACTAATGACAGTTTAACAAACTAAAACCAGGTGATAAAAATAGAATTTGATGCACAAGCTATTATGGATGGGATAATGCACGTTATCTATCTCATCCTTAAACTACCAGTAAAGATGATTATGGCCATCCCGCCCCAGGTTAAGATAGGGGCTGTAGTATTTCTATGTCTAGTGGGGATAATGTTTGCTGTCTCCATGTATGTTTACTGGAGAAAGCACCATACTTATTACATCTAACCCCTGGTAATATTATAGAATAGACCCGTGGCGTTGTCCAGAAGTGGTTTAGTTACTATATAATTGTCATAGATTATCTGGTTGCATAATGATTCATATCTTACAGCTGCTAGATACCATCCTACTACTCCGCAAAGGATACAGAATAGTATCCCCATCCAGTACTCCTTTAAGAAGTTTGACATGGAGAAATTCTTATAGTAAGCTACTATCCCGTCTTGGACCTCTTTCTCTATTATCGGCTCTCCTTTCTTTAGTCTCTTAAAGATTGTCCTTATCGCTTTGATGTCGGTCTTAACGTCGTTATATAGGAACTGGATAGTCTCTTTAATTGCTTTTATCATTTTCTATCTCTTCTCTAATCATTTCCCGTATTCTTTTTTCAAGTTTTTCGGCTATGTCTATGGCGGCGTCGTTGGTTGCTTTCTCTAGTATCTTGGCTCTATTCATTTCAAGCATTTTGCCTAGATTATTCCCGTACTCCTTAATTTTTTTACCCATAGATTTATTTACTCTGGCGTCTATAACATCATCCAGTTTAGAAGTATTATGCTCGTCTAGTACCTTAATTAATTCTTCGTGGATTTTTTGCCTAAGACCCAACTTAACCACCCTTTCTTTTTTTTTTAATCGGTTTAGGTGGCTCAGGTATCTTATCTTTGTCTCTCTTCTTCTTTAGTGCTCTCTTCCCCTGGTACTCCTCAAAGTCAGGCTCATCTTCCTTATCTTCTTCATCTCCCATGGGCTCATCGAAAGCGTCGTCTGGTACTCCTTTAAATGGGTCGTCATCATCTTCCTCTTCTTCCTTCTCTCCCTCTTCGGTATCGGCTTCCTCTTCTACGGTAATATCCTCTAGCCTAGCCTCTAGCTCTTCCAGCTTTTCTATTACCTCTTCTTTGGCCTCGTTGATTTTTTTAGTTAGGTGTACTCCTAACGCCTTAATGTCTTTATCCATCTTTAACCTCCCACTAAATCATCTAGTTTTTTCTTTATGTATTGAAGTTCTTCTCTATTCCTATCGTGTTCTATTATCTGTGCTTTAAAGTTATCTATCATCCTATTGTGCAGCTTTCTATATTGGGCTTGTTGAACTCTCAATAGAAATATAAAAGTGAGAATAAGCCCCCCGATAAACCCAACCAATACGATGACAGAAATCTCCATTTTAATATTCCCTGAATATGATATCATAAAAGTTTAAAGTATTTAAGTTTTTCCATCCTCTAGCCTTTTGGATAGCTGCCCAAGCCATCCTTAGCCCCATCGGGATAGATATGATTGTAAGAAGTATCACTTCTCTAGTATAAGACCAATAACCAAGAGAGAAGAACATTATAGAACCAGCAAAAGCTATCCCGAAACCAATCCATCTATAAGCTAATGGAGAAAACAATAGAAATTCAGCGTTTCCCATCTTCCACCAATCCTTTTTATATCTTAGGTCATCCCGTGGGTCTGACCAATCCTTGATATCTGGGAATAGCTTCCTCTTGTATTTGTCAAAAAACTTCATTATTAACCATACTTATCTGCAAATTTTCTAAATTTCTTAAGTCCCTTAGCTGTTTCTTTTTTGATAAGTTCTGCCCTTCTTTTATTCTCTGGGTCTCTTGCGAATTTCCTTAAATTTCTCTGTGTCCTGATAATCACATTCTTAGAAGTCTCTGCTCGGAGTTTCGCTATATCTCTTTTGAGTTCTACCTTCTCTCTTCTTATCTCTGCTTCTTGTTTTTCTTTTTGTCTAATCTTTTTGGCTATTTTTAGAAGTTTGGCTTTTTGTAACCTAAGCTGGGCTAGTGTTGTTTTTGCCATTTTAGTATTATAATCTCTTAACTATATAAATTTAACGAAAAAAAATAAAATTATTTAAGTTTTCTTCCAGATATAACTAATCCTCTAAATGTTTTAGACCTTGTCGCTGTTACTATCCTTCCAGCCCCTAATAATTTTTTAGCTTTGGCTCTGCCCTCTGTTGCAGATATTGGCTTGATAGTATTTATTTTAATTTTCTGGATTGTAGCGGTCCTTTTCAGTTGGGCTAAAGGTGCTTTAGAGATTGTAACGAATAGAAGACTCCTTTTTCTCTTCCCTTTTTGGGCTGAGACTATAAAATATTGTTTTTTTGGCATTTTTCATTCCTCCAACTATTATAAGAAAAAAAAAGAAAAAAAGGTTTAGTTAAAACCGCCTTTCACTAAGCTTAGGATAACCTTAGCTACTAGCACTAGAGCTATTACTGTTGCGAAAGTTCCGAATACTGCTAGGCCTGTAATGAACAGGTCAATAGTAGTATTGGGTTGTGTACTTCCGTTGACTCCCATCAAGATAGATGTCTTGAACTGGTCAAGAACAACTATACCGATGACAGAAACAATAGCTAGGACAACTAAACCACCAGCAAATACTGCCATGGTTTGGGTATTAGCTTCCATTGTCATATCAATCACCTACTTAGTTGAAGCCGCCTTTAACTAGAGATAGGATAATCTTAGCTACTAATACCAAAGCTATTACTGTTGCGAAAGTTCCGAAGACAGCGATTGCAGCTATGAACAGGTCTATTGTTGTGTTTGGTTGCGTGTTGCTTGTGATGATAGATGTCTTAAACTCGTCTAGAACTACGATTCCAATTACGGAAACTATAGCCAGAACAACAAGTCCAGCTGCGAATACAGCCATCTTTGCAATATTTCCATCTTGTGCCATTTGTTCTCCAGTACCTTTAGGGTCAAGTACTATCGACCTATAAGGTGTATTAAGGACAAACTTATTTATATAGTACTGTGACTTTGTACCCGAAGAATTAGATATAAGAATCCCACTTAAGACGGTCTATTGCCCCGATATCTCTTAACTGTTGAGCTATTTGCTTAACTTTCTTCCTTCTTATTACTGCTTGTCTCATCTTATCTGTATCTATCATATCCCCTTTTCTTTTTTGCCTGTATTCATATTCATAGGCAGTAATAAGAAACTTAAGATTAGCTAGAAGTTTTACTCCTTTCTCTACTTCTGTAAGCTTCCCCTCTACGAATATCAAATCTCTTTTCTTTTGATTGCATTTATAGCATAAAGCCCATAGATTTTCTAATTCATTAGTCCCCCCAGTACATAAAGGAAGGATATGGTCAACTACTAACCTATCCGTAGAACCGCAGACCCTACATTTTTGGTCTCTATCAAAGATAAGTTTATCATTCTTTTTTATATCCTTAAGCTTCCCGTAATACTTTAATACTTTCTGCTTAGACCTTTTCTTCTTCTTGTCCCATATATTCTTAACCAAATATAGATAAGGGATTCCTTTAATGATTTTAACTCTAAAAAAGACCATATAGAAGTTAGGCATTAATCTTAACTATAAAAATATACCGATTTCACTACCTACTATTGCTTACTAAACCAGTTGATTCCCGCAAATATCACAGTTAAAAGCGGAAAGACCCACATCTGGAAATCATTGATTAATGCCAAGTTCATCCCCATAAGCGAAGCTTGAACTGTCCTTAAGAAGAATCCCAGAATAGATAGACCAGCACAGACAAACATAAGATTTACTAGCACCTGGTCCTTGGCTCGATTTGATATGATAAATAAGATAACTCCAAGTAAGATAAGCAAGATAAAGTAAAAAGCCCCTCCGAAGATTATCTGGTTAGAAAGAAGGGCAAACTGAATAGGGTCTCCTGAGAAATTAGTGAGACTAGATATATTCTGATATGTTACATTATTATATCCACTAATCCCTATCGGCATTATATCCCCTCCGACTTAACGTAAGCGTTAAGTATTATGAAGAATATATATATCCCCGCTAAGACTACTATCAACTGTATCAGGGCTGGTGGAATGGCTGTTCCATAGAATGAATTTATTATAGTTGTTATCTGGTATGGAAATGCTAATACTCCTCCTATAGTCTGGAGCAATCCTATTCCAGCAGCGGCTAACCCGCCTAATAAATCGAATGTTTCCGTGGGTGAAGTTATCCTGGTTACTCCTTCCGTTGCTTTGCTTACCCCTTCCATAAGAAGCAGACCATCTAAAGCTTCCATTACAGTCATATTATGATAAGATGTATTGGTAGAGCCAAGCCTATCTTCTACGTTAGATAGGTCATATCCGTGTCTGAATCCACCCCATACAGTTACAAGTAATCCTATCAAAACCGCCATAATGGCGAAACTCGCTACCTGGTGTCTTAGTTTACTCATGTTGGTTGCCTCGAATGTCTACCTATTATTATGATTAATAGAAGGAATGCTATTATCCCGCTTATTACATTCCATCCAAATGCTACTAGCCCCAGCCCAGAAGCTATCAATACTCCAAAAGTAGCCCCCCATAATTGTCTTTCTCCTGTTGATTTGAATACAAGCATCATAAAAGCTATAAGAAGGAACACAGAGAAGACACCCATAAGTCCTAGTGAATCTGCTGTATCATTATTGAAGTTAAACTCTACTGTATTAGGACAATCTAAAGCTAATCCGCTTTGGAAGACTCTCCCCCTGACTACGTAATTAAACCCAGAATTAGGGACTGTCCTTTCTATACTATTTGTTACACTTGTGCAGTTAATATAAAAGTTAGTAGGTCCACCTATTGAAAGTCTGTCCGCATATATGCAGCCAGTAATATCATCTGGATTATCTGGGTTAGTTCCCCAAGCTACCTTGACTGTATTATTCCCTGTTCTTGTTACATTACATTGAACAGAAGTAAATCCTACTATCGGAGCTGTGGCTGTTGTCGTTACATCTACCAAGAACTGCACTTCTTCCGCTGCTTCTATATGACATTTACTATATCCGTTTGAATCAGTATATCTTACCCCACCTATTATGACTTCATAAGAATATGATTTAGTAAGTAGTTCTATGTTTCCGTAGGCTATCGAATCTATTATCGGGATGGATTGAACTAATATCCTAGTCCCATCTCCTACACATTCATAGATTTCCTGTATCCCGTTTACTGGCTGGTAAGCTGTAGTAAGCCAGGTGAACTGGACAGTTGTAGAATCATTAAGCCTTATCATATATAGAGATAGGTTTTGAGTAAGTCTATTGGAAGCGTTAACTGCTTCTCCAGCATCTATATCGTAGATAGTAGTAGCATAGTCTGATTTATTTAAGGTGAACTGGCCAGATACATCCCAGCTTAGTATTCTCTCGTCAGGAGCTACGTTAGTACAGAAAGCATTACTATATCCCCCTGTGAAAGTTCCATTGACATTCTGAGAGAATAGACCAGTAAATGTCAAGTCATAGTTATTAGTTACATTTATTGAAGCCCCAGAAGCTTGGTCAAAGTAGGAGACATTCAAGATAGTATAATTGAAATCAGTACAGTTATCTATACCGAACTCAAATTCAATAAGTAAATCTGAATACTGGATTATCCCTGGTGTCCTGGAAAACCATGTAAAAGGAATATCACAGTCAGAGCCGACTAAGTTACAACCTTCACAGATACATCCATCATTAAGGATATCGTTTAGCTTGGTAGCGTTAAGAGTTACATTGTTTGTCTCGTTGAAACTTGGGGTGATGTTCCATTCAGTTCCCCCGCTAGTATTTCCTATGACCAGGTAAGCATCGCTTGTGTAATTAGTTGTCACGTTAAATTGAACTATGACCTCATTTACATTAAGCCCACCAATGGAATTAAACTTAATCTTTTTGTCCGCATTTGAAACTTTTATCTCATAATAAGTTACATCTTGGTACTTTCCATCCTTCTTTTGTTTCACGCTTACAACTTCTCCCCCGCCTTCAAAGTCTATCCAATTACCTAACAGCTCTCCAAACTCCCCTCTGTTTGTTACTATAAAGTGACCCTTGTACTTTGAATCCTGGATATACCTTAATTCATTCCCATAAGAGACCAAGTTAAATGTTCTCTCTGCTTTGACATCCTCAAACTCAAATTCAAACTCGTATCTGTCAGTTTTCTTATATGTCTTAGTAGTTGAGGTGTCTTCTGAATAGACTCCTATCTGGCTTCCTTCTGTTGTGAAGTATAACAACTCACTATTTTTTTCTAGATAAGCATAATCTTTTATCTTATTTGTAGTATGGGAATCCGCTGACTGTATCCTTAAGTAATATTCTCCTAGGAAGAATCTCCCTATATCACTTACATTATAATAAGTCCAGCTAGTACCAGTCATAGAGGAGTTAGTATAGTTGAAGTAGATGTTCTCAAAGAATCTTGTATCTGAGATAAGTACTTCCATCTCTCCTAGGCTCTCGTTATCTTCTACCGATATG
>Ga0180438_10007808_pt1 | contig 13800 bp, 19 predicted proteins | sample SS_ome_12_FD_132455 | JGI IMG/M metagenome (GOLD analysis project Ga0180438, IMG submission 132455) | Hypersaline lake sediment archaeal communities from the Salton Sea, California, USA - SS_3_D_2 metaG | ecosystem: Environmental > Aquatic > Non-marine Saline and Alkaline > Hypersaline >... | reverse complement strand
TTAAAGGGAACAGGATTAGAGCAATTCTTGGCTCCATCACTAACAACCCCGGTGTTTTAATGGCTGATAAATACTTCTATTACAAAGACCAACAACTTGTGATTCCAGAAGAGCAGGCTGATCAAGTCATATCTGACCAACTAAAACAAGGCAGGATACTTACCCCTGCTACTCGTTACATAGTTGAAGATCAAAACTTCCTGATACCTCAAGGAAAAGACGAGACGTTTTTGAAACGCATGGAAGGACTAGGGAAAACCCCGGAGACGTTTGATACTTTTGTTTCTTCTCGCTTGGCTCAGAGAAGACAAGAGATTGAAGATCGTACCCCGTTGCTGCCTGAAGGTAAGGGTTTTACAGCACTAGAGACGCTGAAGAATGCACCCAAAACTCTACTCAACATTGTTAAAGGCTTGCCTAATATGGCTCCCGTTCAGTTGCCTCCTCAGGCAGCAACAGAAATCCCGGCGGCACAGAAAACCGTGTCCGACATACCTATCCCTCAGCCAGAACCTCAACAACCAGTCCAAAGCTTCACCCCTTCATTTGCGGGCCCAGGTGCTCCGCCTCCTGCATTCTTTAGAGGGGAGGCTCCTAAACCTGAGTTAGAATTATCTCCTATTGGTGAAAAGGCAGGAGAGGCAATACAGACCGTATTTGGTCGTCCATTACTTAGAGGCATACAGCAGGCAAGGCTAGCTGGTGAGTTTGACGAGAAGCAGTTAAATCCTGAGCAAATAGCTGAAATACAAAGAGAGTTGGCTGATTTACCTGAATCTGAAGCAAGTCGAAAGTTTAACGAAGCTGATACGTTTAAAGGGTCGCTAAAAGAGCTTGCAAAGGCTCCTCATATTATACTTCCTGAGTTAATAGTTCAGAGTTCTGCTGCCTTCTTACCTCAGCTCATCAAGAAGGCTCCAGCTCGTGTGGCTATTGGTGCTGCTGCTGGTGCTGCTGCTGGTGCGCCTATATCAGGAATTGGAGCTGTTCCAGGCGCAGGAATAGGGGCGACGGCTGGATTAATGGAGACCATAGGAAATAATTCACTACTTTTAGAGTCTTCTGGGCACATAATGGACTCACTTTCAGAGCTTGGCGTAAATATACAAGATGCCGACAGCCTTGAAGCTGCATTTTCTGATAAAGATTTAATGAAGAGGCTAAAACAGAATGCACTCATAAAGGGTGTTCCTATAGCTGTACTCGATGCATTGTCAGTAGGTATAGCGGGTAAACTATTTAAAGCTCCAGCAAAAAAGGTCGTGGGTAAAGCCCTACAGTTCGGTGGTGAATTAGCCGTTCAGTCAGCCCTTGGTGGAGGAGGAGAGGCCTTAGGTCAGGTTGCCGCTGGTGAAGAAATACAACCAAGCGCAATACTGGGTGAAGCTATAGCGGAAATAGGATCAGGTACAGCAGAGGTTGTAACAGGAAGAGCCTTGCAAACTCAACCTACTGAAACTACCCCTTTAAGCCCCGTACAGGCTGAACCTATACAAACACCCACGCCTGAGCCAGTTGTTGCGCCTGAGGTCGCTGAAGCGGCTCCTAGTGTACCAGAAGAGGTGGGTGTGCCTATAGAAACCCCAACTAATGTTGCGCCTCTTAGAGATAAAGATAGAAAGGCCATCAACGACGCTTGGGATACAGTCAAAGCAAAGGTTCCTGTATTGTCCTCAAAGGTGAAGGGCATTAGTATACAAGCTGTTCCTCGCTCTACTGTTACGCTTAATTCAGACGGTACATGGACTATTGAGCTGTCAAACCAAGAAACCAACATGGGGAAAAAACGACTTACAGAGGTGTTTACCCACGAATTGATACACTCCTTCCAGAATAGACGACAAAGAGACGTAGCCACGCTTGGAAACGAAGAGACTGAACTAATAGCCGACAGGATAGCCAAAGGGTTTGCAGACAAAGCAGAAGCTCCTGTTGTCGAAGAGGAGCAAATTTCTTTGCAGGCTGAACCAGAAGAAGCTATAACCCCTGAGCCTACCCCTGAGAAAGTTAGCCCTCTGGAGGTTAAGGAACCAACGGCAACTACAGGGGCGGTTCGGGATTCTGATGCTATTCCACCTAAATCTGTAGCTGCAAAAGCGAAAAAGACAGTGGCAGAGGCGCAAATGGGAGAAACCAGGCCTGAATTAGTCCAGCCTGCACCCGAAACGGCAAAAAAGAAGAAAGCACCGGCTACTCCACTCAAACCCGAAGAGGTTACTACTGCATTCAAAAACGCTAACCTGAAGGCTTTAAGAGTAATACACAATCTTCCCGAAGGTAATGTAAAGGTAAACAAGAAAACCGAAGACTTGATGAATGATGCTATTGCTGATGGAACGTTCGACAGGGCTGAATCGATAGCAGAAGAGATTAACCAAGGACTCAAGACTGTAAGCACCGATAAAGAGCAGCTTGCTATGGGGTTAAAGGTTATGGAGGTAACAGAAAACATAAAAGAGCTTCAAGCGAAGAAAGATTCACTTAATGAAGAGACTCAATCAAGTTCAATAGACTCCATTAATGACGAAATAGACGCCCAGAGGGAGCGTATGAGCAACTTAGTTTCCGCAGGAGAGTCTACAGGAACGGAGTTAAGTAGCTCTTTTAGGGTTCGTCAATTCGTCAATAAGATAGCTACAGACGAGATTGAGGCCATAAGATCCAGAACTAAGGCTGCAATCAAAGGTGATCCAACAGTAAAACAGAAGCGCGAACTTGGCCTTATAGATTCACTGACAAAGAAGCTTGAAAAATCTAATGATCAAACAAGGAGACTGCAGGATAGAGTCAGGAAGCTTGAAGAAGGTAAAATTAAGGGTGAAGCAAAAAGAGGTCTTGTTGTCGAAGTCAGGAAGATTGGTAGAAAAGTAAATAAAGATAAAGCCAAGAAGGTACGTACAAAAGCCTTGACCGAATTGAAGAAGGTTGCCTTCAAGACTACAGAATTAAGGGAGGGAATAACGTCTATACTGGCTAAATCAGTAACAGTTCCTGCTGAAGCTGTAGTCCCTATTACTAATTTGATAAGATCGTATGTCATGGAAGGCGTTGTTGAGGTTGACCAGATAGTAGATCGCGTTCAAGCAGACGTCCCTGAAATAGGCAAGTTTGATGTTTATGATATACTTGCATCAAGGGTAGAAGGTGTAAAAAAGAAAGCCAAGAGTAATGTAGTTAAGACAATGGGCGTGTTTAGAAAGCAAGCCAGAATCATGTCTAATATATCAGATGTTTTCACGGGCAGGCAGCGTAAAGGAAAAAAGAAGGTCAAAACAACAAGGCCGAAACTCAGAAAGATGCTAGACGACTTTTCTAAGGTTTCCGCGCTAACTACCGCAGATCTAACAACACTTGAGTTAGTTCAGAAACGTATGGATGTAGCTAGGGATATGCTTGAGGAGGCTATGGGTTTAAATAATACCCTTCCCGACGACGCTCAAGTTCAAGAGGCAGGCGTTATTATCAACGACGCATTTAAACACCTGAAGGTAGAGGAAAAGATTTCAGAAATGGAGGCAGCATTAAAAGACCCAGAGAAGCTAGCGGAATTAGCAATAGAAGCACCAAGACAAAAGGCTTTCCTGTCTGATGAGCTTAGAAGAGCCCAGGCTAGATCAGCTAACTTGAGGGCAGAGATAAATTCTCGTGTTAAAGACCTGAAAGGGCTGTCTTTCGGAGAGAGATACGTCAAGTATAACCGGACGCTAATGGGTCTTAAATTTGGTCTTGAATGGAGTTTCATTATGCGTCAAGGCGGAAAGCTTGCTCCTCTCATGCCTAAGAGAAGGGTGCAGGCTTTACGGATAGCAAGAGCGTCAACAGCCTCCCCTGAAACAGCAAGAATGATGGATATGTCCATGAGGGCTGACCCAGCTTATAGATCAGCAGTAGACGAGGCTGGAATTGATTTTTCTGAACTTGGTTCAAGCCCTACCAAGGGTGAGGAAATTGTAATATCAGATTCTATAGAGCGTATCCCTGTTTTAGGAAAGTTTTATGCGTCAATGGAGCGAGGCAACGTTAACGCGCTTAATTTCTTGAGACTCCAGAGGTATAAAGACGTATTAAAGGCCAATCCTAACATGACGCAGGAAGAGAAAGTTGCCGTTGGTAAGGTTATAAATGATTTTGGCGGCAGGGGTAATCTGAAGGGTAAAGCCAAGATTGGTGCTGATCTAGCTGGTGCATTTATAACCGCGCCTCGTTATCTTGTGGCTGAGATCAGTGTAGGTACAGGTGTTACATTCATGAATGCTATGCGTCAGCCTGCATCAAGGAAATTAGCGGCAGGGTCTTTTGCTCGTAATATAACATCTGGACTGGGGATGATGTTCTTTGCAACGATGCTTGGTGCTGACGTTGGATGGGATATAGATGATTCTGACTTTGGCAAGATCATTATGGGGAAGCGTAGGTTTAATGTATGGGGGCCAACGCAAGGTATTGTAAGGCTAGCATTGCTACTTGCTGTATCTGCAGGTGAAGCGGCAGGCCTGACAGAGAAAAAACTAAAGAAGCAAATAACAGGAAAAGATGCGTTCGGGCGACTACTCAGGTATAGAATTGCCCCTTTACCGCAAGCTATATCAACAATAGCCTTCAGAAAGGACTTTATAGGTAGAGAGTTGACCCTTCCTGAAGCAGTATACGAGGCTACATTTAATGCATTCCTTGGTAACGTTGTAGAGGCATTCAGGGAAGAAGGATTAAGTAGTGCTGCACAGGTAGGGTTAACAGAGTTTGTGGGGTTCTCGTCAAGCATTCAAGGCGGATTCAGGCATCAAATACCTAAAAGGATTCTCGCAAGAGCTAATAACTACAAACCTTCGGCTCCAGGCTTAGTAAGTAAAGGAAGGGAACGCAAGGAAGACTCTATGCAACTTCCGCGATGGGTTGCGGAAGAACCTAGATTCAGGCGCGATATAAAGGAAGCATGGGAAAACGGTCTATCCAGGAGGATTATAGCAGCAGAAGAGGATCTTAAAAAGATGGACTCTAAGCAAATCCGCAAGGAGATACTTGGCTGGTCGCAAGAAATTAAACGTTCCATTGCTGAAGGAATCCCAAACGATAAACCCTCTGACTGGAAGAGGGGCAGGGAAGCTGGTAAACTCGAAAAGCAGTTTCCTAGTAAGTAGCGCCGCAAAGAGAGCCAAGGAGCTAAGCAAGTAGGGACGAGGTATTAAAACCCCGCCCCACATATCTTGTATTTCCGATTGTTATTTTGCAGTCGCTAATCTCTCACCATATAGCCTCCTTTTATTGTGTTTTATTCTTCAGGTAATGTCGGAAATCGGCAGATCGATAAGGGCGCAACGGCACGAACATACCATTCCCCACCGGCAAGACTCTTGTATCACTGCCAATAAGTCATGCGCCCCCATCGTTTATTTTACCTCTGTTCTGGCTATCATTGCATCAATCATATCGGCTGTGTCGGCCAGCCTGATCCATGCACGTATCCATTCGGGTGTAGTTCCTTCGCCGTATTGAGCGTTAGCCCATTTTCTGATAGCTTGCAGCTTTTCTCTGTTTGTTTCTGGTGTTTTCTTAGCCATTATTATTGTCCTTTCCTGTCGCTAGTGTGCGAATTTGCTCTACAACGGAACCATATACCACATAAGACGGCAAGTTCAGCAATGTCGCGTCTCTGCTCATATGAACACCATCTCTAAAAGGTGTATCAAGGCCGTTCTGATTTATCGGACCCGATCCCCCTGTTATTATTGTTTCACCCATCTTTATTCTTACTTCACCGTTTGTGGGTTCACCCTCTTCGTTGTTCGCCCTTATATCTCCAATCGCGTTTTCGTAAAGAACCATTTCATAAAGTGCTTTGTATCTGTCCCGCGGCCCGGCCGCCTCTTCTTTTGTCCATGTAATCTGCAATCTAGGTACATCTAACTTAATCATAATCCCCGCCTTTCTTGGTTTTTATTTACGTTAATTCCTGTCGAAGATTCAAGAGTATTTTCATCCGACAACCCTGTGCCATGAAATCTAATGCTGTCTACTTTTGCTGCAAATTCATGCAAATTGGCAACGCGAAGAGATGCAGACAGATCCTTTAACGACTCCCGCAACCGCTTATTCTCTTCTTCAAGCTCCTTAACACGCCTATCCTTCATTGCTAAATCGGCGGCAGCTATTCCTAATGAGTCTAGTATTTCTTTCATATTTCCCCGCCTTTCTTTATAATTGTTTCAGTTTGTTAACCCAATCTCTAGCTACCTCTACGTCTACTTGCGAATACCTTTGATGCATAGAGCCGTTGTCATGGCCCGTAATAGAATTAGTTACATGTACGGGCGCACCAATCTCGTCCATCATCGTAACAAACGTCTTCCTGAACGAATGGAAGCCTACTTTTCCGTTAGCGTTGCGAATAATGTTATATAACTGACACGCTCTCTTTAGTCTCTTTGAGCCAAACTCTGCTTCGTAGCCGCAGAACACTTCTTCAAAAGTTCCGCCAGCCCTCATTGAGGTATGATGAAAAGACGACAACTCCTTGTGTAGCTGTTCTGACATAGGGATAACCAGCGTCTTCCCTGTTTTAGCAACCACAACCCTTATAACGCTTTCGCTCCATCTTATGTTGTCCCACTTCAAGTTAAAGATATCTTTCCTTCTGAGTCCAGTGTAGTAGGCAATCATTACGCTCATCCTAAGCTCACACCCATCGAAACTTAGCAAGCCCTGAACCTCCTCATAGGTAAACGCCCTAGCAGGAACAACCTCTTTCCTCTTAGTAGTCCTTAGTCGAGTCCAAGGGTTATGGTAGGGCTCAAGTGCATCCCATACCATCCTCAACGTATTGATATGCTTCTGTACTGTCTGGCCTTTCTTATCAAGGCTTTCAAGGAATCTGATATGGGCTTCTGCCATCTCGCACGTCACACTACGCATAGAGGCTTCTGTATCCTTTAACGTATAAGTGAAGACCATGTATTGATGCTTGTAGACCTTTAGCGTATCCTCGGAAGGATTGCTTCTTCTCTTAGAGTCAAGGAACGCTTGCCAGCCCTCGCTTATTTTAACTGAATGCTTCTTGTTCAGTATGTCATCAAGCTCTGCCTTACTCGCTTCACCTAACCTTACTAGGGCGTTGAGCCATTCGACTCTTTCAGTAAAACCGTTGAGCGTTGCCATGATTGTACCGCGTCTCTTTTCTGCTTCCTTCTTGTCTGAAGTTTTGAGTGATACGGTTTTCTTTTTTGTCTTGCCGTTCTTGTCGGGTTCCTGGAAATCTAAAGTCCATATCCCCGCTTTACCTCTTTGGTACATATAACCTTGTTTCATCTCCTACCTTTCTGTTTGTTTAAAAAAGACTATATACGAAGAACGAAATGGTGTCAATGAAAAATGTATAAAAATAAATTAAAAAAAATGTTGACTTGTTTTTAAAACCTGATATAGTGTCCAACATGAGATCGAAAAAGAACGTAACCCAGGTGTCGGTTGAGCTTAAAAACTCTGTATTAAACAAGATCGGAAAAATAGCTAAAAGGGAGGACAGAAGCAGGAAGGCGCAACTCGAAAGAATTATAACTAAAGCAGCAACAAAGGAAGGTAAGTAGTATGTCAGAAGTAAATATAGACGCATGGGCATTAAACCACGCAACAGAGGTAGGGGCGGACGTAGGGTCTCTCGTCAAGAACATGATCGAGGCAGATATGACTATGTTTCTAGCAGACGTAGCGCAGTCTAAAGCTGAAAGCGCTGACGACAAGGCTGAGATAGCGATGACTATAAAGGTTCCCTTCTCTATAGCGGGAAGAAAGATCGACTACAAGGCTGTAGTTGAGTGGGAGCGCAAGAAAAAGCGCAAGGACGAATCAGAAAGAATATTCCTTGACCTTGATCAGGGCAAACTTAACTTGGATTAAATGACTATGAGGGTAGCTCTCGATGACTTGCAAGAACCATACAGAAGCCAAGCAATCAAAAAGCTTGCTGTTGAAGACAATAGTATTGCCGATTCCTCTTCCAACGTGGAACAGGATATTAGCAATGCACCCGTGGCAAAGGAAGAAGTTGAGAGACTACCTACACCATGTCGTGTGCATGTCCATTCAATACGGAAAAGACTTACCGACGCAGACGGTGTTTCAGCAAAAGCGGTTATCGACGGACTCGTTCATGGAAAATTATTTCAAGATGATTCGCCCCAAAACATCAAAGAAGTCAGCTACAGCCAAGAAAAAGCAGAGAAAGGACAAGAAGAAGAAACTATTATCTCGATCTATAGGGCAGACGAGGACGTTCAGGAACTTCTAGGAGGGTTATTATGCACGTAAACTCACTAAACGCCTACTACGAACAGATTAAGAACTTCAACAACAAGGAGAAACTAATATACGGGCATATATCAATGAGCAGTACGCCATTGACCGACAGGGAGGTTAAGGATGAGGTCTACACTATCTCTCACGACATGAATGCTGTAAGACCACGCATAAGCGACTTAATAAAGAAAGGTTGGCTGGTCGAGGTTCACAAAGTAAAGGACAGAGTGACAGGTAAAAACGTAAGGACAGTACGGGCTGTATCACCCGAAGAAAGATACAAACTACAAACACAGGCAGTTCAACAGAGCTTGCTGTAAACGAAAGGTAGAATATTATGAGCGACAAAGTAGTAGCACTAAAACAGGCATTAATGAAACCATCTCAGCTTGATCAGTTTGAAATGGCTTTACCAGCATCAATACCAAAGGATAAGTTTATCAGGGTAGCCCTTACGTGTATCAACAAGATACCTAAGCTGGCTGAATGTACTCCTGCCTCGGTTGTGACATGCTTGCTGGATCTTGCATCTATAGGGTTAGAGCCCGACGGTAGACATGCCCACTTGATTCCCTTTGGTAAACAGTGTCAACTTATCGTGGATTTCAAAGGAATGATCAAGCTTGGCAGAGAGTCAGGGGAGCTTGCAGATTGGTACGCAGAGATTGTATGCGACAAGGACGAGTTTTCATACACCAACGGACAGGTTGACCATTCTATTAACTTCAGGGAGCCCAGGGGGGATGCGTATTGCGCCTTCTCTTGTGCTATATTTAAAGATGGATTGAAGTCCTTCTGCGTCATGACTAAAGAAGAAATTGAAGGCATAAAGAAAAGGTCTAAAGCTTCCAGTAGTGGGCCGTGGAAGACTGACGAAATGGAGATGTGGAAGAAGACCGTTGTTAGAAGACACTCAAAGACCCTTCCTTTATCTTCATCATTCAAGAAGGCAGCAGAGAAGGACTACGACTCAATAGACATAGAGCCACTACATGTGAGCCCACCTATGCCGCAAAGGACAACAGAGAAGGTGTCTACGCCAGAGGTTATGCCTCCAGAAGAGCCAGCAGTCAACATGGACTCTGAGCCGCCGGAAGATGACAACCTCCCGTTCGATTAATCCTCCACAACAGAGGGGGTGGCCTGTTCTGGGCTGCTCCCTCACTCATAAGAAAGGTAGAAATGACCGAGCTAAGATTCATAGAAGAAACCCACGAGTACTTTCTGGGACTTGAGAAGCTTCCCTCTGTAACAAGGATACTACAGGACGTTGGTTTTGTTAATACCGACTTCTTTACAGAGGAGGCTGCAATCAGGGGTACCGCTGTCCATATGGCAACGCAGTACCTTGATGAAGGGTGTTTGGATTGGGATACAGTGGCGGAAGAGTATCTTGGTTATGTTGACGCTTACAGGAAGTTTAAGCGTGACTCAGGGTTCAAGCCTATCATATCAGAAGGCATGGACTACCATCGCACAATGAAGTATGCAGGTCAGTTTGACCTTGTTGGGGAATTAAACCGTAGACATGTAATCATCGATAAGAAGACAGGCATTGAGCAGTACTGGTGGAAGTATCAACTTGCGGGTTACGCTGAGTTCCCAATAGTAAAAAGCAACTTCCCTGGTGCAGTAAGGCACAGCTTGAGTCTACGCAAGGACGGTACGTACAGACTGAGTGAACCTTACCTGGACCCTATGGATTGGGGTGTGTTTCAAGCTGCACTGGTGGTTTACAGGGCGAAAGGAATGAAATGAAGGATCTATTTGGTCAAGAAATAGTCGATGTAGAAAGAAAAGTACAAAGTCCGTATCAGAAATTCAAATCCTTCAACCATTACAGAAAAAGCGAAAACAAAAAAGAAAGGTGCAAGACCTGTAGCAGTTTAATCAAGAAGAGTTACCACTCAAAGAACTATTATAAGTGCAAACTGATAGGCTGTTCGTCTTCTACGGCAACAGATATTCGCCTTGGTAACGTTTGTAACAAATGGAAAGGAAGTGAATGAAGGGTATTAATGAATTAGGAAGAGAGATAAACGAGATCAACAAGGCTAACGGCTGGAAGGTTGCAGAGCCTACAGATTGGGCTCTTGAGTACAAGATTCCCGCTTTGCTTGCCCTTGTTCATTCTGAGGTATCAGAAGCTTTGGAAGGATTCAGGGGGCTAGACTATGATAACTTCTGTGAGGAGCTTGCTGACGTCATGATAAGAACGATGGACCTTGCTTCAGGTTTAGGCATAGACCTTGAATCTGAAATCAGGAAGAAGATGGAGAAGAACAAGAAGCGCGGTTACAAACATGGCGGAAAGAAAGTTTGACAATTGTAATACAGTTATGTTACTACACAATAAAGGCTTAGGTGTAACACAATGTTAGATGCGAACAGAGACTGCAACCTTAATCTAAGGGTGCCGAGAGAGATGAAAGAGTCACTAAAACTGTACGCCAAAGCACAAGACGCAACATTATCTGAAATAACAGTTAGGATGCTGGCGGATACTATTGGGCAATGGCAACATAGAGAATGGAAGGAGGAAGAACAATGACAAGCCAAGCAGAAATAGAAACATTCGTAGACGCAATGGTCAAGCAGTATGGCGTGACTCGCTTGGCTATCAAGGTCGTTGCTGAGAAGTTTTTCGAGCAGCGTGACTTAAGGATTAAGATAGAGGCAGAGCTAAAGGAAGAGATGGGGATACAGTAAAGGAGAGTTATGAAAGAAAACTACAAATTAGATCAAACACCTATAGTATCAAAGTTTAAGAAAAACATACCAGTAACAGCATCAATTAATAGGCTAGGAAAACACAGCAAGTGTACATGTGACAGCGGTAGACGCTACAAAAACTGCTGCAAGGTTTACAAGGGCTTTGCTAAGGGTGTTAAGCATACAGCGGCGGTATAGTGTAACAACAGAAAGGTAGAAACAAATGGATACGGAGAAAGTACAGACGCAGGCATTAGAACTCAAGAGCAAGTACGAAGGACTAGTCATCAAGGATGACGCAAGCTTCAAGGCTATGAAAGCTTTTGAGGATAACGGTAGAGAGAACATAAAGATCATAAAGGACTTCATTAAACCTCAAAAAGAAGAGGCCAACAGAAGGCATAAGAAGCTCACACAGCTTGAGAAAACACTCACAGCCCCGTTTGAAGAGGTTATGAAGGGGGCCAAACAGAAGCGTATAGCATACTCACAGGAACAGCAGCGCATACAACAGGAAGCACGCAGGAAGGCCCAGGAAGCCCTTGACAGAGTAGCAGAAGAGGAAAGGCTACAACTAGCCAAGACTCTTGAGGAAAGCGGTAACAAGGAGCAGGCAGAGGCCATACTGGAAACCCCGGTCATTGCGCCACAGGCTCCAGTAGTAGAAGCGCCCAAGGTTGCAGGCTCACGTAAGGTCTATTCGGCTAAGATTGTTGATATAAAGGCCTTATTTAAGGGTTATGTTGACGGATCTACTGCTATACCTGAGTTATCAGAAGATGACCTCAAGAAGTTGAGTTCTATACTTAAACTAAATTCCCTTGCTAAGGCTCTTAAATCTAGCCTGGATATTCCCGGTGTTGAAGTTAAAGTTAAGGTGGTGTGATTATGTTTGGAAGAAATAGAGAAATAAAAGCTACACTAAGAGAACTTATTAGTAGGGTTACAGTGCTTGAAGTAAATAGAGTTACGAATGAAACCAAAATATCACAGGAGGCAGATTTTTGCATAATCTGTAAAAAGATGGACTTCATTGTCAATATGGCTACTTTTACCAGAGGTGCATTAATGCGGATTGACGTTGATAAGTCCAAAAGAGACACAATAAATGATAATCTTGCCCTTACATGCACAGACCGAATAGCTAGTGCCCCTGAATATTCACATACAGGCCCTAATCTACGCGCTCACACAGAATGCATGGGTGTAGAGAGATCAGACTGCGGGAACGGCTGGAATGTTGTTAAGAAGAAAGCTAAGAAAGAAAAGGAAGGTAGAAAATGAATAAATCAAGTGGTTCAAGTAGCGGAATCGGCTTCACAGGTTTATTGACGATAGTGTTTATTGTGCTTAAATTGATAGGAAAGATAACGTGGTCTTGGTGGTGGGTTTTGTCCCCTGTATGGATTAGCGCGATCCTTGTAGTCACCTTGATAGCTATCGTAGTTACTATCAAAATAGCTTTAAAGAAATAACCCTTGACAGTTCTTTGCTGTTGAGGTACGGTCAAGGTGATGAAACAAATATGTACAAATGACCCCGAACTAAACCGACCGCCTGAAATACGCCTGTATGTGTTTGTTTCATCGCTTCACTTCTACGTAGAGTAGGGCGGTCATTTAAAGGAAAAAGCGATGAAGATAAGAAATTGGGAAGAATTACAACACTTTAAAAACAGAACTCCCCCTTGGATAAAACTTTACAGACGAATACTTGAGGATCGTGATATCAACTCGATATCAGACTGTGCCTTTCGTGTTCTAGTTGGCTGTTGGCTTCTAGCCTCCGAAGATAAGACCCATGAAGGGGTTTTGCCTGACATTGAGGATATAGCCTTTAGGTTGCGTAAGCCTAAATCACTAATAGTCAAAACCTTAAAAGAGTTGGATAAATTCATAACACAAGACGATATCGCGTTGATATCAGAAGGGTGTCAAGGTGATACACCAGAGAGAGAGAAAGAGAGAGAGACAAAGAAAGAGGGAGAGGAAGAGAAAGATGGTAGTTTGTCTCTTTATTTTATAGAAAAGATATCTGCTAGCGTTGGGAGGGAGTTGCTCTGTACTAAGGCCTCTTGTCGTAAGTGGATTTCCAAGTTGCTTAAAAAAGGAATTGGTGAAGACGAGATTATTTCTACTATAGATTGGTTGGCGACTGATAATCTTAAAAGGGAGTATAAATTTGTAGTTCAGTCAGGCAAGTCTCTATATGAGAAGTGGGACAGAATTAAGGCTGCTATGAGCAGGGATGATAAACCTAAAGATGAGTACCACTACGCAAGGGGGTGATAAATGCCTAAATGGCCGAACACATATAATCTTAACTTCAACAAGACTTTGAAATCAGGAGAGATCGAGACAATCGAAAGATATCTTGACGACCATGTTCCTGGCTGGAATCCTGAAACACTAAAGAAAGCTATAGCTAAAATAGCCGAAACATCTGTTGAGAACAAGCCGCCTCTGTATGTGATTGCGAACTCTATCAGGGGGTTTATTAATGAAGCAGACACTAATGACATTCCTAATTGCGCTTACTGTGAAGGTTACAGCAAGCGTTTAAATAAAAGGGTTTCTATTGGTATAGTAACTTTAAGTTTGGGGGATAGTAAGACTTCTTTCCCTTGTGTTTGTGGTGCAGGGGTTAACGCAATGCAAAGCTTTTCACCTTGGTGTGATTTCACGAACGAAAAGAAACGGGAAATGTACGAATACGTAAAAGAAAGACTAACAAAAGGAGAAATATGAAAGTGCCAAAATGGTTAAGAGACATACTAAGCTGGTTCGGATACGAAGAGGA
>Ga0180438_10007807_pt1 | contig 13804 bp, 18 predicted proteins | sample SS_ome_12_FD_132455 | JGI IMG/M metagenome (GOLD analysis project Ga0180438, IMG submission 132455) | Hypersaline lake sediment archaeal communities from the Salton Sea, California, USA - SS_3_D_2 metaG | ecosystem: Environmental > Aquatic > Non-marine Saline and Alkaline > Hypersaline >... | reverse complement strand
GTTCTCCGAAATCGCTGGACCGGTGCTAGATGAGCTCAAAGCCGAATACGGGCACCATTACAAGCTCATCCCGGATCTCTACGGCGGAAATTCGGCTTTGTTCGCGGAAGCTCTGGCGATGTCTCTCGATTCCGCTCCGGTCGCTGGTGCGGTAGTCGTGACGCTCGCGAGCCCGATGGTCCGCGATGTTCTGGAGGTGCTACAGGCACGGGCCTGTACGATTGTCCGAGGTTTTTAATCAGCGCACCCGAGCGCTGTAACGTTCAACAAAGAGGTGGCAAATGTTTTCCGATCTAGTAGGTTTCTTGGCTCGATTGACCGTAGGCTTAGCAGTTGCGGTCGGTTTGCTCCAATTATTTTTCATGTGCGCCGGATGTGCTACCGTAGGCACCCTCCAGCGCCCTGATCTGCGACTCAAACCGATGTGTGCTGTGAGGCAAGCGGTAGTACTAGCGGAGGATGCTCCCGAGGATCTCGCGCTCGCAACGCAATTATCGGTTATGGAATGGAATAAAGCCGCAGGCCAGCACGTTTTCGTTTTCCTGGGTTACGGTTGGTTTTCCTCCGAGGAAGAGCCCGATCTTCCTATGATCATGGTCCGTTCTCGTCCTGGAGAGGAAGCGGCCCACCCGGACCAAAGAGCCACTACGGTGCAGTTACAGCGCAAGGGATGCTCTAGAGGTGCCCGGGTGACGGTATTTGATCACGGTGATATGCATGCTCGCACCTGGGAGTATCAGGTCAAGCACGAACTCGGGCACGTGCTCGGGCTACGACACAAGCAATTCGGGGTAATGCGGTATCAAATGCCGGATTGGCTCATGGACTACTATTTGACCGGGGGTAAGATCATGCCCGAGGACGTAGAAGATCTCGAGCGGTTGTATGGAGGTCAGGAATGAAAAACGTTAAATATGAACCTTTTCGTTGTGATGGCTGTATTTTCATACATCGCCAGAGCGGGGGAAAACCGTGCTGTGATTGCCGCGAAGGTTCTTTGCACGAATCTCCCCCAGATCTCGGGCCGAAGCGCTCTGAAAGAACCTGTAGCAATTGCGAACATATGGTAGCTGTGGGACATTACGGCGAATGTCTTAAACCAGATTCAGAAATTTGCCCTATGAAGGAGCTCAAGCCGAAGAATTTTAGCGAATCTCGGCCAGATCTCAATCCAAAGCGCCGGAGTCCGAAGAAAGCCGAGAGATTCACCAAAAAGGATCTAGACAAAGAGATCAAACCGAACGACGTAGATTCAAAGCTCCTGTACGGTTCCAAGAAATCCGCGCCGTTTCTGAAAGCCCTAACCGAGGTCTGGCGCGTGTCTCAATTCGGCGAGCAAAAGCACGGGGCGAATAACTGGATGAACGCCAAAGCGGAAGGGATGGAGCATTACGAGTACGCCCTCTGGCGTCATTGGATCGAACGCCGTCAAGGGGAAACACACGCGGAGGATTCGAAATGCTGGCATCTTGCTCACATGGCCTGGAACGCTTTGATGCTTCTGGAAATGGAGCTCCATGGGATCACGAATCCGGACTGGGATCCAGAAAGCGACGACAAATGAATCTCAACGAGTACCAACGCCTTACTACCGAGACCGCGATCTATCCTTTGCATAAAGGACTGGTCTATTGCTCGCTCGGGATCGTAAGTGAGGCAGGGGAAGTCGCGGGGGTCGTGAAAAAGATACTCCGCGATAACGAAGGACGTCTTACGAATGACTACCGAGTAAAGCTCATGTATGAGCTCGGGGATGTGCTTTGGTACGCGGCTCAGATCGCGATGCACGGCAATCTGAAATTGACCGGGATCGAGAAACGGCACCCGAAAAAGCACGGATTGCCTCACGAGGATCTGAATACGTTCGTGCTCTGTCTCGGGTATAGTGCCGGGGCGATAGGTACTCACGTGGCGCAATGGCAAATCGATAACGACTATTCGCGCCAAAAGCTATTGCTTGATATCGATGATAGTCTAGGATTCATCCTCGCGGCTTCCCGTGCTATCTGTCACACGATAGGCGTATCGCTCGAGCATGTGGCCGAGATGAATCTACGGAAACTCCGCAAGCGCCAGATCCGAGGCGCGCTCTCAGGATCAGGGGATGATCGATGAGTCTCGCGGCAAAAAGACGCTATGACGAAAAACGGCGCGGTACCGATCATCGTCGAGAGCGGGAGAAAGCGCGCGGGCGCAGTAGACATATCCCTAAGACCGGCAAATGCGAGAAATGTCGCGAGAGCGTAAAAACAGTTTGGCATCATCTAGACTACGAAACAGGTAAAGAAGTAATCGAGCTTTGCTATCGTTGTCACCGTAAAGAGCACCCTCGGGATCTTTCCGGAACGGGGAGAGTGAAATGAATTTAAACTCCGCTTGGTTAGAGATTCTCGATGCTTCGGGATTGACCGATCTAGCCTGTGAAACCCACGGGCATGATCTCTTGGACGGTATCGAAAAAGAAGCTCACGGCAAACCCTTGGATTATGTATTCCGTAAACTGTGTAGATACCACGGCGTTAAACAGCGGCACGATATAGAGCGAGTGCTAGTAGAGATACGGACGATCGAAGGTTTCGGGAATCTCCGAATCCCTGATGAATGGATGGTAGATATCATTGAAGAGAACGAAAACGGCCCTAAGATCGGAATCGCGGATCATACCTCTCGAAAGCGAGGCACGTATTCCGATTCGTGGGGTACTCCGGCCGAGATCTTGGATCTGATCCGCGTGCTTTACGGACCGATTACTCATGATCTAGCGAGCAACGAGCAAGCGAATAGACTAGTCCGCGCTTATCGTTATTGGTCAGTATCTGATAGATGTCCTCTCAAACCTACTTTGATCCCTTCCGCTGTGGTCTGGTGCAATCCTCCGGGTCCTGGGAAACAGGTCAAGTACTTCTGGCAAGCTTGGCTACATTGCATAGAGCAAGGCGCTAGCGGGGGTTTCCTGATCTTCAAGCAAGATCACTGGCGCCAGTTACCGCCCCCTCCATCCCCTTTACCGTGCGTAGTGCTCCGGAAGCGCTTGAAATTCGTAGGCGCCCCTCAAGCTGCAAGCTTCCCGAGCACGCTCGTTCTATCGCCCGGGGAGCTTGCGAAACGTGATCTGATAAAACCTTTTGGCCATTTAACCGTGTGGGAGCCTTGGTAATGGATAGACCCAAACCCATCCTAGCCCGCCCTGTCCGGATTGAAAACCGCACCTACGCGACGCTAACGCTCGTAGACGGACGCCAGGCCGCGATCATGAAAAAGATCCGCAGGGGATTCGAGATACTTCCTCTCGGAGGTGCGACGTTTCGACCCGGGGAACGTTTTGATATGGTCGGATTCATCAATGGAAAAGAGACCGTAGGGATTTTTGTTGTAGGCGCTAAATGCGGTCCCGGTAAACGATGTGTACGGATTCGCGGGGAGAAGATCAAAGAATGACCTCTCCGGCGCTAGATCGGCTCATAGCCAGATCCGGAAAAGCGCCCGGGGATATACCTACGAAATCGAAATTCGGCCGAATCCTACACCGCGGCGGAGTTAAGAATACCCCCGAAATGCAACGGATTTTAGCGCTGCCTTCGTACCGCTGGCAGGACGATCCCGAGCTCGAGGCTATAGGATTTTTCTTAGAACGTTTATTTGCGCGGCCCAGGGTCTCGGGTTGCCTCCCTCGTTGCGGACACCCTGAGCCTATCCAGGGCTGCCGAGAGTGCCTTCGCGCAAGAGAAGCCTGCCCGTGCCGCGGTACAGGGGAAATGCATCTCCGGGGGGTCCAGATCGCCGCTTTGCTCGCGATCCACGACTACGGCGGAAGCCTCATGAATGCCCGCGTAGGTGCCGGGAAAACCTTAGTTTCTTTCCTAGCCGGTTCGGTGCTTGGTGTCGAGCGTACGTTGATATTGATTCCGGCCAATTTGAGGAATAAAACTCTTCGTGATTTCGCGTACTTAAAACGTCATTGGCAAGCCCCTCCGCGCTTACACATTATGAGCTACGAGCTCTTGGCCAGAGACCGAGGGATCGCAGAACTCAACGCTTTCCGGCCGGATCTAGTGGTCGCGGATGAGGCTTATTCGTTCAAAAACCCCCGAGCGGCCTGTACGATCCGAATGCACCGGTACTTGACCAAGACCAACCCCGACGCCGGGTACGTGGACATGTCCGGGACCATGACCAAGCGCTCGATTATGGATTACTATCATCGGCTCAATTGGGCTATCCAGGACGGATTCCAGGCCCTTCCGCGCAAGCATACCGAATGCAGGGACTGGGCGGATGCGATTGACGAGAAAGTATCCCCTACCGGTCGTCTAATGCCAGGGGCCCTGCTCCAGATGTGTACCGACGAAGAGATCCAGCGCATCGGTAAAGATACTCGAAAGAGCACGGCGATAGAGGTCACCCGGACGGCGTACGCCCGACGACTAATGTCGGCCCCGGGGATGGTCGGTACCGAGGAAATGTTTGACGGGGCCATGTCTCTACGGATTACCGGCCACGAATTCGAGCCCGGTCCCGTGGTCGTAGAAGCGTTTAAACGGCTCAGGGACGCATGGGAGCTCCCGGACGGACATCCTATCGAAAGCCCCGCGGAGCTCTGGCGACACGCCCGAGAGCTCATTCAAGGGCTCTTTTACAAATGGGATCCCCCGCCTCCGCGAGAGTGGCTCATGATTCGAAAGATTTGGAGCGCGACCGTGCGCCAGATACTCCGCGACTTCAGGGATCTAGAGAGCCCTTTGATGGCCGTTCGTGCGGTGGACGATGGTCGAATCAAATGGGCGAAAGAGGCGCTCGAGGACTGGCGCGCGATCAAAGATACATACACCCCGAATACGGTAGCGACTTGGATAGATGACGCTTGCTTGAAATGGGTTGAGGGCTGGGCGTCAAAGAACGTCGGGATCATTTGGTGCTGGGAGACCAAATTCGCGGAGAGATTGAGCGAGCGCACCGGACTACCGTACTACGGACGCAAAGGGCTCTGCGGTAAGAGAATGATAGAAGATGAGCGCGGGACGTGCATTGCGTCAATCAAGGCGAACTACAAAGGGCGAAATCTGCAGCACTATTCTAGAAATTTGATCGTGTCGATACCTCCGGGTGGGGAGATGCACGAGCAGCTACTCGGGCGAACGCATCGCGATTATCAGGAAGCGGACGAGGTCTCGGCCGATCTATTGCTAGGATGTTATGAGCAATGGCACGTATTCCGACAAGCGCGGCGAGATGCTGAATACGTCGAGCGTACTATGACCCAAGCCCAGAAGCTCAATTTCGCCGATATCGAGGTACAGGACGAAGGATTGATCCAGAGAAGGCACGCCGCGGGAGATCCTCTTTGGTGCAAAGATAATGCGCAATTTTTCGAGGATGATGATCAATACACGGAGCAAGAAATCCGAGCTTCAGGAATGGGCTCAATTCAAAGACAGCGCCTTCGAAGCGCTATGCAAAAGAGGTGAATCGTGTCTACTCGAATTACGGTGGAGATCACCGAGGATACTTTACGTGAGATTGTTCTAGATTATTTACGAGGGACTCTGAACGCGGATTTGACAGAAAAAGACGTAACGATTGAGACGAAGTCTAAACAGAACTACCGCGCGGAATGGGAAAGCGCTGCTTTCCGAGCCCGGGTAAATAAGTACGTACCTTGATGTCAAAAAATCCTTGACCTTCGCGTAGGGACTCAGGCACTATCAAGGAACCCGAAACCAGAAACCAGAAACCAGAACCAGAAAGGTACTAGTCATGGGTAGATTTGGGAATTTAGCTGGAGTACGGACCAACGGAAGCGGGATCTATTTCGAGCAAGGGGACTACGACGTTCGGATTGACAAGATCAAATTCAATGACGACACCCGCACCGGGGAGGACGCGTTCATTATCGAGACCACGGTCGTGCGTAGTGACAATCCCACCCGCGCGCCGGGCTGCAAACCGAGCCAGGTGATCACGCTCAAAAAGCAATACCTCGAAACCTGCCTAGGGGACGTCAAGCAATTTGTCGGGGCGATGCTCGAGATCGAAGATCCGGACTCTTACAATGAGCCGATTGATGTGGTAGATCAAATAACCGCGCAACAGATGGGGTGTGATCTCCAGACCGCGGCGAATAACCGCTTCTGGGAGCAAGCGATCGATATGCTCTGTTCGGAAGAGAACCCCGGGCGCGGTACTTTGATTCACGTCAATTGCACCATTAGACCAGGCAAGAAAGACCCGACGAAATCTTTCACGAAGCATGTCTGGGGCCCGGTGCTCCAGACCGCTTCTGACGATACCGTAGCGTTTTAGTACGGTATTGCAATGATAGTAGCAATCGACTTCGAGACCGCGTTACTGGCCCCGGGCTTACAGGCTCCGCCACCGGTCTGTATGTCCGCGGCCGTAACGCAATCGGAGGGCTCAGAAGTCGAAACGAAACCTCCCCTGTCCGCGGCGACTGCGCGAATTCAGTGTCCGACAGGGGAGGGATTCGTTTTTTGTACGGAAGCCGCTCGGCACTTCCTAAAGGCGGTTTTGAGCGGTCCGTATCGAATCACAGGATTGAATCTCCCTTTCGATCTATCGGTGGCCTGTGAGGCTTTCTTCGAGCTTCTCCCTCTCGTATTCGAAGCGTACGATCAAGACCGAATAACCGATGTCTCTACTCGCCAGAAGCTCATAGACATCGCTCTAGGGGAAGATCGGCATGGACTTTACGGTCTAGCCTCTCTGGCGAAAGATCTCCTAGGACGTACGGTCGAGAAAGAAGATACTTGGCGCTTGCGTTACTGGGAACTCGCGCATTTACCTTTGACCGAATGGCCCTACGAAGCGCTCGAGTACTCCGCAAGCGATGCGGTAACTACTCTGGATCTCTACCAAGCCCAAGAAAATAGCTTGATAGAAATCGATCGATTGTGCGTGCTCGAGGATCAATACCGACAATCCCGCGCCGATTTTGTGCTCAGATTGATCAGCGCTTGGGGACTACGTTCAGATCTAGAAGCTTGCAAAGCTTTACGTCAAGGATGCGAACAGGCCCAGAAAAAGCTAGAAGATGAGCTACTAGAAGCCGGGCTATTGAAGCTCAAGACCAAAGGCCGAAAACCGAATAAGGTAGTCGTCGGGGTATCTCTTGATACGAAGGCCGCTCAACAGAGAATCCTAGACACTTGCGCCGGGGACTGGGATAAGGTGCTTCTGACCGATACCGGGATCAAAACACAGCGCCGGGGGGACGATTGGCGCCAGCTCAAGTATATCAAAAAGAACGCGGAAGCCTGCGGCGATTCAGGCGATCCTTTGCTCGAGAAATATACAGAGTACGCTCAGCTCGGGAATCTACTCTCCGGGTTCGTGAAAGCGATTGAGCAAGGCACCGTCACACCGATTCACTCTCATTTCGAAGTACTCTTAAATACCGGGCGCACGAGCTCGAAAAAACCGAATGTGCAGAACATCCGAAAGCGTGAAGGCTCTCGGGAGTGCTTCGTTCCTCGGGAGGGATTCTGTTACATCGGATGTGATATCGATCGCGCGGAGCTCCATACACTCGCTCAGGTCTGTATCAATCTGTTTGGACATTCTACGCTCGGGGATTCACTCAACGCCGGGATCGATCCTCATACTAAATTCGGAGCACGTCTCGCGGGCTGCTCGTACGAAGATCTAAAAGACAGAATCGCTCGGGGGGACGATACCGCGGGAGAGATGAGATCGCGGGCGAAGCCGGCCAATTTCGGACTACCGGGAGGAATGGGGCCGGGAGGGCTACAGCGCTATGCGAAGAGCATGTATCGTATTTTGCTCTCGGATGAGCAAGCACAATGGCTCGTAAATTCATGGCGTGAAGAGTACCCCGACATTGCGGGGGATTATCTTGGCTGGATCAAAAACATCGTTCGAGGTACCGGGCGCGGGACAATTGAGCATTTCGATTCAAAACGCTGGCGCGGGGGCTGTACGTTTTGCGTAGCCGCTAATTCGTTCTTTCAAGGGATGGCAGCGGATGCGCTCAAAGCAGCGCTCTGGGAGCTCGCTAAAAAGTGCTATCTTCCAGGCACGGCGCTCTATGGGTGCCGGCTCGTGAACGAAGTACACGATGAAGTATTGATCGAGGCGCCGATAGATCAGGCGTCCGATGCGGCCTGGGAAGTACAAAGGACCATGATCGCGGCGTACAATACCTATACCCGTGATGTGCCTGTGAATGCAACGCCTGTGCTCATGGATCGTTGGTGCAAGAAAGCGAAACCGATCATAGAGGATGGAGTTTACCGTATTTGGAGGTATCAGGGATGGCCGTGCCCGAGCTCATAAATCGCTTGCAACTAGAGCGACCGACCGATACAGTGCGGATATTGACCCCTATCTATCAATACCCAACAGATGCGCCGATCAATCACGAGCTCGAGAACGTTGAATCAGATCGATCTCGTGGATTAGTGCTTTTGATTGGGTACGAACCGGGAGAGATCCTTCAATGAGAATTCTAGCTATTGATCCGGGATTGAATTGCACAGGTGTTGCATGGGATCAGCAACAGGACGCGAAAGGTCCTTTTCTGAAAAGCGTTCGACCTTTGACTCGAAGCCATAGAGATAAAGCTCGAGAAATCGTTCGCGAGATCCCGGATGTTTGCTGGGATCTGCTCGTAATTGAGATCCCTCAAATCTACCAAGGCGGGAAACAAAAAGGGGATCCGAATGATCTGATCAAGCTCTCGATCTTGGCTGGGAATATCGAAGCACTCGTGAGCACATATAACGTGCTCGAGGTGCTACCTTGCTCCTGGAAAGGCCAAGTACCGAAAGAGATACACCATAAAAGATTGCTGGCTCGTGTCCCGGCCTTGAACGGGAAATTCTCGAAAGATGCAATGGACGCTCTTGGGATTCTACTCTACGGCCAGGACACGGTCCAAGCTCAACTCGAAGCCCGGCGCAAGCGCCGGCTATAGATCAAAGAGGTGGCGAATGGAACTCAGAACGAAACAAGACCCGAATAAATGTGCCGTTGCGAGGTGCCGTCGTGAGCTGTTCGAGGTGCATACGTATCCTAATGATACTCAGCTCTGTTTTTGCAAAGAGCACGGGCATCTAGCCGCGAAGGAGGCAGGAGAAGAGAGGATCGAGATCAAGATTTGTTCGTTGGAATTCCCTCCAGAGGAAGTGAAAACAGAGACCGCCGTTTCGGTTGTACCGAAACCCGCGCAATCCCTCGGTACCGGAGAAGTACTTACGCAGGCGCAAATGGAGCGCCTACAATCCGAGCGCGCGCGAGCGGAGGAAGAGATCGCGGAGCTCAAGGAATTCCAGATCGAGACCGCGGAGGAAGCTCAATTCGGAGAATCCGAGCTCGCGCGGGTTCGAGATGCCTGGAAAGCCTGGGAGACAGAGCGCACGAGTGTTACTCAACCAATGAATAAAGCCCTGAAAGGGATCAATAGTTGGTTTAAGCCTACTCAGTCCGCATTGAAGGCTCTGGAAGGATCCTGGACGCGTTCTTTGAACGATTACAGGCTCAGAGTTGCGGAAGAGCAGAAACGGCTTCTAGAGGCCGCTCAGGAGGCCGAAAAACCTGAAGAAATACGGGAAGCTTTGATCCAGGCGTCGGAGATCGTACCTGACACCGGCGCGGGCTATATCGATAATTGGCAGTTTGAAATCGTGGATCCCTCCGTATTGCCTAGAGAATATCTCTGTCCTGACGTGGGCAAGATCGGATCCATCGTCAAAACGCTAGGCGAAGGCTGTCAGATCCCCGGCGTAAGAGTCTGGAATAAACCTACCATCCGCCCGAAACGATGACTAAGCCCAAACTTACCCTCTCCGGCGCCATAAAGCGCTGGAGAGAGCTCCGTGCGCAAGGTATCCCCGCTGGAGCGATGATCCAAGAAATGGCGCTTTTGAGGGGCTATCTATTAGCGATTGGGCAGTGGAAGGAAATCTATCGTGAAAATAGGTAGCTTATTTAGCGGTATTGGAGGTCTAGAACTCGGCCTAGAGTGGGCTGGAGTAGGACACACTATTTGGCAATTGGGAAGATTAATTAATTCGAAATCTGAACCTGGAGATTTCGAATAGCGGCAATCACTGCGGTAGCGGTAGCGCCGTCACTTACGCTCGTGGTCGCGATGCATTGCACCACATCCCCAGCAGCGAGATTGTGCCCGGCTTGATCATCTTCTACCGAAAAGCTCTTGTCCGCGAAGGTCAAAGAATTGATATCCTGAGCCGCGGTCCCGATCAAATCGGTCGAGACGCTCCCGTCCGCGTTCGCATAATCCGGTACCCAGCATGAGAAATCCAAGGTAGCGGTATCATCCGAGATCGTGGTAATCATCCCAGCACTAGCTACTAGAGCAACCGTGGAACCGGCGAGGTAATCACTTGGCATTACGAACGAGAACATAGCCTTGTTCAGGGTCGGGTTCCCGCCCTCTGCTTTGAGATCCTCGGTCTGGAGAGAATCTGCATTCGTCCCAGGAGTTCCGATAACATGCCCGAGGTCATCGGTAGCACCGGCGTTCGGTAGAAGAGCATTCGGATCGTCGAATACGCGCATATCATCGAACGGAATCCCGATCGTGTGATTCACGACCGTAATCGATGCGGCTACGGCGAGGCTATTCGCTACCGCGACATCGTTATCGAAATCGATACGATCCTCATCCTCCATATAGGTGATCGAACCGTCGTTATCCTCACCATTGAAATTGAGTACGTAATCAACCCCCGCTGCTCCAGCACCTACGGTCACGTCCTCATCAAATTGACTCAGACCTACGTCAACGTGGAGACCTACTTGACCGGCTACACCTTTTACGTCGAACGCCGGAGAGGCGTCCGTAGAGTCGATACAAGCGATATCGAGAGCACCTGCAGCACCCATGCAAAAAGCGGTAGGGTCTGCATCCGCTGCCACGAGAGAAGCATCCCCGGATCCGGAGACCGTGATTGCTCCTGCACCTCCGTTCAGAACCGCGTCGCCGGTTACTGCGATATCGTTATCGAAATCGAGACGATCCTCGTCCTCCATATAGGTGATTGAACCGTCGTTATCTTCGCCGTTGAACGAAAGTACGTAATCGACTCCCGCCGCTCCGGCGCCTACTTCGAGATGACTCTCGACATCCAAGCGCGATTCGTCCTCCATCCAGACTAGCGATCCGTCGTCGGTTTCTCCGTTGAAATTGAGCACGTAATCAACGCTTGCCGCCCCGGCGCCTATGGTCACATCTTCGTCAAATTGGCTCAGACCTACGTCTACGTGTAGAGCTATTTGGGCCGTAACTCCTTTGACATCGAGCGCGGGAGAAGCGTCCGTGGAGTCGATACAAGCGATATCCAGCGCGCCCGCGGCTCCCATACAGAATGCCGTAGAATCTTGATCCGCAGCTACTAGAGAGGCGTCCCCGGATCCCGAGACCGTGATTGCTCCGGCGCCTCCGTTGAGATTCGCATCGCCGGTTACGGCGATATCGTTATCGAAATCGAATCGATCCTCGTCTTCCATGTAAGTAATCGAGCCGTCGTTATCTTCGCCGTTGACGCTCAAGGCATAATCAACCCCCGCGCCCCCGGCACCGAATAAAAGATGGCTTGCGATATCGAGACGGGCCTCATCTTCCATCCAGGTCAAGGATCCGTCGTTCGTCTCACCGTTGAAATTGAGTACGTAGTCCGTAGCGGCTACTCCCGCTCCTATGGTCACATCCTCGTCAAACTGGCTCAGACCTACATCGACATGTAATGCGACTTGCCCGGCAATCCCTTTGACGTCAAGAGCTGGAGAGGCGTCCGTAGAGTCGATACAGGCGATATCCAAAGCTCCGGCCGCGCCCATACAGAATGCGGTAGAATCTGCATCCTTGGCCACTAACGATGAATCCCCGGAGCTCGATACGTCGATAGCCCCGGCACCTCCGCCGAAAGAGACGTCCCCGGCGAAAGAACTAGCCGGAGTGAAAGCTAGAAGAGCGCTCGTACCGCTCGCGAAAGTCACGAGATCGGCAGAGAAAGTCAGCGTTAGATCTTCGTTATTCTCCGCAATGTTCCAGACGTTATTGACCTCATTCCCGATCGTGCCGCTATTCGTGCCTAGGAGACCAGAGCTCGAAGCGGATAGTACTGCGGTCCATACGGCGCCGGTGTAATAATACATTGCGTTCGTATCGATAGCCCATCCGAAAACACCCTCGCTCGGGGTCGCTGCAGCTAGCTCGGCGTAGGTGTCGTAGTAATAGACGTTATGGACGCCCTCGAGCAAATGCTTTGCAGGAGCCGGAGCAAATCCGGATTTCTGGAGAATGTAATTCAACCTACTGCGTTTGACCGCCTGAGTCGTAGCCTGAGCAGGAATGGCAAACAGCAACGAAAGAGCAACAATAACAGTGCGCATTGCGAGATCTCCTGTCTGTGAGGACATGGTATCCGGTATCTAAAACGGTGTCTACCTCAGCTCCGCGGTCCGAGAGAGTATTCTAAACGCCTTATTTGTATATCGTTTACGTTGATCTAGATGCGTCAACCCTCCGTTGACGATTCGGGTGATAGAACGAACCGCGAAACGATCGGCCAAAGGATTAAGTTTCTTGCAGTCCCAATACCAGACCGCGGTATAGAACCCTACTTTTGGAGTCGCTACTTTTTCAGGATGATCGATAACCGCGAGCCCGGTAGCATCCTGAAAAGCTTGATAATTCGCCCTCCCGGTCAACTGGATAGGCCCGCGCCCTTTGAATCGAGGACCATCCCCGGGTTCGGTATTGCCTAGATTGCGCCGGCCTTCATACGCTTCCCCGCTCGCGAGCTCTTCCCAATAACGTAATTCCCCGGATTCTAAGGCCAATTGTCCGAGAAAACACGCCGCGCGGCGTACGGTATTGATCTCGTATGGGTCCATCGCCTGACCCAAATAAGCAGCGTATTCGGCGCATTTATCGCTCGGGCATTTAGGCATGATGGCTCGGAGTTGTTCAGGGGAGAATCGCATTGCTACCTCAGTCTAGAGCCGCAAATACCGCGACACCTCCAATCACCAAACCTACCACGAATGATCCACCCACGGCTAGAACCGTATTAGACCATGAAGGCCCTGAGGCAGGCTCGGCGATCGCTTCCTTTAGGTTCTGGTCTACGAGATCTTTCTCTCGATCGAGCTCGTATCTATGAAGGCTTTTTTGCTCGTTGAGTTTCACTTGGGCCAGCACCGGCCATAGATTCAAACACTGCAACCGCCAGTAGACCGCGTACGCCGTTCTAGGCGAGAGCAGAAACCCTTTCTCGACCTTTTCAATAGGATCGATCTGTTCCCCTTCCGGCTCTCGGTTTTGAGGGGCAACGCCTATCTCGAAAGGACTCTCCCAGCACTTTAGGTCAAGCTCAGGGGCATCCGAGGATATCGTTAAGAGCATCGGCGAGATTATCAGGATCGCAACCATTGTGCACCTCTTCGTTGAGTTCTCGGATCTTTTCTTTGGTATCGTCCCGGATCTCTATCTCGATCTCTAGTCGCTCGAGCTCTGTCTCGGCACGATGTAGCTCGGTCTGTGCGTCTATCCGTTGTCGGAGCTCTTTATGATTTTTCTCCTTCGGATTCGCGCAATAGACCCCCCACACCGTGCCGAGAAGGCCAAGTACTCCCACGATCGAGAATATGATCGTACGTGTCATTTTTTGACGACTTGGACAAAAGCTCGAGCACCTTTGAGTACGGCACCTGCACCGACTACCGACCCCGCGGCCACTAGTCCATAGACTTGAGCGAATGAGATATGCTTGTCTAGAACCGCGAGCTGGGTAGCGACATC
>Ga0180438_10007806_pt1 | contig 13806 bp, 12 predicted proteins | sample SS_ome_12_FD_132455 | JGI IMG/M metagenome (GOLD analysis project Ga0180438, IMG submission 132455) | Hypersaline lake sediment archaeal communities from the Salton Sea, California, USA - SS_3_D_2 metaG | ecosystem: Environmental > Aquatic > Non-marine Saline and Alkaline > Hypersaline >... | reverse complement strand
CTCCCTGCCGACGCTTGCCACCCGCCCGCCGCTGCTGTACGTTGACGTTCACTCGAAAACCTCCGTGTGTTTGGGTCGATGGAATGTTTTTCTACACCATTAAACCCGCAAAAACGCCGGAAGTTTTCGAGTTTTTTTGCCCTCACCCGCCAATCGCGAGCAGGGCATTCGCTGGTTTAACGGCTAGTGGCGTGCAACAGATAGAATGGCGGGTGGCACGCCCTGAGCCCCGGGATGGTACGCCTTGAGCCCCGGCGTGGCACGCCCTGAGCCCCGGTGTGGCACGCCCTGAGCCCTTCAGGGCGGTGGGCGTGGGAACCGGCGTGCAGGTTTCCACCCCCATCGCTCCCGGCGCCGCGATGCATGTCAACCCGCTATGCTTACGCGGCGGGTTTCCTTCTTATGGCGTCGCGCCGTAGTACGCGGTCGCCGCCATGTCTGCTTCTTGGATGACCCGGTCGCGGATCGTGTTCAGTTCTTCGTCGGCCAGTGGGGCGACGAAGCGCTCGGCCGGCGCCCGGACGACAGTGTAGACCTGCACGTGCCGGATCGCCCCGCCTTGCCATGCGATGTCCCGCAGCCGCCCGACATACGCCGTAATTTCGTCGGTCGCGGGGGGTTCGCCGTGGACTCGCATGAAGAGCGACTGGATGACCATGGGCCGGACCCGGGCGGCGGCGGTGATATTGTCCAGAATCCTCGTGAAGGGGATTTTCGTCCGTTCGATGCGGTGAAAATACTCCGCGGTCCCGGCGTCGAGCTTGGCCCAGATTTCGCCGTTGTTGGCGTCGAGCATCTCCAGGCCCCGCGCAACGTGCGGGCGGTGGAACATGCTGGCGTTGGTGATCAGAACCATTTTTACGCCGGCCAGACCCCGCTCGCGTTTCAACGCCGCGCAGGCGGCGATGATCTCGTCGAAGTTCTTGTAGGTGGTCGGTTCGCCGTCGCCGGAAAACGCGATGTCGTTCAGCCGCCGCAGCGCGGGCGGAACCGACGCGAACTTCGGGTGTTCGTACAGGCCGCCGCTGGTGACCAGCTCCAATGTTTCGCCCAATTCCTGCAGCAATCCGGCCGTCTGGACGAACTGCGTCTCGCCTTCCTCACGGCGGTTCACCTGGCAGTAGATGCAGTCGAAGTTGCATATCTTGTCCGGGTTGAGGTTCACCCCGACGGAAATCCCGCCGCTCCGCCGCGAGAGGACCGGGTAAACGAGGCGGTTGGTTTCGAACGACCGTTCGTGCTGGGTGTGAAGTCTGAGGGCGGACATATCGGTGAATGGACGGGGCGGCGGCGCAGCGACGACTTCCTTCAATGAACCGGCTGTAGGAGGCGGCGTCAATGCAGGCGCCCCAGCGGGCGAAGTGGCCGGATGCGGGCGGCGCAGCCGCCGGCATTCCCCTCGCCCTCTGGGAGAGGGGCCGGGGGTGAGGGTTTTGGCGCGCTGGGCGGCGTCGTTTCGTGGAGCGAAACGCGACGATTCGATTCGGTGACCGTTTCCCTCGCCGGCGCCGGCGGTTACCATTTTTCTTTTCCCGGTTTCGCCCTTTACTCGTGTCCCATGGCCGAAAACGAACCTGCGCCGCCCGACGCCCTCTCCCCTCCCGCCAAGGAAGGCGGCGGGGCGTTGTGGGAGATCGTGGCGATCCTCGTTGCCATCGCGATCGGCGTCGCGGTCGGCTGGTTTTACGGCCGGACGATGTGGCTGGCCTCCGGCGGCGCGTCCGAGGCGGTCGAGACGCTGGAGAAGACCCTGGAGCAAAAGAAGGCGTTCGCCGCGAAGGAAGCAACACGGGCGGAGGAAGCGGACGCCGCGGGCCATCAGAAGCAGGCGACCATCCATCGCAACGAGGCCCAGCGGCTGCTCGGGCACATCCCCACGATCGAAATGCGGCTCGAAGCAAGCCGCACCATCGTCAGGAACGCCCAGGCGGCCGAAGGGCAGGCCTGGCACACCACCGCCCTTTACGTCTACGAGTTCACGCGGTTTCTGGGCGAGATGTTTCTCCGCGGGCTGACGCTGCTGGTCATTCCATTGGTCGTCACGTCGATGATCTGCGGCGTCACGTCGCTGGGCGACGTCCGCAAGCTCGGCAGGCTCGGCGGATGGACCGTCGGCTACTACATGCTCACGACGGGGGTGGCGGTGCTCATCGGGCTGGCGCTGGTCAGTGCGATCCGGCCCGGCGTCGGCGCGGACGACACCTTCGCCTACGTCAAGAAAGACGTCGAGGAAAAGCAGGACAGCACGCTCTTGGGCACCCTGCTCGACGTCTTCCGCGGAAAGGCGGACGAGAGCGGCCGGCGGCCGGACGGCGAAGGGATGTTCCCCAAGAACCTCGTGGCTGCGGCCTCGACGACCAACGTGCTGGGGCTGATCGCCTTTTCGCTGCTCTTCGGCGGAGCGCTGACCATGGTCGGCCCGGTGGGACGAACGGCCATCGAGTTCTTCCGCGGGGCGAATGAAGCGGTGATGAAGATCGTCGAACTGGTGATGTTCGTGGCGCCGCTGGGCATTTACGGGCTGGTCGCCTCGGAGATCGCCAAGAACGGCGGGGCGGAAGGGGTCGGTGAAGAGCTGCGGCGGCTCTCCTGGTACGCCGCCACGGTCATGATTGGACTGGGCATCCACGCCGTGTTCCTGGCGAATGTCTTGTGGCTGGGCGGCCGCCGCAACCCGTTCCTCTATACCCGCAACGTGCTGCGGGCGCTGCTCACCGCGATGAGCACTTCGAGCAGTTCCGCCACGTTGCCGGTCACGCTCGAATGCGTCGAGGAAGACAACGGCGTCTCGGAGAAGAGCGCCGGCTTCGTGCTGCCGCTGGGCGCCACCATTAACATGGATGGAACCGCCCTGTACGAGGCGGTGGCCGTCATCTTCATCGCCCAGTCCATCGGTATGGGATTGACGGCGGGGCAACTACTCATCATCTTTCTCACGGCCACGCTGGCCGCGGTGGGGGCGGCTGGCATTCCTTCCGCCGGGCTGGTTACCATGGTGCTGGTGCTCAACGCGGCCGGCGTCCCGATGAGCGGCATCGGTGCGATCCTCGCCATCGACTGGTTCCTCGACCGCTTGCGGACGACGGTCAACGTCTACGGCGATACCATCGGGGCGGCGGTGATCGATCAGCGCGTGCTGCTTCCCCAAAACACGAAACTCGAACAGCAACCGGAGGACCCACTATGATGCGTTTTGCCTGTGTCGTCGCCGTCGCGCTCTGCGGAGGGGCGGATGCGCTCGCCGCCGACTACAAGCCGGCCGAAAGCACGCTTTACACCCGCTGGGCGAAGGACGTCGATCCCGCCGGCCCGCTGCCGGAACACCCGCGGCCGCAAATGGTTCGCGAATCCTACATGAACCTCAACGGCCTGTGGGATTACGCGATTCGGCCAAAAGAGGATGCGAAGCCGGCCGCGTTCGACGGCAAGATCCTGGTCCCCTTTGCTGTGGAGTCCGCGCTCTCGGGCGTGAAGAAGCCCGTGGGCGGCGAAAACCGGCTGTGGTATCGCCGCTCCTTCGGCATCCCCCACGACGCCGACGGCAAGCGGACGCTGCTCCACTTCGGCGGCGTCGATTGGCACGCCATCGTCTACGTCAACGGTAAGCAGGTGGGCGAGCACAAGGGCGGCTACGACGCCTTCACCTTTGATATCACCGACGCCCTCGAGGGCGACACGTCGCCCGAAGGCGAGCAGCCCCAGGAACTGGTCGTCAGCGTTTGGGATCCCACCAACGCCGGCCCGCAGCCCCGCGGCAAGCAAGTGAACAACCCTCACGGCATCTGGTACACGCCGGTCACCGGCATCTGGCAGACGGTGTGGTTGGAAGTCGTGCCCAAGGTCCACATCGAGTCGCTCCAAATCGTCCCGGACGTGGACGCGGGTGAAGTGCGGGTGGGCGCCACGCAAGTCGGCGCCGCCAAACCTTGCGTGGTTTGGGCCAAGGTTTTCGATAACGGCAAACTCATCGCCGAAGGCAAAGCCGCCGGCCAACCCGTTGCCCTGAAGATCCCCGACGCCCGGCTCTGGTCCCCCGACTCGCCATTCCTCTACGACCTGGAGGTTGGGTTCGGCGATGGCGACTGCGTCAAGAGCTACTTCGGCATGCGGAAGATCGAGATGAAAAAGGATGACGCCGGGATCAACCGCATCTGGCTCAACGGAAAGACCCTCTTCCAAATCGGCCCGCTCGACCAGGGCTGGTGGCCCGACGGGCTCTACACCGCGGCTACCGACGACGCCCTGCGTCATGATGTGGAAATGACCAAGAGGCTTGGCTTCAACATGGCCCGCAAACACGTCAAGGTGGAACCGTGCCGGTGGTACTACCACTGCGACAACCTGGGGCTGCTCGTCTGGCAGGACATGCCCAACGGAAACAAGGGCGAGACCTTCGAGACGGAATGGAAACACGTGATCGACATGCTCCGCAACCATCCGTCCATCGTGATGTGGGTCCCCTTCAACGAAGGCTGGGGCCAGTACGATACCGAGCGGATTGCGAAATGGACGAAGGAATACGACCCCACCCGGCTGGTGAACGAAGCCAGCGGCTGGCACAACCGCGGCTTCGGCGATGTTTACGACATCCACAAATATCCCGGTCCCGCGATGCCGGCCCTGGACGAAAACCGGGCGGCCGTGCTCGGCGAGTTCGGCGGGCTGGGCCTGCCCGTCAAGGGCCACCTCTGGTGGGACAAGAAGAACTGGGGCTACCGCAACTTCGAAGATGGGGAGTCACTGCAGGCGGCTTACGAAGACCTGATCGAAAAGCTGCATCCGATGATCGGCAAAGGACTCACCGCCGCGGTCTACACGCAAACCAGCGATTGCGAGGGCGAAGTCAACGGACTGATGACGTACGACCGCCAGGTGGTCAAGTTCGACGCCGACAAACTGGCGGCCCTGCACGCGGAACTGCATAAGCCGCATAGCCAAAACGGTGATGGACGTCCCGAAGCGAAATAGATGACCCATGGAAGGCCTCGTCCTTACCGCAGCCGTGGAGTCGAGCCGGGCCTCCCTCGGCCCCATCGACATCACGGTCATCGTTTTGTATCTGGTGGTGATCGTCGGTCTGGGATGCTGGGTCGGGCTCCGGTATCGCCGCGGGGCCGAGGGCCGCTCCTACTTCCTGGCGGGCGGCACGTTGACCTGGCCGGTCATCGGCCTGGCCCTCTTCTCGACCAACATCTCCACGATCCACCTGGTAGGGTTTGCCCAGGAGGGCTACGAGAACGGTTTGGCGCACGGCAACTTCGAATGGATGGCGCCGTTCACCCTGATCGCCCTGGCGCTGTTCTTCGCCCCGTTCTATCTCCGTTCGCGGGTGACGACACTGCCGGATTTTCTTGAAAGGCGGTACAGCCGCGGTTGCCGGGACTGGCTGGCCGCCATGTCGATCGTCTCGGCCATCACGATCCATATCGGGTTCACGCTTTACACCGGCGGCGTGGTGCTGGAAGGCTTGTTCGGCATCCCGATCATGACCAGCATCGTCGTCGTGGCGGTCCTGACGGGCCTTTATACGATCGTGGGCGGCCTGTTAGCCGTCGTGTTGACCGAATCCCTGCAGACCATCGTGCTGTTGACCGGTTCGGTCATCATCACGGTCGTCGCGTTCACCAAGGTGGGAGGATGGGAAGGCATTACCGAAAACGTGGACCCGGTGAAGCTGACGATCATGCGCTCCGCGGACGATCCGGCGAACCTCCCGTGGTACTCCGTCTTCCTGGGATATCCGATCATTGGGTTGTGGTACTGGTGCGCCGATCAAACGATCGTCCAGCGCGTTCTGGGGGCCAAGAACGAGAACCACGCCCGCGTCGGGCCGCTGTTCGCGGGCTTCCTCAAGATCCTGCCGGTATTCATTTTCGTGTTGCCCGGCACGATGTGCCTGGCGCTGGTCCATCAGGGCAAGCTTCCGGAACTTGCCGACTCGAAGAACGCGTACGACTTCATGATCCGGCATCTGTTGCCGCCGGGACTCACGGGGGTGATGGCGGCGGCGCTATTGGCGGCGCTGATGAGCACGGTGTCGGGCGCGCTGAACTCGATCGCGACCCTCTTCAGCTACGATCTTTACAAGCGATGGAAGCCTGACACGTCGGACCATACGCTTGTGACAGTCGGCCGGCTCGCCACGTTCGTGGCCATGGTGCTGGCCATCCTCTGGTCGCCATTCGTGGGGAGATTTCCCACGATGTACCAGGGGGTCAACACGGTGGTTAGCTACCTGGCCCCGCCCATTACCACGGTATTCGTGTTCGGCGTGTTCTGGCGGCGGGCGTCGTCCCGCGCCGCGCTGACGACCCTGACGTTCGGTTCCGCCCTGGGCGTGGTCGTGTTCCTGCTCGACTGGTTCAAGGACCGGACCGGCTGGAACGTTCCCTTCATGATGGGGGCGTTCTATCTCTTTGTCGCGTGTTCCATCGTCATGGTTGCGGTTTCGCTCTGGCGCCCGCACGTCCATACCGAGGCCAGTGCGAAACTTGTCTGGACCAGCCCGATGGAAGCGCTTCGTGGCGACGCGTGGCCGGGCATCGGAAACTACAAGCTGCTCTCCGCAGTGCTGTTTGCGACCATGATTGCCCTGTACATCATCTTTGCGTGACGCGGCAAATGCGGCCGCGGCGTCTTCGCTCTTCCGCGAATTCGATGCCCCTGCCCCCTTGCCGAAGTTCATCAATGGGAGGGCGGCGCCGGCGGATCGACCACGGGGATGTCGATGGCCGGGCCGTCCACCGTCAGTTCGATAACGGTGGCGATGGGGTCTCGCCGCTGCGGCGCCACGTCGAGCATGAGCCGCCCGTCTTTCGTTTCGACGTCCACCTCTCCCTTTGGCAGCAGCCGCGCCGCGGTAACGTCGCCGCCCAGCGCCGGAAGCGTCAGCGGTCCGTTGTCCGGCCAGTCCATCACGAACAGGTAGACGTGGTTGCCCTTGCAGGTGGCGGCGCCCCACTTGCCCGGCTTGATCGGCCCGCCCCGCGTGCCGTAGATCGCCTCGGCCCGCGGCCGGATCCACTCGCCCATTGCTTTCAGCCGTTCGGCCTGCCGCGGTTCGATGCGGCCGTCCGGCATGGGGCCGACGTTGAACAGCAGGTTGCCGTCGCCGCCGATGGTGTGAAGCAGCGTTTGCAGGCATTGGTCGAGCGGCTTCATCGTGTCGTCGGGTTTCCAGGCCCATTGCCGGCAGATGGTCATGCAGGTTTCCCACGGCCGCTGCCGGTCGAAGCCGCCGATGCGCTGCTCCGGCGTGCTGAAATCGCCCACCATCCGCTGCGCGTTGAAGTGCGAGGTCCGGCCCGCCTCGGCGTAGGCCCGGTTGTTGATCACGATGTTTGGCTGCAGCTTACGGAGCATCCGCACCATCGACAGGCCGTGCTTTTGCGTGTACACCTGCGGCACGTCGAACCACATGACCAGCAGCGGGCCGTAATTCGTTATCAACTCCTTGACCTGGCCTTGAAGATATTGGTCATAGGCGTCGAGGTCTGCCGTGGGTTTATCGGTCCGCCCGCCGGGGCTGCCTTTGGGGAACGCCGGGTGGCGCCAGTCGCACACGCTGTAATACGCGCCGAATTCCAGCCCGTGCTTGCGGCAAGCCTCGGCAAGCTCCTTCAGCGGGTCGCGCTGAAACGGCGTAGCGGCGATATCGTACTCGGTGTGCTCGCTCGGCCAGATGCAGAAGCCGTCGTGGTGCTTGGACGTGATGACGAGGTACTTCATGCCGGCCGCCTTGGCGATTTGAACCCACTCGTCCGCGTCAAACTCCGTGGGATTGAATTCCTTGTGCAGCGCATCGTACTTGTCCACCGGCGTCTGGCGGCCGCGGGACCAGCCGATCTCGTGGCCGGTCAGCGCCACCGGCCCCCAATGAATGAACATGCCGAACCGCAGGTCCTTCCAATGGGCGATCGCCTCTGGCGGCGCGCCGGGGTCGGCCGGCTCGGCGGACGGCGCCGGTTCATCGGCAACGGAAAGAGGAGAAAAAAACACAGAGAGCAAGACGGCGAGAGCGACGACAGTACGCATGGGAGCATCTCCAGGGTCGGGAACGGGAGGGCAGGCGTGAAAGCCAACTTGACGGCGTCTTTGGGGGATCCATTGTAGTCCCATCGCAGTTCGACCTGCAAACCTGTCGCGCGACGCGCGGCTCAGTTCAGGTGATAAACCTCCTCCATCGTCTTCCACCATTTGCCTTTGCCGCGGTTGTTCAGCGGCGCCTGGCAGGGGTCGGTCTCCTTCCACCACCGCTTCATCTCCGCGTCGGCGGCCATCTTCCGCATGTCGGCTTCGAAGTCGTCGCCGGTGTATTCGAAGTAGGCGAAGAGATACCACTTGCCGTCGTCGAACTGCGTTAGATAGATCGAGTAGTTGCGGATGTTCGCTTCCTTGAGCGCCTTATTCACGCCGGCCCACGGATCCGCGTGCAATTCGTTATAGTACTTGAGTTTCTCCGGCTTCAGGCCGATGACCATGCCGTATCGCTGCGCCTTCTCTCCTTTCTCTGCGGACGCGAATCCCACTCCGGCGACCAGGCCGGCGACAAGCAGCAAAACGGCGAATACGCCCTTGGCGGTAACACGGACAGTCATGGCTTTATCCTGGGGTTCGTGCTGACGATCGAGCTTCACGACAGTTGTAGCCCTCAAACCTTTATCGCTATACTAACACGCCCTTATCCTCCTTAGGATACTGCTACCCGAAAGAAGTGAGCATGAATTCCCGTGAGCGAGTCCTCACCGCCTTCGCCCGCGAGCAGCCGGATCGCGTGCCGGCCTGGATCGGGGCCTCGACCGGGTTTTGGGAAAACGCCAAGCAGCGACTCGTCCTGGACGACGAAGCGCTGCGGCGGCGGATGGGCGACGACTTCCGCCGCGTTTTTACCCGGTACGTCGGCCCGCCGGTCGAATTGCCGGAGGAGGCCAACGCCGTCACACCCTTTGGCGTCTTTCGCGTCGGGCTGGAGTACGGGCAACCGCTGAACCATCCACTGGCGGACGCATCCCTTGCCGATGTGCATGCCTACGCCTGGCCGGATCCGAAGTGGCAAGACGTATCGCACATTCGCGATCAGGCGGCTGCGTGGAACGGCGGGTACGCCATCCTGGGCGGCGATTGGTCGCCCTTCTGGCACGATCTGATCGAGGTCTTCGGCATGGAAAACATGTATCTGAAGATGTACGACCAGCCGGAAATCATCGACGCGACGGTGCAATACATGGTCGATTACTACGCGGCGGTGAGCCAGCGGATCTTCGACGCGGCGGCCGAAAAAATCGACATCTTCTTCATCGGCAACGACCTCGGCAGCCAGCGCGGGCCGCTCCTCTCCGAGGCGATGTTCCGCCGCTTTCTGCTGCCGCATTTTGCCCGCCTGGTGGACCTCGGCCACGCCTATGGGCTGAAGGTCATGCTGCACTGCTGCGGGGCGTTTGCCGAACTGATTCCCGCGCTCATCGAGATCGGCATGGACGGGCTCCACGCCTTGCAGCCCTGCTGCGAAACGATGCGCGCCCGGTATCTGAAGGAACACTTCGGCCACAAGATTCTGCTCAACGGCGCCATCGACTCGCACCATGTGCTGATCGACGGCTCGCCGCAGCAAGTGCGGGCGGCGACGCGGGACGTGTTGCAAATCATGATGCCCGGCGGCGGCTACGTGGCCGGCGCCAGCCACGATTGGGTTCTGCCGGAAACCCCGCTTGAAAACGTGCTGGCCATGTTCGACACCGTCCGAGAGTTCGGCGTGTACGCCTAAGTGACATTGCACGATTCGCGGAGGAAAGGGTGGGGCGCCTTGCATCACTCCAACCATTCCAGATACCGCCAGTAATCGTGCAGCCACGGGCTCCGCCAGGGGTTCAGCGGGGTGTAATGGGCGGAGAAGACGGAGATGGCCACGGCGGCGTACACGATCCAGCGGCCGAAGCGGAAGCCGCATAGACTCCACTGGCCCATTCGGTCCAGGGCTGGCGGCAGCATCATCAGCCACATCGGAATGAACCAGAACATCCACCGTAGCCCGCACGTCATCCCGCCGTAGTTGCGCTGGTGCACTGGCCGCGACACATAGAAGGCCAGCACGACGACCGTAAGGGTCAACGCCGCCAGCGCAATCCACCGTAATCGCCGCCGATCCGACACGACAAGCTGCACGCCGCCGGCCATCGCAAAAATCCAGATCGGCGTGAGCGAGAAAATGCCGTGGTGGCCGAGCGTCATGTGAAAGAGATAGTCGGCTCGGTCTTCCTCGCCCTTGTCAATGCCGACGGGCCCTTGCGTCCAATAGCTGGTCGGATATTCATACCAGTTGTCCCAGGCGTGCAGGGCGAGCGTTTCGCCCGTCCGCACCACGCTGTAACGGTCGTTGGTCGCATAATCCCACAGATACCACCGCTTGCCAGGATCCTTGACGCGGATGGTCATCGCTGCCTCTTTTGAACCCTTCAACGGGACGCCGATCGCCTTCGCGTGGACCTCGGCTTTGAACTCCGGAGTGACCGGCGCCGAAACGTTCGATTGCGGGGCATCATTGGCCGGCGGGTCCGACATCAAACTCGGCTCCTTGGCGAACTTCGGATCGAGCCTCGCGATCTCGGCGCCGTCGCCCCAGTGGGCGTAGGGGGGCCTCCAGATATTGGGATCCACAACGCTCACGCCGTGGGCCCAGTAATTCGCGCCGAAGAACGCGGCGCCCACCAACGCGGCCGCGGGGACTCCGAACGCCAGCGTCCGTAGCGGCGACCTGATCAAACACGCCAGACCCGCCAGGGCGAAAAACGCCAGCGCCGGCAGTTCATTCGCCGCCGCAAACGCCCCAAAAAAGCCCGCAAGGGCGAACCACCACCACCCCCGCGACTGCCCGCGCCAAATCGTCAGCACGGCCAACAACCCAATCGCCACCGCCGCCGCCGCCGGCAAATGGTTATTGATCGTGATCGCAAACGTCGTCAGAAACGTCCCCAGGCAGGCCACGGTCATCGTGGCATAGCGGGCCCAATCGGTCCGGGCCACGCCGTCCACGATGCGGCTGATGACAACCAGCATGATCGCCAGCGGTATGACGTTGTTGATAAGGATGAGAAACCGCCCGATATAAAACGGCTCCTCATCGATCGTTCTGCCCGTGATGGCCTTGATGGCATAATACTGCCCGGAGAGCATCACGATATACAAAGGCGGTTTGCTGCTGTAGTAGTGCCACTTGCCGTCCGCCGCCTTGTGATAAACCTTGTCAATGGTATGCCATTCCGGGTCGCGGACCAGGGCATATCGCTGGACCGTGCCATCCTTGCGTTTGATGGTCTCATAGTCTTCGATCCACCGCGACGGGATCCTGGCCTTTTCGACCTCTTCCAACGTCTTCTTCCGCAGGATGACGTCGTCGATCGCGAAGGTTCCCTTGTCAACGAGCGCCCGCACCGCGCACCAGCGGCTGCGGTCGTTGGCCGACAGAAACGGGGCGCCGCCGCGGTCGCTGCGGATCGACATCGTCCGCCCCGCGACCGACGCACAGGCGGCCACGATCAGGAGGGTGTACACGGCGTAGCGGACGGCGACGCCGGCGCAGCGGGACGGGGAAGACGGCGGCATGGCAGAAGGATGGCGGAAGGGACAGGGATGGCAGAAAAAATCGTCGCGGCTCTCCGGCCGCCAATCTCCCCTCCAGCCTAACCGCCACCGCCCGCAATATCCAGCGGCATTTCCCTTGGCGCGAAGTCAAACCGTTTCGCTGGGAACGGCCTCAATGGCGCGGCGGATGGCCTCCGCGGTCGGCGGACGGTCTTCCGGTTGCGGGGCCAGGCACTTCATGATGATGCCCACCAACTGCGGATGCAGATGGGGCGCCAGTTCCGTCAGCGGCCGGGGCGGTTTTCGGTCGTGGGCCAGGGCCGTCCGGCCGTTCGCCTGGTGCGGCGTCGGCCACGGCAGTGAAAACGAGCAAAGCTGATACGCGCTGGCCCCAAACGCGAACAGATCGACCCGGTGGTCCGTATCCCGCCGCCGCACAATTTCCGGCGCCATGAAGCTGGGCGTGCCGGTGCGGTTGCCCGGGCCCAAAAACTCCGGCCGGTTGGGCACCGTCAGGCCAAAATCCATGAGCGTGATACGGCTCAGATCGGGCGACACCTGAAAATTCCGCGGGCAGATGTCCCGGTGAATGAAGCCGGCCGCATGCACCGCCGCAATCGCCTCGAGCATTTGCGCCAGCAGGTCCAGGCGGCGGCCGTCCAGCTCCGGCGCCTTCTCGTGGATCAGCGTGTTGAGCCCGCGGCCCTCGACGTACTGCATCAAGATGTAGTGGCGGCCGTCGCGCGTGACGCCCTTCTCCATAAAGCGGACGATCCGCGGATGGTGAAGCTGCGCGAAAATGTCCGCCTCGCTCGGCTTGTTAAGCCCCGGAAAACGGTTCTCGAAGGCAGCCGTCTTCTCGGGGTCCAAAATCTTCAGCCCGCAGATTTGGCCGGTCTTGCGGTCGCGGACCACGAAGAACTCGGACATGGTGCCATGCACGGCTTCGCGGAGCCGCTCGTAGCGGCGCGACACGTCGAGCCGCCGCGCGCGGAAACCACCAAGCAGACGCCAGGCGTGGTGCAAAAGCGGCATCGCGGGATGGTCCTCGGGTTCCCGTGGTTTCTTCGGCGGGGCCCGCACAGCGCCGCGAATCCTTCAGCACGCACCGAGACCCGCAGCGTAAGTAAGGGGCATGCTCAAGGGTGGCTGAGGGGACTCGAACCCCCGACTTTCGGAACCACAATCCGACGCTCTAACCAACTGAGCTACAGCCACCGCAATGAAATCCTCCGCCGGGAAGACGCGCCGCAAACGGCATGTCCCCCCAATCTTATCAGCGTATGATTTGGGGCGCCGGCGGTCAATGCCCGCCCCAAGCGGCTCGTGCTATTCCTTGAGTTGAAACAGCTTCTTCAGCGCCGCCAGCAGTCCTCCGCCGTCGCCTTGCCTGGCCTCGTCGCGGAGGCTTTCGAGCGGGGGATGGAGGAGTTTGTTGACTACGACGTGGTGACGATCGACGGCGACGTGGTTCACACGCTCAAGCTCAAGCGGAGCGAACTGGAGAGCGAATAGTCAGAGCCCGAAGCGCTGCCCCGCCATCGAGCGTCGTGCTTGATCCTGCATTGCGCTGTCGCCGGGTCGGCACACGGACGGGCCGTTGCGTGACTGACGACCGAAGTCTCGACGCAAACGCTATCCATGTCAGTATTATGCCGCAAAGAACCACTGAGGTAACAGGGGGCGAGGAGAAGAGCCTGGCTTCAGGACCGACTGCGCCGAGCCCTCCCGTTCACCGATTTGTTCTGCCACGTTTTCGTGTTGAGTTACCATTCTTCCAAGAGCAACCCGTCGATTTCTTTGAAGTGCTGATCGCGGGTTACGACTGTCAGAGAATGCTGCTGAGCGATCGCCGCAATCCAGACGTCATTTTCCGGTAAGGGATGCCCTTTGGTCTTTAGTTCGTTCTTGATCTGTCCATAATGTTCGGCGGTGGCAAGTTCAATTGGCAGGACGGTGGAATGTGCCGCAAATTCGCCCACTTGGTTCATGTTCTTTTCAACGCGAGCGGAATGCTGCGCACCGTAGTACAGTTCCCCAATTGCAATCGCGGGCACGAAGACTTCAGAGGATGCAGCGATTTGCGTACGGACGTTCTCGTCATCCTGTCCTGCCTCACCTGAAAATGGAATTTTCCGCTGGTTGGGTTAGTCTCACCTGACAGGAGGCCGCCAAGGGCCACCGGATCGAGCAGCTTGAGGCGAAGCTCGCCAACAAGAACGAGGTGAT
>Ga0180438_10007804_pt1 | contig 13809 bp, 12 predicted proteins | sample SS_ome_12_FD_132455 | JGI IMG/M metagenome (GOLD analysis project Ga0180438, IMG submission 132455) | Hypersaline lake sediment archaeal communities from the Salton Sea, California, USA - SS_3_D_2 metaG | ecosystem: Environmental > Aquatic > Non-marine Saline and Alkaline > Hypersaline >... | reverse complement strand
TCGTCTCATTTAAAGGATGTACTAATTCACCGTTTTTTATTAGATTACCATGTAATATTAGCCCGGAAAAATCTCCAGTTGAAATGTTAGGTGAATCTCCCGTATAATCTAATAATATTCCCTTCTTTATATCTTTAAAGATCTCTTCTTTTGAGAAGCCCCCAGACGATAAAATACAATTTGTGTTGGATATTGAGGGGATATCGGTATACGACTTACGATATGCGTTTCCTGTGCTTTCAACTCCCTCTTTTCCTGCAGTATATGTATTATGTAATAATCCAGAACTCAAGAATTTTCCATTTTCAATAATTTTTTTGTTTTTACATGGATGACCTTCTCCGTCAAACGATGCTGATCCTGTAGCACCATCAATTAAAGCATTGTCGTTTATATTTAACAACTTTGAACCAATGATTTCCCCACGCTTACCCACGAGAAAACTTCTATTGTATTGGTAAGTTTCGGCGTTGATTGCTGCGGTAATCGATCTTAAAATCAGGCTAACCGTACCCCACGGTGTTAGAATCAAGGGGACCTTCATATTTTTTATTTTCTTTCTGTTTAAGTTACTTTTAGCGTTTTTTAAGGCGTCTCGTGCTATTTCTATTGCGTTGATCTTATTCAAATTTCTTTCAGATTGCCATTCATACCCAGAAGAAGTTTCTTTACTAACTTTGTCTTTAACAATTATTTCTGAAGATATTTGACAATCGGTTTCTTTTGAAATTGCTTCTAATCCATTCGTATTCAGGATGATGATTTTAGAATAACTCGAAGAAAAATCAGCCGATTGGGAGATAGCTTTATCATCTTCTTTACAAATTTTAATCATATCTTCCACGTATTTGATCGTGTCTTCAATCTGCATGTTTTTCAATTCAGCATCATATAAACCTTTAACACTTGGATATTTATCGTATTTAGAAGGGAGATCTTTAAAGTCAGTGTCTTTCGTGCCCGATTTCATCATTTTTACGGCGATTTTAACCATCTTTTCAATCGACTTCTTCTCTAATTTATTAGTAAAAGAAAAACCCAAGGATCCTCTTGTGTCAATAACTCTTATTGAAATACCATTATCGCTCCCTATCTCACTGTTTTTAATTGAATTTTCACTAATCTCAATGTTTACATATTTAGATTTTTCAAGGAAAAATTCTCCACATTTAATGTCACCATTAAATTTATCGAGTAATCTTAATCCATAATTAACTAAACTGTAATAATCCTTTTTTTCGAGCATTTTAATTCAAACCTCCAACCAATATATCTTCAATACGAATATATGGACCTCCATCACAAACTCTTACGCTTTGACCTCCCTTACCGCACATTCCATCGCTAAAACTTATAGTGTTCCCAATCGCAGATATTTTGTTAAGTGTTTCAAGGATCATTCCTGAAAGAGATACATCTCTCATTAATTCCGTTTTTTCTCCATCTTTTATTTTATACGAAAGCTTACATTTAAATTGGAAATTTCCTGTAGAAGGGTCAGTATATCCATATTTAAAATCCTCACAAAGGATCCCCTCTTTGGTATCTTCAATTATTTCTTCATAATTCCAATCTTTAGGTTCTAGCATAGTAATTCCCATCCTAACTTGTGGTCTTGTTGAATCAGAAGAGGCGCGTCCATGACCATTTGGTGCAACATTCATCCTAGATGAGGTTTCTAAACCATGTAAATAGTTTTTTAATATTCCATTTTCAATTACTATTGTTTTTTGTGAGGGTATCCCTTCAGAATCTATGAAATAACTTCCAAATAATTCATGGGGTAAATTGAATTTTTTGCCTTGTCCCATTTGTGGATCGTCAACGATTGTTACGTCTTCAACTGCAATTTGGTGCCCAATTTTTTCATCCAATACGCTGCCCTTGTTTAAAACAATATCTGCCTCGACCGCGTGCCCAAAAGCTTCATGTACCACGGTTCCTAATAATTTTGGATCCATGACCACGGTAAATTTTCCCCCTACTGGTGATTTTGCGTCTAAAAGCATTACAGATTCCTTCGCTGTTTTTTTACTTAAATTCGTAGCTTTCTCCGTCTCACAGATTTCAAAACCACCAATACCTCCAACTGAGTTTACAGCACCCTGAATAGAACCCTTTTGCTGAGCGTAAGCTAAATTATACAACCTCAAACCCGATAATTCTTGATTAATGAAGCTGTGAAAAGAATTTATAAATAATTTATGGGATATGTAGTCAACATACAATGTCCTTGAGTTTATTACTTTCGGAGAGAAATTTGACATAATTTTCTCGTGTTGCTTCACGAGATTTATTTTTTCTTCTACATCAATATCCAACAAATTCTTTTTGCTATTCACCTTAAAGTTTTTTACAAGTTGATCTCTTTCCTTGATTTTAAACTTGTTTTTACTCAAGGATTCTGTTAATCGTGCTAATTTCACGGCTTTAGAAAAACCACTTAAAATAGAATTTCTATCTAGATCTTTTAATACGACAAAACTCCATCCTCCATTGATGAACCCCCGTATTCCGCAGTCAATCATTTCGGATGAAGAAACTTCTTTACTTTTTTGATCTGTAAAATCCAAAGATGTCCCAGTGCTCACGCTACAACGAATATCCCAATATTCTATTTTATTTAAAGCAATTTGATTCAATTCTTCAATCAATTTGTTGTCAATGTTCTTTAAATCTTCGACAATTTCCATTTTCACACGCATCTAATTTTTTGGTTATGTGTATTTATTATATAGTACTATTTAAAGAAAAACATGATAAGTAACAATAATTAAACAATTTTATTTTAAGAACTTATTGTTAAAGTATAATATCAATAAATTCTTTTTGTTGGAAGCCTTCCATCATTATTCAAGTATTTCGAAAGATTCTCATTGACCATTTGTTTTTTAAGTTCTTTAATTATCGCTATTGCTTCGCTCTGGGAACAATGTTTCGAGAATTTAGTTGATTTTTGAAATCTGAAGCTTCGATTGCACTTCAGGCATTTTTTAGTTTTAAGTGTTTTCTTTGAATAGTACCAAATTCCACAGTGATAACATCTGAAAAAATAATAATGTTGTTTTAGTATCATTACTGAGATTAAAAACTCAAACAAATACTAAACTCAAACGTCACATAAGAATTTCTAAAGTTTTAGATTTACTATAGCAAAAAGTAAAAATATATTGAGATATATAGATTTTATTAATTATTTACTTATTTCACTTTTTAGATTTATCCATATATTTTCTATAGTTATTAATATTCTATAGTATAAAAGATACTAAATAAGCAACAAAAATACATTATATATATAAAAAAGATGAAGAGTAAAAGTTTCAGGTTATATATAGAGTGGGTGGATTATTCTATTAATAATTGATTTTTAAATTCCAATTCATTATCATTCATAAAAGTAAGAAAATGAAGATGTTTTAATAATAATAAATAGGATAGAGAAATGAAAGAACGAGAAATTAATAATATCCATAAATTAAGCATTGACGATTTAACAAATGAATTTATGGATAACATAAATGAACAAAATATCATGTTAATAGAAGGAATAGAACATTTAATTGAAGAAGATTTTGAGAATTTTAACAAGAACCTCAATATCGTGATTGAAACTAGGACCGAAGTTGAGATAAAGAAGACATTTGAAGCAAAGCTTTTTAAATCTAAAAAAGCAGCTTTCACAAAGGCAGATAGGCTCAAGTTATTCGCAAAAATCAACGATTTAAAAAACATAGGAGAATTCATGGCAAATAAAATGCTCCTTTATAAAGTAGTATTTCCTGATGATCAATTCAAAACCCGTATCAGGAGCATCATTAAATCCTTGAAAGACATTTCAAACAAAATATCAGAGGCTGTCAAGTCTATAGGTCCAGATCTTGAGCACGCACACAAGATTTGCGAAGAAGTTAAAGAAGAAAGACGTAAGATGCGCAAAAAGGAATGGGATTTATTAAATCGGCTTTGGAATTACGATATGGATTATCTTAGCCGTACCTTCCTGTATTTAAAGGAATTTATCGAGGACATTATGATGATGGCAGATCATATCAAAAATTTTGCGGAATACATCCAATTTCTAACGACGAAATATTTGATTTTCAAATAGAGTAGGTAAAGTGATTTTAATTCATGGAAGATTTAAGCAGTCTCATAGTCATTGTTTTAATTTTTTTAGCATTCTTTCTTTCCTTTTCTATAGGGGGAAATGACGAAACTCCTGCTCCATTAGCCGCTACAGGAACATTAAAATTTAATACAGTATTGATTATTGGTGGTTTGGGTCTTACCATAGGAACGATTTTTCTCTCTGAAGAAGTTGCAAGCACGGTTGGAGCGAAGTTTTTAGGACCTACTGTAGACTATACGATTTACATGCTTTTAAGCGTGTTAATAAGTGCCATTATATGGTTGATAGTAGGGAGTTTTTCAGGGATTCCATTGTCGTCAACTCACTCGTTGTTTGGTTCGATATTTGGCGTGGTAATAACTTATTTATTAGTTAATCCGGGATTAGATCCTGCTGGAGCGTTTAACTTATCAAAATTATCTTCTCTCGTGATTGGTTGGTTTGTAAGTCCATTGGTTGGTTTTTTCTTAACTGTTATTTTGTATAAAATTATTGCAATAGTATTTTTAAATAAGTTGAAAGGATTAAATCAGATAGAAAATTTAGAGACTATCTTCTCCTTGGCATTGTTAATTGCGGTATTTGGTGTTTCCGTCTATACAGGCGCTAATTCTGGAGAAGCGATTGGAATAATTTATGCTTTATTTGATGGAAATTATATTAATTTTGGGGGATATTGGTTTGGAAAGGTCTTGTTAGGTCTTTTTGCATTTCTTGGTTTGTTTATAGCAGGAAGATATGTGATAAAAAATTTAGCAACTCAAACGACAGACGCTCGTCCTAGTGATGGTTTCATAATACAACTTGTAGTTTTTATTGTCTTGTTTGTAGTGACTCCAATGGGAATACCAATTAGTCATAGTCACGTAATTGTTTTTTGTATCATTGGATTAAATGCTGGCAAGAGGCAAGAAGTAGATTACAAAGGATTGGGAAAAATGGCGTTATTTTGGGTTTTAACATTCCCAATTGCTGCAATAGCAGGAGGTTTGATTTACTTTGGATTTTACACGAATGGATTGATTTGATTAAATATTTAAAATTGTAAACAATAAAAAAAATAAAGAGAAAAGAAAAAAGTGAATAAAATGGGTTCATTAATAGAATATTTTAAGAAAAAAACGGCAACCTCAGTTTTAGAGAAAGCAATTAAACACGCGCAAAAGGTACAAGAATGCGTGATTAAATTAGATGATGGTTTGGAGATTCTTTTTAAAGAAAAAGATCCAGATAAATCTCACGATATTTTTCATAAAGTTGATCTTCTGGAAGGCGAAGCTGATACAATTCGAAGAGAAATACTGAACGATATTTCTCGTGGAGAATTAAATCCATCTGTAAGAATTGACTTATCACATTTAATTAAAAGATTAGATGACGTGGCAAATTGTGCTACTGGAGTTGCTCGTAGAATAGCAACAGTTCCAATAATATTTTGGGAACAAAGCAGTGAAGAAACTATAAAACTATTTGGAGAAATGATGAAAACAACCGTTAACTGCGTCGAATACTTAGACAAGATCGTTATTGATTTGTTAGGGGAGCGACAAGAAGTTGAAAATTACGCAAAAAAAATTAACTTGCTTGAACATGAAGTAGACCTGCTCAATATTAATCTGAGAAGAAGTTTACAGCAAACAGATTATGATCTGAATAGTTTCACGGTCTTTACAGTTGGAAATACTATCGATATAATGGAAGGAATATCTGATTCAATTGAAATAGTTGCTGATTACATAATGCAATTATTGCGAAGTGCCAATGTCCTCTAAATCAGTTAACAATATTAGTTAAGTTTCATTTATTTTCAATGTGAAGGTTGAAGTTTAATTGATTTTCATTGAAATTTAGGGTAATTAACAAGAATTAATTTAAATCAGATTCAAATGCGAATAATCTTACATTAATAAAAAAAATAAAAAAGATAATTAGAATAAATTAAGTAAAGAATAGAAAAAATGAGAGAAAAATGGTTCATAAATTTATTCACCCCGTTGAGACTCGTTATAGGACAGAAATAGCTGATTTGTTTACTGAAGAGAAAAAATTAGAAAACTGGATGAAGGTAGAAGCTGTCTTAGCTCAAGTTCACGCGAAATTGGGTAACATCCCCAAGGATGCTGCTGTAGAAATAAGCAAAAAAGCAAATATAGAAGATGTAAAAATAGAAAGAGTAAAGGAAATTGATAATGAGATACATCACGATTTAATGGCAATGGTCAAGGGATTAGCCGAGCAGTGCGATGGAGATGCTGGAAAATACATTCATTTAGGAGCAACTAGTTATGACATTGAGGATACGGCGATTGCTTTATTGCTAAGAGAAGCTCTTGAGTTCATTCAAAACTCGTTAAAAAGTTTATTAAAAGAATTAACGAGATTGATGATAGAGAAAAAAGAACTCGTGTGTATTGGCCGAACCCATGGACAACACGCCATTCCAACAACTTATGGCATGCGCTTTGGTGTATGGGCGTATGAAATTGATAGGCATTTAGTGAGAATTTCTGAAGTGTTAAAGAGAATTTCTTACGGTAAAATGTCAGGTGCTGTTGGGACAATGGCAAGTTTTAGTGGAAAGGGGATTCAGATTCAAGAAGCTGTCATGAAAGACCTTGACTTGAATCCAGTTATTATCGCAAATCAAGTCGTTCAAAGGGATAGGCATGCCGAAGTAATTTTATTAATGGCTTTAATCGGACAGACTCTGGCAAAGATAGCGCGAGAAAACAGGATCTTACAAAGAAACGAGATTGGTGAGATGTTCGAGCCATTTAAAAAGAAGCAGGTAGGAAGTTCTACAATGCCTCATAAGAGAAATCCTCACAAATCTGAAAGAATTTGCAGTTTAGCAAGAATAGTCAAGTCTAATGTCATTCCAGCGTTAGACAACATGGTTCTGGAAGACGAAAGGGATTTAACCAATTCAGCTTCGGAAAGGGTGATATTTGCTGAGAACTTCATATTTTTGGATTTCATGATTAAAGAATTGACGAATAACCTCAAGGGAGTAGAATTCAATGAAAAAAACATCGAGAGAAACTTAAATCTCACGAAAGGTGCTTGTTTGGCAGAAAAAGTAATGGTTGAGTTAGTTAATAGGGGAATAGGAAGACAGGAAGGACACGAGATATTGAGGCAAGCTGCCATTACGGCAAGAAATGACGATAAATTCATGAAGGATATATTAATTGAACAAGAAAAAATAAAAGATAAATTTTCAAGAGAAGAATTAGACGAATTATTTGATCCTCACAAGTATATTGGAGAAGCCATAAAACAGGTTGATAATTTAGCTAAAACTCTTAAAAAAAAATATGATTTGTAAGAAAATGGCAGGAAAAGATAACAATATCTATTCGCAACTGGGAGTATCTTCGAAAAAAGAAGAGGTTCATGATGCCATTAAATCACTTGATAAAGGATTGTTTCCAGGAGCTTTTTGTAAGATAGTCGAAGATGCTGCAGGGAGACACGATTATTGTTCGATCTTTCACGCGGATGGAGCAGGTACAAAATCAAGCCTAGCTTATATGTACTACAAAGAAACGGGCGATTTAACCGTATTTAAAGGCGTCGTAAGGGATGCTATAGTAATGAATATAGACGACATGTTATGCGTGGGAGCAACAGGAGATTTTTTCCTGTCTAACAACCTCGGTCGGAATGGAAAGAGGATTTCAGGAGAAATTATATCAACTATAATCGGCGAATATGATGCTTACTGCAAGAAACTATCCTCGTTGGGATTAAATGTCGTGATGTGTGGAGGAGAAACTGCAGATGTTGGAGACCTCATTAAAACGCTCATCTTGGATGCGTCTGTGTTCACGACAATGAAGAGAGAAGATGTTATAGACGCAAGTAATATAAAAAAGAACGACGTGATTGTTGGACTCGCAAGTAATGGAAAAGCTTCATACGAAGAGGAATATAATAGTGGGATTGGGAGTAATGGATTAACTCTTGCGAGACATGGCACAATCTCTCATGAGTATTTCAAGAAATATCCCGAATGTTATGATAACAGCCTAGATGAAAAAATAATATTCTTTGGAAAGAACAAGCTTATCGATCCAATAAACGAAATTGGACTTACAGTTGGTAAAGCATTGTTATCGCCTACAAGAACTTTCTCCCCCGTCTTGGTTGAAGTGTTAAAGTCCTATAGAAGAGAGATAAATGGAATAATTCACGACACGGGAGGGGGACAGACCAAGATTTTAAATTATGGAAAAGGAATAAGATATGTCAAGAACAATCTCTTTCAAGTTCCAAAAATCTTCGAAATTATTCAACGATCTTCCGAAACTCAATGGAAAGAGATGTTTCAAGTGTTTAACATGGGCCATCGAATGGAAATTATATGCAAAGAGCACACAGCAAAGGAGATTATAAAAATCGCTAAGAAATATAATATTGAATCTAAAATCATCGGACAATGCGAAAAAGCTCATTCAAAAAGCGGGAATGAACTTGAAATATTATCCGAACACGGAAGATTTAATTATAATTAAGGAGAGCCTTTAAATGCTTGAATTATTTGATGTCATATGCATTGGAGCGGCATTAGTCGACATGGTAGCGAAAGTCGAGCGACATCCCCTTGAGGACGACGAAGTTTTCGTATCAGAATTAACGCTATTATCTGGAGGGGCAGCAGCCAACACTGCTTATGCATGTGCTAAATTAGGCTTAAACACCGCATTTATAGGAAAATTAGGGCCTCACGACGAATTTGGAGGAAAAATCATAGAAGATTTTAAAGAAGTCTCGCTGAACACTTCCTTGATAAAATATTCCAATAAATATGGAACGGGATCAGCCTATGTAGCTTTAAATCCCAAGGGAGATAGACGAATTTATGCTCACAGCGGGGCAGCAAATTATCTTTCAAAAGAGGACATTGTACCTGCTGAGGTAAAGCGAACTAAGGCAATCTTTCTTAGTAGCTTAAAAAATACTGATCCTTTTATAAAAGCCGCTAATATTGGGAAAGAGCAAGGAATACCAGTAATTTTAAATCCAGGAATGTTAATAATTGACCAAGGTCTGGAAAACATAAAACAATTACTTGAAAGTATTGATATATTAATATTATCTCAACGAGAGTATGTCACACTTTTACACTTAAAAAATCTAAAATTAGATGAAAAACTCCTGTTAAAGGCTTCAAATACTCTTTTAAGCCTAGGTATCAAGGTGCTGGTTGTAACAATGGGAGAAAATGGAGCATTCCTCACCAATGGTGTCGATTCAGCGATGATCCCGCCAAGAAAAGTGAAAGAAGTAACTGACACTACGGGAGCGGGAGATGCTTTTTCTGCAGGTTTCATTTACAAGTTCGTGCATCAATTAAATCATAATTTCGAGGATTTTAAGGATGATGTATTATATGGTAATTTAGTTGCCGCTAAATGTATTCAAAAGCTTGGTGCCAGAAATGGAATTCCTTCTGAAAAAGAATTTTTGATTCTTACTGAAGAAAAATAAATAAAAGATTTTTAATAATGAGAATTAATTATTGTTTTATTAATTAAAACACTTTTCTAAGATTCTTTATCATGGTGTCAGCAACCAGCCCTAAGCGGAAGTTGATTGAAAAGAGATTGTATTTTTTTGTTGATGTAGTGATAGTATTTCTTGGAGTTGGCTTAATACTAATGGTTGTTAATTTTTCTATATACCAGTCAATTACGAATGAAAATGCCACAATCCTTGGACCAGTATATTATCTCGTTAAAGCAGTTGTGCTTCTTGTAGCACTTCCTGTGATGTTAATTCTCTCTAATTACATAATGGAACTTCAAAATGAAGAGATATCCAAAATAACACCAATAATCATAATTAAAAATCATCTGAAACTGTTCTCAGTGAAAAAAAAAAATACCAAATACCAATTATTATATGGATTTTTGCTCTTATTTTTACTTTTTATCCCTTTAGATTGCTTTACCTATATTTTAATACCTGACATGATAATGTTCCAAGGGGAGGTTTTAACTTCATTTAATTCTAACTTGTATCTTACACAAGATTATGGTATATTCATAATATCGGTTTTAATTATTCAGGTTTGCGTCGCGATTTACGAAGAAACCTTAATTAGAGGATTTATCACCAAGAGAGCTACTGAACATTTTAATAAACTATCTGCTGTAATCACTTCCGCATTTTACTTTGGTCTCATGCATTTTGCGTACATATTTAATCCTATAAGTATAAATTATCCGTTTTGGTTTCCAATCATTTGGTTTTCACAGGCACTCTTTGTAGGAATAATTTTAGCATTTTTTATGATAAAAAAGAAGTGGATATTACCTCTTATCATTGCTCATGCTTTAAACAATATTATCTCCGCACACGCCGTTTGGAATTATTTACAAGGAAATAACTTCTTTTTAGTGTTTTTCTATCTCTACATTCCATTATTGGTTGGAAGCGTTGTGTTTTTAGTATGGCAATTCTCAAGAGTAAAAGAAAGCGTGTTGGATGGATTAAAAGAACTAAATAGATATTTTCATAAAGATACCAAAATAGAACAAAATTCAGGAGATGTGGTTGTGCGTATTCTATTTGATTTAATTTTAGGTCTTTTAATATTTGGAGTTGGATTATTATTCGTGTAATAATGAGGTGATGCTTTCATAATGAAGTATGGTATAATTTCCGACACGCATATTACACTTAAAGATGATTTTGAAAAGATTAATGGAATTATCATGCAATTAAAAAAAGTATTTAAGGACGTGGACGAAATCCTGCACGCAGGAGATGTAAATGAACCTTTTTTTCTTAATGATTTGAAGAATATAGCTCCTGTTAAATGCGTAGCTGGAGAAGAGGATTTAATTGAAAATTTGGAACGATATATAAAATTTTCAACAGGAAGTTTAAATATAGGAATGATTCACAAGATACCTAATAATCTCGAAGAATTTGTCATAAACGAAAATCTCCAAGTATTAATTACAGGACATACTCATGTGCATCTCATTGAGAATAAACCGTATAAGGTGTTAATTTTAAACCCAGGATCGATAACATATCCTAAAGCACCTCCAGAAGTGATGGGTTTTAAAAAACCAATAGCGAGGCCTAGCGTGATTACATTGAACATCGACGAGAACAATGTAATTTCTACTTTTCTCATTAATTTAGCCATTTGAAAAGATAAGAATTGGGATAAAAATAAATAGTAAAGATATTTTAATATTAATATAGAGAAAAATAAGAGAGACTCAGAAATTATGGTATCTAAACTTGAAATGGTTCTTAAAGAACTCACGGAAAACGGAGCTTTTCGAGCTTCACTCTTTTCAACGAATGCTGGATTAGTATTAGCCTCACAAAAAGTCGACGAGATTGACGATAAAATTGTTGCGGCAATGGCATCTTTATTAAGCGATGCGGCTTCTGCAGCTTCAAGAGATTTGAATTTATCAGAAATGGATAGCATGAAAATTAAATATAGAGATAGCTTAGTAATCTGTCGTAATATTAATATTGGTAGCGAAGATAATAATTTTATTCTTGCTGTATTATCAAAATTACCTGAATCTGACGAAGTTGAAAGGTATTTTGATTCATTATTGGATTGGGCAATTGAAAATAGCCAAGAAGATCTCCGAAAATTAGGAAGTATTTAAAAAATATAACTTTTTTTCTTTTAAACTCATTACTTATTTATTCAAGCTTCATGTAGAACTCTAATATCTTATTAGCAACTTGCTCCTCGTATCCCCAATAAAAATGATCGGCTCCCTTCACGATAATCGATTCTTTAGGTTTGTCGTAGGAATCGTAATGTTTTTCGAAATTTGCGTACTGGGCAACATCATCTCGATCTCCTTGAATGAATAATTTAGGTTTATGAGTTTGAGAGAGTTTCTTATATTTAGGACCCATGACGTCCCATGGAAGGGATATTGCTGCATATCCAATAATTTTATCTGAATGATTAATTGTTGAACATCCAATCGCTGCACCGTATGAATATCCACATAAAAAAATCCTTTCCATTTTTTTCTCATTTATCAGATAATCCAAGCAAGATTGCCCATCACTCAATTCTCCCCTTCCAGTTGAATGTGTACCATTTGATCTCCCAACAGCTCTGAAATTAAATCGCAAGCTTGAAATATTATTATTAACGAATGTTTTAAAGACTCCCGAAACGACATTATTGTGCATATTTCCTCCAAATTGTGGATGAGGATGAAAAACAAGTATTACTGATTTACTAACAGATGTTGATTGAAAGTATTCAGCTTCTAGTTTTATATCTTTATTTGAAATGAAAAAATTTTCCATGATTTAAGTAAGATCTTATTACAAATATTTGTTTTTTTTCGTATGTATTAAATAGTTTTTCAACTTTATTTACTCAAAACAATATTAAGGATTGTTTTAAAAAAATGAGTTTCAATCGCGTTTTAATTGAAGAAAAAATCAAGGAATTTCTCAAGGAAGATTGTCGGTTTAATGATGTAAGCTCTCAAGTCATCCCGGAAAGACCGCCTGTATCAGCAAAAATTATGGCAAAAAGCGATGGTTTTATCTCTGGACTCGAAGAGATCGAGATCTTATTTACACTATTGAAAGTAGAGGCCACTTTGAAGAAAAAAGATGGTGATCAAGTTAAACAAGGAGATATCATTTTAGTTCTAAAGGGAAATCCAAGAAACATCCTTCTTGGAGAAAGAACAGCGTTAAATCTCCTCACTCACATGAGTGCAATAACAACAACAGTAAAAAAATATTTAAATATCGTTAAAAATTCGGGGAAAAACGTAAAGATTGCGTGTACTCGCAAAACCCTTCCGGGACTCCGGATTTTTGAAAAGAAAGCCGTTTCATTAGCGGGATTAGAAGCAGATACGCATAGATTTTCTCTTGACGACATGATATTACTAAAAGACACGCACTTAAAATATTATAAAGGAGACGTTGGAACACTTCTAAATGATGTGAAAAAAGGGGCTAGTTTTACAAAAAAAATCGAGGTAGAAATAGAAAAGAGTGAAGACGTGTTAATTGCTGCAAGAAATGGAGCAGATATCATCATGCTAGATAACATGAGTCCTGAACAAGTGGAAAAAGCCTTGGATTTATTGAAAGAGAATGGTCTACGAGAGAATGTAATTATCGAGATATCTGGAGGAATTCACATGGACAATATCAAGAATTATTTGAAAGTTGAACCAGACGTGATTAGCATAGGGAAATTAACATTATTTCCGTCCGAACAAGTAGATTTATCGCTTAAATTCGAATGATGATTCTGAGGTTATTCTACAATTATTTCGTGTATCGAACAAGTAACATCTTTAATATTGGCTAATTTTAAGTACAGATCTTTTATTAATCCGAATTGTCCTACTGCTAAGATTGTTTCGATTTTTTTTTCAGCTATACGCCAATCTGCTATAGTTTTAATTATTGAGTTAAATTGCGAATATAATTCTGAAATTTCGTCGCTTATTATTTCTTTAAAAGGATAAACTAGATTTATTGACATTATTTTATATCCTTCAAATTTTTCAAATTCTTCGTGATTTTCAATGAAATTTACTATGGCATCTCTCAAGGCTTCGCTTTTTGAGCTGAAACCGCTCAATACTCGAACTTTTTCAAACCTTTCTGATAAATCATCACTAACTTGCAAGGATATTATT
>Ga0180438_10007803_pt1 | contig 13810 bp, 25 predicted proteins | sample SS_ome_12_FD_132455 | JGI IMG/M metagenome (GOLD analysis project Ga0180438, IMG submission 132455) | Hypersaline lake sediment archaeal communities from the Salton Sea, California, USA - SS_3_D_2 metaG | ecosystem: Environmental > Aquatic > Non-marine Saline and Alkaline > Hypersaline >... | reverse complement strand
GCTTCTGGTCATCCTTTTCATAGTCAGACTGCGTAATGTAGTTAGTTAGCTGCTCATCCATCTTGCTCCACGCCGGATAGCGCTTTTCCATCTCGGTCCGAGCCAGCTGAGCGCGGGCCAGGACCTCCCGCTTTATAAGCTCATGTGCTTCATCACCAGGGCGCATCTTTATCCCTCTCGGATACCGGTAGCGAAATCGCCTGGTAATAGTCTTGAGCTTCCCAGCGCCTGGGTTGTGAGGAATCCCACCGCTGTCATGAGCTCTAGGCATTAATATCTGAGGCATAGCGTTTCCCCGTAGATACGCAAGAATATTGCGGATCTCAAATGAATGTGCCCAACAAGGGCTCTAGTTCATCCTCATCGTACTCGATCTCTTCGTACTCTTTCTCGATATCTTCAGGTGTCTCGGCATCATCGATAGGGCCTAAGAACCGCTTGCCATCCTCAAGAGCGAAGATAATGCTGCTAACAGCGTCGATCTCATCCCAGCTCTCCGGCCGAGGCCACTGCATTAGACACTTCTCTAGCTTCCCGCAGACAGCCTCGTTATGATAGATCTTCTTATTACGATAAAGCGGGATGAGGCCACCGGAGCGCCTAGGCCCTCTCTTAGCTTCTCGAGGCTTAACCTCGACGATGTGGTAGTGGCTCTTGCGCCGAATCATCTCATTCCGAATGGGCCACATGAGGTATTCGTTAAGCCCTGTGACTTCCGGAGCCAGGACCATAGCGTTGTAACGCTCAGCCAAGTCGAACATCTCATTGATGTGTGAATGAGGGTCGAACTTATCTGAGACAATGTCTCGAATGTAGAGCTCTTCCGTGCGCCTATTTACAGTTATAACGGCCAGCGCAGTGTTGCAGCTTCCCTCCTCCATCGTCTTAGCAGGGTCACTGAGAACAACGGTCTCAAGCTCCGCCGGCCGATACTCAGCCCAGAAGTCCGGGCTCTCCTTATACGGCTGGAAGTATTCCTCTTTGAAGCCCTGGTCCTCAAGAGCGATAGGAATGTTCCTGTGCTCCATGTAGAAGAGGCGGAGGAGACCAGACTGCCGATACTCATTGGCCAGGGCGGCAACCTGTTCATCCGACATATACTCAGGCCAGTTGCTCTTGTAAGCGTCATCGCAGAGCTCAAAGCGCACCGAATACCAGCTGGGATCCTGCAGCAAGTTGTTCAGCAAGCTATCTTCGTGCAGGATGGTCCCTATGACAATGATGCGCCAGTTATGCGAGCCGCGATCCACTGAGTTCACTAGCGCAGAGAAGAACCACTTGGCCAGCTTCTTCCGCTGGTCAGAGCTCTCTACTGCCTCGTCATCTTCCAAGTCATCCACAATAAAAAGGTCAGGGCGCTGAGAGCGATACTTACGCCCACGAATCTGCTGCTGAGCCCCGCGCGGCCGGACCTTAACACCATTGCTAGTAACCCACTCTTTCTGGCCGAAGGGATCCTTGCGCTCCTGCGCCTTGAGATCTCCAAAGAGCGTGCGGATGAGAGGATTAGTCACCAACTCATCCTTAAGATCATCAGCCTGCTCCACCGCTGCGTCTGCTGTAGCGCTAACAGGAATAATGTGCCTGCTATCCTGAAATAGAATGCGCTTAGCTGGAAACGCTAAGTTAAAGAGGCTCGTCTTTCCGAAGCCTCGTGGAGCGGCAATAGCAACCTTCTGGAGACTGTCATCGTCTAGTATATTACAGAGCCCCAAATGCAGCTTACTCCACGGCCTGTGGAAGACCTCAGGGAAGAAGGCCTTAGCGAAGAACGCCGTGTCAGCGTGGCAAGTAGCTAGATACTCATAAAGCTCTCTTACATTCCCAAGCCCTAGGGCATCTAACACAGGACCAGCTGTCTCTTCGTTGAAGTTCACTTAGCGTCCTCCACAATCTCGAAGTGACCTGGATCAAACGGATCTTCCCAGAACCCGCCCCAACGAAGTGTAACGTGTATCTCCTCCGCCGCAGCGAATATCTTACCAGCCAAGATGTTAAATCCTCGGATATCCTCCCAGTCAATAGGATAAGGAGCCACATCAAAAGCCAAGCTGGGGAAGATATTATGCTTACCATTAGGCCAGCGAACAGAGCTCGCCCCGTTAGCAAAGGCCGCGTCTTGCTCTTCCTGAGGTCTAAATCCCCGCAGAACAGTAAAGTCCACATGCTGAATCGCCTTGTTAGCAATAGTCACAAGTCGATTATCACAAGTGTATAGGGACTTAAGGGATCTGCGACCGAACTTATACATTATGTCGAGGCTCCTTCCGCGTCCCAATCCACTCCGTCTGTGATCGCTCCATTTAAGATGTTAATGATACGATCAGTTACTGTGTCCTCGGTGCACTCGTCCAGAGCCACGGAGGAGCCTTTCTTAGGCGGACCAGCACCGTCGAATAGCTTGTTAAGGGTAATTTCTCTCTCCGCCTGTGACACGCCCTGATTCTTGAGCTGCGTGTCGAGAGACTCCCCACGAGCGTTTAGGTTAATGAGCTCCTGAACCATGACCAAGACACGCTGGAGCTTATCCCTTCGAGTAGCAAAAGACTCAGCCATTCTTCAGTCTCCTCTTCTCCGTGGCATCAAAGCCAACAATCCGACGACGCTCATCGAGAAGCCTAGTAGTTGCCACTCGAAACTCACCAGCGTTAAGGGTCTCGATCAACACAGTGTCCTCATCACCCAGAGCTCCCTCAATAACCACCTGATCATCGTCGTTATAGCCGATTATCTGGATCTGATCTCCAGACAAGTCTATGTCAGTAAAGTCGACTTCCAGAAGAATACTATCGCCAGGTTCCAGAAGCGCTTTGTCTCCGGTCTCCAGCAGCAAGACTGACATTAGGTATCCCCGATCCTATGGACAACTAGCTGCCCTTGGAGAATAGATATAGTCTTACTAGCCCCATCCGGCTCAACGCGAAGGTCTATATCAGCCGGCACCGAAGTAATATCTAAGATTCCCATAGCCGCCATTGAGCCTGTGTCCGTCCCAGTGCCTACAAAGCGCTGCGCCTCACACCAATCTTGATGGACGCCACCAAGGAAGATAGTGATTTCCCAAATGACATTGTTGGAGCTCTGGAGAGATAGCTGCCAAGAGACTATGTATATACCTGTCTCACTAATTGTAATCTTGTCGTTAGCTACATCAGGCGTCACATTAGCACTACTAATCCCGACATTTGTCCACTGAGTCAGCTTCGTATAAGCACCATTACTGGCAACATTAGATCCCACTCCATCGTGGATATATAGCTGACCATACTGCAAGTTACCTATCGAAGCCGCGTTCGCAGCTATGGCCGCAGCGTTAGTAGCTATATCCCCTGCATTAGTAAGAATGTCCGCCTCAGCAGTTGCTATATCCGCAGCGTTAGCAGCTATATCAGCTGCATTCTGCGTGATATCTGCCTCCAGCGTGGCCTTACTTATATCCGTCTCGATCTGCGTTATAAGATTGGACCAGGCGATCTTCTGATTAGTAGGCGACCCGCTAGGATCATCGACCTTATGCAACAGGTCGTCACTGCTCATAACAGTCGCTACAGGTAGATCTGTTATCTTAAGGTCAGCCATTAGCGGGTAACTCCCTTCGACAGGATCACAGGACCTTCGATGAGCCTGTGAGTGTCTACCGTCTCAATAACGTGAAGATCATAGACGGCCTGCGTGAAAGTAAGTGCAGCTGTCACGGCCCGGAGGATACGGAAGCTCAACGTCCCTGCAGCCCCGCCTTCAGTTATGATAATATCGCCACTAGGTGTATTCGTCAAACCTACGTAAGAGCCAGTAATGAGAACTGTCGAGCTATCCTTAGTCGGCCTTACATCAATCTCAAAATCGATGTTAGTAAGGTCAATAGCCGCACCAGCTTTATTAGTCCACAGAAAGGTAGGTGACTGGTAAACAGCTCCCTGCTCAATAACGATCTCGTAGTAAGCCGCCCTCATTTGGACTCCTCCGCTTCACGATGGTGCTCGAGCTCCCTAGCTATAAAGCGCAGAGTAGTTTGAGCCTCACTCGAGTTAGCCTTTAAGGCCTCCAAGTCATCCTGCATCCTGGTCAGCCTATCCTGGAGGGTCGTGTGGAACTCTTCAAATCTAGCCTTAGACAGCGCCTGGTCGTGGAGGGTCTTTTCATGAGCGCCAACTGCCTGCGCGATATGAAGCTCCAGATTTGCGTCCGTAGAGCTTATATAAGCGAAAAATGCCCACGTCCCGGCTATGGCGGCTAAAACCAAAGTCACCACTACCGACAGACTTATCTTCATCCCGTTGCTTAGTCCCTTCCGTGGCAGATCTTCAGGCATCGCAAACCTCCAATGAGGTCGCCACCCGACACTACCCGGCCCTGTTTATGAGGGAGTCTGCAGAAAACCCAGCGGTGAAGGCTGACGCAAAGGCCACGCCTATATCACCACTAGGAACCTGCAGCGCGTGAGCAGCTGTGACTGCTCCTACAGCCGCAACCACTGTGTTAACCGGACGCTTAACGACCCAGCGCTGGAAGGCCGAAAGCTCCGACTTGCCTTCCTGCGAGCGCTTCTTTACGATATGGCAGATCTGGCCCAGTACAGCTGTGATTGTGACTAGCAGATCAAATTCCATCTTATTCCTCCAGTATGCGTTCGAGGAGACTGCGGTTGCCCTTCTCCTTGCCGACCTTCCCAAAGTCATCATCGATAGGCTTAGGCCGGACAGGCACGAGCGGTCCAGGGTTCCGCCTGTCTACATGCTTCACGATGAACCTATCACGAGACAGCAGATTGTTACGCCAAGCTATCTCCTGCAGAATCTCGAAAGCTCTGGCCCGCGCTATGTAAGTGCGCTTATGTGTCTTCTTGTTATCGCTCTGGACGACGTAAGGCCGGCTAGCGCTAACTTCAAGATCCACCGGCACAATCTCTGTATTCGGTGTGACCGCAGCGATGTTACCTGCCCCATCTATACCGTAGAGCTCAAACGCGCCCGCTCCGATCTTCTCGCCCCATAGCTGTGCTCGAGTGCTGATAGTTGATGGCGATTCACCGGAAGACCATGCAGCTATGTCGTGAAACGTAGTGCGGTCAGGAAAGTGCGAGCTTACGCGCCCTGCAGTCCGACCATTGCCAGGAGTGCCGTAACGCGCCGACCAGATATCAGCTGTGCCATTGGTGCTCTTTAAAGGGTCGCCCCAGCCTGTCACGATCTCACCGCGCCAGATGGTGGCGGACATAGCAGCCTTAGCGATAACAGTCACTGGATTTCCTACGACGGAGTCATTATAAGCCCAACCGTCGAACATCTTAATAGATCCAGTGCTAGTGCCTTGGTCGCCAACACCCCAGAATAGTCGCCCGTTATGAGGCAGCAAGAAAAGGCCGCTATCGTAAGTAGAGGTAAGAGTTTTAGGAGTCGCCCAGCCTACGCCGCTATCATCGTAGAAGTAGACGGACGCCCCAGAGGCAACACCCTCAGTAGTGACCCACAAATTCCCGTTATAGCTAGCCATCGCGCTGATGCGATTGCCAGGAGCGGGAGAGCCTAGCTGCTGCCACGTATCACCGTTGTCAGCTGAGAATATAATGTCTGAGCCAAAGGTAGTCGTGTAGAGCGAGGCAAATATCATATCATCGTGGATGCACATAGAGTTGCCAGCTTCGCGGATGGTCGCAGCTCCGGTGTAGACAGCTGAGAAGGTTATGCCGTCGTCGGAGCGGAATATCTGCGCGCTGCCAGCGGTCGTCCCTGTGCCTGCATAGAAGTAGATATAGTGAGTCTCGAACGATAAGACAGCCTGCGCGAGATCACTGTCTACCTCAACCCACGAGTCCTCGTAGCGATTATAGCGAAGAATGTCTCCATCAGTGCCAGCATAGCCTGTGCCGACGTAGAGGAAGTCATTCATCTGCTTAATGGCATAAGGCTCGCGGCTGCCCGTTAGCTCGTAGAAAGACGATGCTGTTGTGCCGTTCCAGACACCTACATACCCGAAAGTCCCGCGCGTGTCAGCGAAGTAGACGGAGTCACCGTAGACGTCCATAGCGAGGATCGCCTTACAGTTTCCACACCCACTGTTGTCGTAGACCTGAGTCCAAGGGATATCAGGAAGCGTGACGGGACCAGTGATGACTGGGCCGGTAAGAGTGTCATTAGCAGCCGCCGCAGCGTGTAAATGGAGCGAGGTCTCAGTTACGCCATCCGTCAGCTCATTTAAATTAGTAGCTGTCACATTGGCACTGACATCTACGAGATCCTCCACCGCCATGCTTAGCGAGGTGTCAGCTTTCCACGCAGCACGGACGCTATCGACCGCCCCACCTCCACCAGTTACCGGAGGAACTCGCCAGCCTCCACCATCGAACTGAGCGACAGCCCCACTAGGCGCCATCGGATTCGTAGGCCATAGGGAGATGACAGCTACAGCGAGAAGCGCACCTGTGATTAATGCTAGCTTAGACCTCATATCGCCCTCCTACCAGTTAAGCGCAGCGCGGATAGTGTCTATAGTCACGCTGGTCACTGTAGGTGCGGTGGACCAGACGACGCTAACGATATCGCTCGTCGGGATGTTCAGTTGCCAGATGTAATGGCCTGTGTCTGAGATAGTCAGGCTATCACATATGGCCAGCAAGCTAGCACCTCCGCCCAACCTCGCCCCGCACCACGCGTGAGCTTCTATACTCCCAGTTCCCATAGTGCCGTTGACTGCGAACATCAGTGAAGTCCACTTAGCCGGCCTGAACGCCACTAAGGTATCTATAGGCGCACTGGCAGTGGACAGGTTCAGGCTGAGATCATCGCTGTCCTCACTATCCGAGAGCGCTACAGTTCGGACCTTGGTCTGCTCCAGCGATCCCTGCGCCCAGAGGCCTGAGGTCAGCGCCACGAGAGCTAACAACGCGAAAAGACGCTTCATGCTATTCCTCCTCTACGACAGTGGCGTCGGCCTCTACAGGTCGGCGGCCGTTCGACATCTCTTTGATCTTATTGATATCTTCGAGCCCTAAGTGTGCATGAGCCATACTGCCTTTCACACGCGCGATAGGACTGTGCCCCGCTCGGCTCAGGAGATCCTGCGCGACCTGCACCCGCACTTTGACGTCACTAGTCAGCTCACCGTCACGAACTTGGCGGAGCACGTCAAGGCTCTTAATAGCCTCTTTACCTAGGACCCCTTCGACGCTCGTTACAGCTGAATCAGCGCCTTCGCGGAGGATCTCCAGCTTCGCTTGGAAGACTTCTGAGTTCCGCACGTCCGAAACGTTCTGCGGAGTGCAGCCCAGCTGCTCAGCGATCTCCTTATTCGAGAAACCCAGTAGGACCAGCCTGGCCATCTGGTGGTGCCGCTCGAAGAGATGCTGCAGCTGGTATTTCCGCTTGGAGGGATGTTTCGGAATACGAGCCATTAAATTTCTCCCAGATACGTTAGAATATTGCGGATCTTAGCGAAGCGCCTCTACAATAGCGGACGGTAGAGGCAACTTCCCGCGCACGTTCACGGAGTCCTTCGCTACCAGTATAGATCCCTTTCCTCGTGCAGGAGCGAAGGCCAGCCGCTTGGTAATAGGGCGAGGAAGTGTGCCGTCCTTCTCCTGCCGCCAGCAGTGCTCATGGACGCCTAGTTGCCTGCTGCATCGCCCGCGCTCGAGGGAGATCACAGTGACCTCCTCAAACTCCTCTAGGGCGAGAGCCAGAAACTCAAAGCATCCCTTAGTCGGCTGGCCATTGTTGAGGATGACTTGCTCCTCGATTGCCAGTTTCTCAGGCATGTTAGCTCTCCGTGTTAAGCTGAGACGAGTCAACGGGTGACAGAGTCGTCCATTCTCCTCTATAATATACAAGAAAGAGGGTGAGTTGTCAAGGATAAAATTGACTCGTTTGTGGCCAGCTCGGCCGCCGCACTCACCATAGATACGCAATATTCTTGCATATCTTAGCCCGAGCGCCGAGCGCGCCGCCCAGCAAGCACCCGACGAGTCAAATGTCACCGAGCAAACCAGCTTAGACGAGCAACTGGTGGGATAACGTATAGTCTGTAAACGCATCTCCCCTAGCTACCCCCTTGCGCTCATAGGTGCGCTAGTGACTAAGATGTGCATTTTAGTGGCGCTTGGTGCCAAGTGATAGTAAGAAGATCGCGAGTGCGCGCACACTTCCACTAGTATATAAGGGCGAAAATTATTTTCACGTCTAGCGAAAAAAGTACTTGACATTGGGGAAAAACCAGTTAGATTTATTGGCGTAGTTAATGTTGTTTTGATCTTTTAAAATTGAATATTGAGTGCTAGCGCCCATGAAAGGATTATATCATGGACGCAACTAACGCACAGCCGCACCCTGTTTGGACGTTCAACTCGACCAGTGGCGGTATCAGCTCGCGCACCTCGATTGTTATGACTATTGATATTAGTTATGACGAGCTGCTCGAACAGGCCAAGGGCGAATTGAAACGTAAGGTTCATGCCGTCCTCCGCCGGACCAGTGACACTCAGATTCGCGAGTGGGACAATGCCGGTAGGTGGGAATTGAAGGCTAGTGACCTCGTTTCGCCAGTACGGACGCTGACCACTGACCGCGCTATGAAGAAACTCGAGGACGAGGCGCCGTCAATGGATAAGGACGACCTGGTCGCATTCGGAAAGCGCCTTCTCGAACTCGCCAAGGCACAGGAGGCGAAGGATGCAGAGGAACAGGCGTAAATATATCACGTGGACTAGGCGCGAATATCGCCTATTACGCGAGCGCATCAACGCACAACTAGCGCACCTGCCAGTCGTAGACCGCGCTAGAATCATCGACCGACTCATGAAACGCATGAGCAAATAACTAACACAGGGCGCTAGCACTCAAACTAACCGGGTCAGGCTCGCATAGCTGGCCCGGTTTTCTTTTGCTCTTTTCAGCGATGTAGCTACGCGTAAGCTTGCGCTCGTATGTGCCTCCGCCCCTCGTGTGCTTGTGCCTCCGCTTGCCTGCAGCTCACGCTTGTATGTGCCTGTGCCTGCGAGTTAACACACGTTGTCCACTGCTATCTCACGCAGGCGCACGCGTGTGCTGGCGCTAAGAGGCCCAGCTGAGCTCATTCGAGTGCTATAATGACGAGTCAATGTAGCACTGTAGCGCCGTAGGTCCACCCGTATGTCCATTCCCACGCTCGTGATACATCAGCTGGGACTATCCCTCTAAGATACGCAAGAATATTGCACATCTGATGGCTAATAGATTCAGATAGGTTACTATATATCTCCTTAAAAAAAATATATAAAAACAGGTAGGAGCATAACCTAACTGCTCTCACTCACACTCGTTCGGCTATGGGGAGGATACGGGTGTGCCTACGACGCTACAGCGCTACGTTGGATGGCCGCTAGCGCGCTTAGCTAGCCAGCCCGCCCGCTCGGCCACGTCGCTAGCAAATTGGTTGCCATAGCTAGCAAATTAGTCCTTGACAACTGAGCAATTTTGCCGTATATTTATCATTACATAGTAACGCGCGCGCACGCGAGGCGCAACTCACCGCAGTAGAGCTTCGGGAAGGGAGCTAAACTCACCATGAATGCAGATGAAGCGCAGGCAGTCAGGCAAGTCCTCGCCATCGCAGCTGAGGCAGGCCTCATCAAGCGCACGACGGTGGAGGAAGTGGCAGCTAACACCCACGTCTTCACTCGCAAGAACCGACTCGTGCTTAAGGTCCAGCAGCTCGAGAAGCGCTGCATTGCGAGCGAGAAGGCTATCGGAGAGCTAGCAGGCCTGCTCAAGCAGTTCGGCCTGCTGCAGAGCATGGTCGGGCGGCTAGCGCAGGACCAGGAGAGCCTGCGAGAGCAGCTCCTCCGTGACCTCGGCATGGCGCTAGCAGAGGCAGAGCAGATCGAGACTGACCCAGTTCGAGTGCCGGAGCAAGAGGAGCTGAAGGTTCGACTCTCAGACGCACGTCGCGCTGATAAGGAGAGGAGCTAACATGAAACTAACAACAGAGCAGCGCACTTTGCTGCTATCAGTGCTAGGCTACCACGAGCGCCGCGCTAGGCAGATGTCCGAGCGCAAGCAGAACTCAAGCGCAGTCCGGAGGCGCTGGAAGAGTCAGATAAGCATCACACAGGACATCCTTGAGAAGCTCAGGGAGCAGCAGCTTGCCGTCGTGGCTGTTAGGGAGATTGAGGCAGAGCTCAGCACCCTCGAGGACGTGATGAATAAGCATAGCTGCTACGACCACTTCGAGGATCTGATGGATGAGCTAGAAGCACGCATATCCACATTGCAGCTGGAGGAAGATGATGACTAAAGCCACACTCCGCATTAAGCACAGCGCTGGCCAGCTCGACATCGATGACGCTCGTGCTGAGCTCATCCGAGACATGACGCCAGGTCATTATGAGCTACAGCTCGAGACGCCACTCTACCAGATCGCACTCGAGCTCACGCGCGAAGATCTGGAGGAGCTCCTCACGCCCTTATTCGACGACATTACTCCCATGTAGCGCCAGGAAGCGAAGCGCTCCTGGACGAACGAAAGCTCACAATAACTAAGCGAGGTAACAATGAGTGCTGCAGGTCGTATCCTTAATGCGTTAGCGGAGCTGGACGACACCATTCACCAGCAGTCGCAGCAGAGCACCTTTAAGCCCTTGATGGATAAGCTTTACAGCGCTGTCGTTGAGATGGAGGACATTAGCGCTCGTGCAGCTACTTACAAGCCCACACGTGAGCGCGTGACGCAGATCCCCTGGAGCTACATGGACGAGAAGTTCGTTATCCATGCTGAGTATATCGGTGACGAGGCCGTCTGCCGCTTCCTGCTAGTGCTGCCAGGCCAGGTCTTCGTGCTTCGCCAGGGCAGGCCGGCGGACACTAGCCAGTGGTTCATGCGAGCTTGGGAGGAGATCGCACTGGAGAATGAGCTGCCCCGCGCTCGTGCAGCAGATGCCCAGCGCCGCTTGTGGACCGAGTGGCAGGCCTTGATCGGATAGCGTCATGCCGCTAATAGGGACAATGATGAAGGTAACTGGCCTCCCTAACATCCGACATGTGGAGCAAGGAGGCATAATGACCACTTATAAGCGCAATGGCGATGGCTCATGGGAGCTGATTGCTGCTAAGTCTAACTGCGTTGGGCGCAGTAATCTAGTGCTAGAAGCCAAAAGAACTTACTACGCCCACGGCTATCGGCGCGCTGAGGTCCATGCCTCATGGAAGCGCCGCTACGATAAGACATCAGAGTTCCTCTTCATCAAGCCTGCTACTGCGCGCATTGACGAGTACATAGAAGACAAAAGGGAAGCTGAGAATGCTAGGGATCAGGATAACTCGTGAGCGCTTCATTGAGCTAATGGCCGAGCGCACGTCGGTCTTTGAGCTCGAGCAAGCGCCAGTCCAGACTTACATAATGACCCTTCGAGATGGGAGCAACGTGCTCGCAGTTGGCACTAACGCCTTGGATGCCCACTACATCCTTCACACGCGCGAAGCAATAGTGGAAGCGCAAAGAGCAGATGTGCAAGAATCTTGCGTATCTTAGCCAACCTAACGGGAGCTAACAATGGCTAAAGCCCTCGAGTTCTACTCCCGACCGTATGAAGTTATAGCTCGCTTAGCGAGAGAAAGGCAGGGAATGCCTAAGTGGGCCACAACCAAGCAAGGCTTCTTTTACCAGCTATTCTTAGAGGAGAGACAGATGGCTGAGTTTCCCGGCGAGCGCACGCTCGTCATTCAAGAGCCACGCTGGAAAATGCTCCAGCGAGCTCTCAACAAGCACTTCCAGGTCCTCGCGGACGAGTGGAACAAAGCTATCGCTGTTAGCGACCTGGCGAAGCTCATGAAGGTCAACGCAGAGCTGCAGGAGCTCTTTACTGTCATGGAAGAGCTAGAAATGCTCGACCTATAACTAACCAATGGGAGGGCGAAGTCTGCCCTCCCACATAAGGAGACTACAATGCTAGTCCTTTCTATCTCAGTGCGCGTTAGCAGGCCTACTCACCGCGACGGCAATAAGCAGCGGGCACTCAGCTTCCTGATCGACGAACGGGAGCTCGAGGGCATAGGTGAGTTCACGCGGCAGGTCCTAGAAGTCGTAAGCAATCGCTCGCACGTCAGTGCCGCCAGTGTCTCCATCAAGCAAGCTCTCCCGCCGCCTGTCATGTCGCTCAGCGACTGTGGCTGCGACTTCCTCGACCGCTTGGACCATTGGGAGGCGGAGGCTGCCGAGGCGCTAAGGGAGTTCCGAGGTGACTGACTCAACCCACACATTCAGCTCATATCGCTGGCTCGTCATTAGTATAATAGCGGGCAAGGTCACTCATAAGCGATATGCCACGAAGCTCCGGGCTGCTGCTAAAATGGCAAAGGTCGTAGCGCAGTCCGGCACAGCGCTGCTTTACGAAATCAAGCTCATCGACGCCACTAATGAGCAGTATGGTGACTTAACATTCCATAGGCTAAGGAAAGGAAAACCTAATGGCTAGCAAAGCTCAGCTCTGGGCACGTAAGCGTAACATGTTCAAAGGCCGTATTGCCTCAATGGTAGGGCTCACAGACCACCTGCTAAGCAACGGAGATGTCCTGACATCTGTTGAAACTGTGGCACTGCGAGTGGCCAGCGCTACGCTCAAGGACATTATCCGTCACTGGGAGAAGGGACACGAAAGCTCCAAGGAGCGTTTCATTAGGAGGCACAAATGACTCGGCAACCTAATCACATCGAGCTCGGAGATGCAATCGACAGAGTTGTAGAGCACCTGAACGACCTAGATGACGAGGCGGAGCGCGCTCGTTTCTTCTTCCGCTTAGCTAGCGCTGTCCTACCATCGCGCTACGAAGTAGTGGAGAGCTCCGAGCATCTCCGCGTTGTGAGGCTACTAGTTCACGAGGGACCAAGAAAGCATGTGCTAACCACACTAGCAAACAGCTTCGTGCAGCCCGGCCACGCTAGAAACATCGGCAATATGAGCTCAACTATTGCAGAGCTCGCTCGCTACACAACGAAAGGAGATGAAGATGGCCAGGAAAGCTTGGGCGATAGCTCGGGATGAAGTCAGCCCGCGCAATGAAGGCTATCGTATGTACTATGCAGGTCAAATGCCTGGCACTGAGGACTCGCGCTTTGCGCCGAATCTGAATGAAGCTAAGTTCTGCTACGACCTGCAGGAGATATATCACGCCTTGGAGACGATGGTTAAAGGTGGCGATATCCTAGCTAACTACGTCATAGTGCCAGTGGTGATAGAGGTAAGCATAGCTAATGACAACTAACCCATCAGTCTACTGGATCATCCAGGACGAGGACACTGAGCAGTTCCTGCGCGACTTCTGCACAGTATCGTTCAAGTCCGAGTGGACTAACAACGAAAGGGAGGCGCTATACATCAGCTCGTTCCAGAACGCTAAGAACATAGCATCAACGCTCATAGTGCAGGGCCGTAAGCACCTCCGTGTCTACGGAATTAACTTAAAAGCGTTATTCAACTCTAATTAGGAGAACATCATGTTAGATCGTGACTCCTCACACGAGGAAATAGTCCGCTTCGTTAGAGGCCTCAACCGCCAGCAGTTCAGCTCGATGTTTAGAGAAGTCTGCAAGATACGTGACGAGTTCCTCAATGCTGCTGACAAGACTGATGTCATGCGCCTCAGGGCAGCGCTGGCAGAAGCTGACGAAGCTCTCAACAATGTAGAGATGGCCTTTCGCTCCCTGATCTGCGCGGGTGAGAGTGATGACTTCGTTGAAGCTCGTATGTCTATCAATGAAGCTGTGGTCGAGGGCGCTTTCGTCGGCCCTCATGTTATTCTCAGAGATATCAAGGCCTTAATCGACCAGAAGGAGACGAACTATG
>Ga0180438_10007802_pt1 | contig 13815 bp, 7 predicted proteins | sample SS_ome_12_FD_132455 | JGI IMG/M metagenome (GOLD analysis project Ga0180438, IMG submission 132455) | Hypersaline lake sediment archaeal communities from the Salton Sea, California, USA - SS_3_D_2 metaG | ecosystem: Environmental > Aquatic > Non-marine Saline and Alkaline > Hypersaline >... | reverse complement strand
ATTAACGACTAAAGATCTCCATCTGAGATTATGAGATTCCTGAGGTTTCAGACTTATCAGATTGTAATCAATATAAGAGATTTTCAAAAGAGATTTTCTTGCTTCTATAGATTGAGGATCAATATCAATCACCTTTTGAAAGGCATTGCGCGCTTTTTTCATAGCTGATATTTCCCGGGGAAGATTGATGGAAAGCTTCTGTGCCTCATTATATTGATCTTGAGCGGTAAGTGATTTACGTGGAGCGATGTGTGAGGGAATTTTAGTAATAGAAGGGGTAACTGAAGAATCATTCTTTTTGTTATGCAGGACAAAAGCGATTCCAATTACAATAATGAGGGTCAAAACCGCTAAAACTCGTTTCACCATTTTCATTAACAACTCTTTTTATATAAAAATTATAATTTATTTTTAATAAAATATATTACCGTCAAGAATAATATTAATATTTTGAGATATGATCTTTCAAATCGGAAGCGTTGAGGGAAGCGTTGAGGGTCATTCTGGAGTTTATGGGTTTTATTGCGCTTTGTTTTTGATTCAATCTCGCTTTTCTTTTTCACTATATTCAAGGAAACACTCTTTATCCTTGTCATTTGTGAATACAACATCGTCTTGATCTGCGCGACAAATCACATGATAAATTAAGCCGGCAAGATTTATCCTTTTGGCCTCGTCATAGGTAATGTTGATAATGATCATATCCACTTTTTGTCAAGAATAATATTATAAAAGTAGGAGAATGCCCCTTAACGCGTCCTCAACGCGTCCAAACGTGGGATGATTACTGTTCAACCAAGGATCCCAATGAAGACGCCACTCCGCCGGAAAATCCCAAAAAACTGGATAAATGCGCCTTTTTGTGAGCGCGAACGGAGGAAACGGGGGAAAAGGCGGATGGGCCGGACCACCTATTGATATCTATTGCGAACCTCCGGAGGAATGCAGCGAAACAGGACCCACCGGAGGAAAAGGCGGAGATGGGGGGGACGGCGGTTCGTTAAACACATGCGCCACTCATCCCATTCTCTTCTCCGCAGGAGGGGGAAGAGGAGGAAACGGAGGGAACAGCTCAGGAGGGTATTATGAGCATTCAAACGGTGGCGACGGTGGCGAAAAGGGCGAAGGCTGTAGCTCTCTTTCAGAAGCCACGGGCGGAGCCGGAGGAGACGGTGGATATGGATATCCCGGAGCTCCCACCTGTTCCGAAGGTTCTGACGGTGCAGATGGCACAGACCTTAATGATCCGATTAGTATTAATTTTGCCACTCCGATCGATGCGGGAGGGCTTTTCTTTACCGAGGTCTTGCAGGGTTATGATCTCTATGAACTCGATGAACCATACTACGGAAGCTGGGCGGAGGGAGACCACTTCAACGATCCCTGGAACGCTGATCCCTGCGAACTTGAACTCTACCTGGTAGATGGAGCATCCGAACAACAAATCTATATAGAAGATGTGGATCATGAACTTTGTTACGACCAGATCAAATTCTGGATTAACAAGAACGAGTCCGGAGTAAATATTGGATTCCCCGATCCAGGTATCTATGATCTTAAGATCAAGAATGCCTGTTGTGAAGATATCCTGGAAGATGCCATAACCATAATAGAGTGTTCTGCAGGGAAATCATGCACGTGCCCCTATCCCACTGATTGCGACACTGTTCTTGATAAAACCGATTTTCCGGGAAGCACCAGCAATATGGTATCATGCCTGAGTGGACCATCCATTACAGGGCATTGGATACAGGTTGATGTTCCGGACAATTATGAAATCACGGTGGATATGGATAATCTTAGTGGAAGCCAGGGGGGACTGGCAATATTCGAAGATTGTGGAGATTATCCCCTCTACGCCCTTGATCAGGATTGTGGTTATGGTCCCAACATATCTTATGAGAATGACTCGGGGCAGGAACAATCATTCTATATACTGACGAATTACCACCAATGCGAGAATCCCTTGATTACCGTGAGCTGCGAGTAGATTCTCTGATTAACAAACAATGGATGATGGAAGGATTGAACACATAGCTTTAGATGGAGCATCCCATTGTTTTATCTAAGAGGAGACATAACCCGGTTTATCTTTTAAAAGCATAGGAAATTATTTAGCCAAAAGCCCGTTCGTTTAAGCGGGTCTTTTTTTTATGTAATTTTCATTTAATTCAATTTTACAGAAATCGAAAGGGGAAGGGGGTTGACTTTTTCGATTTTATTTCCAAGGATTTCCTTGTTAAAAGGGGGATTGAATGGGAAAGGCGAAAAGAAATAAATTTCAGGGGAAAAAGAAAAAAGAACAAAGAAAAAAACCTGAAATGGCCATGATCTTCCTGATTGCAACCCTCCTGGCAGCTACTTTTGCCAGCTACTCCCCTATCCTTAAATCCGGATTTATCTGGGATGACGACGATTATGTTACGGAAAATATCTGCCTCAGGTCTTTTTCGGGTTTGGGGCGCATCTGGTTCGATATCGGAGCCACGCCGCAATACTATCCCCTGGTTCACACGAGTTTCTGGCTGGAATACCAGCTGTGGGGGCTTTGGGCGCCTGGTTACCATTTTATTAATATTCTGCTTCATGGGATCAGCGCGATCCTTGTTTGGATGATCCTGAAAAGGCTGGGAATAAAAGGGGCGTTCCTTGGGGGCATGATCTTTGCCCTTCACCCGGTGCACGTGGAATCCGTGGCGTGGATCACAGAGCGAAAAAACGTGTTATCGGGTATTTTTTACCTTTGCGCTACTTTTTTTTATATCCGTTTTTGCGGCATTGCCGAAGAAAATCAGAAAAATAAAAAATCAACCATGCTTCCGGATAATGTTCAAGAAAAGCGGAGGTTTTATATCCTCAGCCTGATATTTTTTATTTTCGCTCTTTTAAGCAAAACCGTGACAACAACATTGCCCGCAGCGCTCCTTGTGATAATCTGGTGGAAACGAAAACAAATCACGCTTAAGGATATTTCCCCCCTGGTTCCCTTTTTCTGCGTGGGGTTTTTGTTCGGGTTGATTACGATCTTTATGGAAAAGAGCCACGTGGGAGCTAAAGGTGTGGAGTGGGATCTGAATTTTATCGAGCGATGCCTGATTGCGGGAAGGGCGATCTGGTTTTATGCGGGAAAGCTTGTGTTTCCCTATAAGCTCAGCTTTATTTATCCCAGGTGGAAGATTAATGCACGGGATGTGCTACAATATATCTATCCCCTGGGGGTGGCATTTGTTCTGATAACATTATGGATTACGAGGAAAAGAACGGGGAAATCGCTTTTAGCGGGTTCCCTGTTTTTTATAATAACCCTGTTTCCCGCGCTGGGATTTATTAATGTGTATCCCATGCTTTTTTCGTTTGTTGCGGATCACTTCCAATACCTGGCAAGTATCGGGCTCATTGCTATTTTTTGTTCCCTCATTTATAAAATAACTCAACAATATGACAAAAGCCTTTATTACATGGTTTTCGGGTGTGTTGTTTTGATGCTGGGTGGGCTAAGCTGGAAACAAGCCCGAATCTACAGGAATCCGGAAATCCTCTGGCGCGACACGCTAAAGAAAAACCCAAATTCCTGGATGCCGCACAACAACCTGGGGCTCATTCTATCGGAAAAAGGCAAAATCGACGAAGCAATCTGGCATTACACAAAAGGCATAGAGATAAAACCCGACGATGCGTTGGGGCATTACAACCTGGCGCGGGTTCTGGATCAAAAGGGAGACATAGAAGAGGCTGTGGTTCATTACAGGGAGGCGATCCGGCTCAATCCTTTGATCCCGGATGCCCTATGCAACCTGGGAGCAGACCTTATCATTATGGACCGTTCGGAAGAGGCGGAACAATGCCTGAAAAAAGCGCTCGAACTGAAACCGGATCATTTCAGGGCGCTTGACAATATGGGGGTGCTTTGTTCGAAGAAAGGCAACATTGAGGAGGCGATCTCCTATTACGAAAAAGCGCTTTCCATAAATCCGGGTTATGATCGCGGGTATTACAACATGGCTGTGGCGTACATAAAAAAGAACGATCCTGAAAGGGCGCTTTCATATTACAGGAAAGCGGCAGCTATCAATCCCGATTTCTTGGAGGCGCACCTTAGCCTGGGAGCGCTGCTTTCCCATATGGGAAAAACAGATGAGGCGCGCATGCATTTCCTGGAGGTATTGCGCCTGGATCCGGGGAATGAAGCGGCGCAAAAAAGCCTTTTTGAAATTCAAACACAGGCGGAACGCCAAAATGTCCCGATCCCGTAAAAAAAGAACTGAAAAAACAAAGCCGGCGCCAGGGAGCGAGCATAAAAACCGCGCGCTTTATGCGGGCATGCTCCTGATTGTTGTTATCACGTTTCTCGCGTATATCCCGGCTTTAAAAGCGGGTTACATCTGGGATGACGACGATCATTTTACGGAAAACGAGCTGATGAACGATTGGGAGGGATTCAAGAATATATGGTCCAGTTCTTCAGCCATTTACTATCCCCTGGTATTAACGAGTTTTTGGATCATGCGGAGGCTTTGGGGGCTTTCTCCTCTCCCCTATCATGGTGTGAATATCCTCATTCATTGCATCAATGCGATCCTGTTTTGGGGTATTTTAAGGAGGCTCAAGATCAAGGGGGGATTTTTTGCCGGGCTTTTATTCGCGCTTCACCCGGTTCATGTGGAATCCGCGGCTTGGGTTACCGAGCTGAAAAATACGCAATCGGGTTTATTTTACCTTGCCTCTTTTCATGCGTTTCTTTCCTTTTTTACAAAGGAAAGCCTTTCGCCAAAAACAAGGAGGCTTTTGTACGGTGTTTCCCTAATTCTTTTTATAATGGCGCTATTAAGCAAACCTTCGACAGTTATGCTTCCTGCGGTTCTTTTTGTTTTTATCTGGTGGAAAAGGGGGCGATGGGAAAAGAAAGATATCATCATTCTGGCGCCATTTTTTGCCCTATCGCTTTTATCCTCCGGATGGACGATCTGGGAGCAGAAGTATCATTCCGGTGCAAAGGGAGCGGAATGGTCACTTGGTTTTTTAGAGAGGCTGCTAGTTTCAGGAAGGATTGCCTGGTTTTACCTGGGAAAAATTGTATTTCCCCATAGGCTGGTGTTCATTTATCCCAGGTGGGAAGTTAATGCTGGAAACCTTCTGTGGTATATTCCGGTTCTGGGTTGGGCGCTGTGTTTTTTGGTATTCTGGATAAAACGAAGAACCTGGGGGAGGGATCTTTTGTTCGGGTTCGGGTATTATATGCTTCTGCTTTTTCCTGTTCTGGGATTTTTTAACATTTACTTCATGCGATTTTCCTACGTGGGAGATCATTTTCAGTACCTTGCCACACTCGGTCCGATTGCGCTTTTTGCATTTGGGGCAAGCCTTTTATTCGAAAGATGGAAACAACCGGGAAAAACCTTCGAGATTTTCTTTTATGGGATAGTCACAATTGTTTTTGCCATTTTGGTATGGAACCAGTCAAAAATTTATAAAAACGAGGAAACCCTTTGGAGGGATACTATAAGGAAAAACCCAAAAGCCTGGATTGCGTATAACAACCTCGGGTTCGATCTTGCCTCAAAGGAAAGATATGAAGAGGCATTGGAATATTATAAAAAAGCCTTGGAGTTAAAACCGGATTTTGCGGAGGTGTATTACAATACAGGGATTGTTTTTGCGAAAACGGATTGCCCCACGGAAGCGGTGGAATATTTTCAAAAAGCCCTGGAGCTTAATCCCTTGGAGCTTAAGATACACAGCGACCTGGGGCTGGCACTTTCCAGGTTGGGAAAATACGAGGAATCCTTGAAGCACCTTGAACAATTTTTAGCGATCGATCCGGAGGATGCCACTGCATGGTATAACAAGGGGGTTGTGTTTTCCCAAATGGGAAGGATGCCGGATGCGATATCATGTTATAAAAAAGCTTTGACCCTGGATCCGAAAATGGCGGTTGTATATAATGACCTGGGAAATGCGTATTACATATCCGGAAAGGGAGAGCTCGCAATCAGGCAATACCAAAAGGCATTGCAGCTCAATCCGCAGGATCACATTGCAAAGAGAAATTTAGACATGGTTATTCAAAAGATAAAAGGCAGTTCAGGAGGGGAATAAAAAGACAGGAAATCTTCATGGCGCGCAAAAATAAAAAACGAAAAAAGGGATCGGTTTCCGGTGTTTCAGGAGCATCCGGTGAGAAGAAAGACAAAGCATGGCTCCTTTTGGGAGGCGTGATTTTCCTCGCCGTATTTCTGAGCTACCTTCCTGTTTTAAATGCCGGGTTTATCTGGGACGACGATACTTTTCTTACGGAAAATCCCCTTATAAGTGCCAAGGATGGTTTGTTTCGTTTCTGGTTCAGCTCCGAGCCGCCGGATTATTTCCCGCTTACCTCAAGTACGCTCTGGATCGAGTGGCGCCTGTGGGGAAACAGGGCTCGGGGCTATCATGTGGTGAATGTTCTCCTCCATATTATGAGTTCTATTCTATTATGGTTGGTTTTAAGGGAGCTTAAAATACCGGGAGCATTTTTGGCGGGGCTGATTTTCGGGGTACATCCGGTAGCTGTGGAATCAGTTGCCTGGATCACGGAGCGGAAAAACACGCTTCCCATGGTTTTTTACATGCTGACCTTGTATTTGTATATCCGTTTTCAAAAGACATCGCATCGTGGTTTTTACGGATTTTCCCTGGCAAGTTTTTTGCTGGCGCTTTTAAGTAAAACCTCTGTTGCCATGCTCCCGTTTGTATTGATCGGGTGTGCGTGGTGGATGAAAAAAAAGGTGACGCTGAAGGATATAAAGGGGATTGTGCCTTTTTTTATTGTTTCGTTTGCTTTGAGCCTTGTAACGATCTGGTTTCAATACAACCGGGCGATCGGGGCGGATGTTGTAAGGGACGATGTTTTTTTATCGCGCCTAGTAATAGCTGGGCGGGCTGTATGGTTTTACGTTTACAAGGCGTTTTTGCCGATCGGTTTAAGTTTTGTGTATCCGCGTTGGAAAGCAGATGTGGGAAATCCGGCATCTTATATTCCGGTTTTGTTAATTATTGGAAGTTACGCTGTTTTCCTGTGGAAGAGGGAGAGCTGGGGGCGTGCTTTTGTTTTCGGGTGGGGATATTATTTAATCAACCTGTTCCCGGTTTTGGGATTCTTCAATATTTATTTTATGAAATATTCCCTTGTGGCGGATCATTGGCAATACACCTCCCTTGCCGGAATCATTGCATTGGCAACAGGTTTGTTTTCCCGCTTTCTTTACAGAAAAGATAAAAAGGGGAAACATATCCTGTTTGGATTCGGGGGATTGGCGGTTTTGATTTTCATGGGAATGAGCTACAGGCAATGCCTGATTTACAAGGATGCAGAAAGCTTATGGAAGGATACTTTAAAAAAGAATCCGGAGGCGGGACTGGCGCATCATAACCTGGCAAAAATGCGCCAGGAAAAGGGAAGAAGGGAAGAGGCGATCCGGCATTACAGGAAAGCCATGGAACTTTTGCCCGGGGATATGCTGGTTCCCTATAACCTTGCAAATACGCTGCGGGAACAAGGAAATCCACAACAAGCCATTGAATATTACAAAAAATCCCTTGAGATCAATCCCCGCTTTTACCATGCTCTGAATAACCTTGGAATTGCCTACACGGAAAACGGAGAAAACCAAAAGGCTTTGGAAAGCTTTTCCGGGGTTATGGAGCTCGAGCCCGCTTTTATCGAGCCCTACATTAACACGGCAAACTTAATGGCGCGAAAAAAAATGTTTGACCAGGCTATTACTTATTATGGTAAAGCACTTGAAATAGATGATGGGAACCCGAATGCCCACGGAAATCTGGGCAATGTGCTTGCGGAACTTGGCAGGCACGAAGAAGCGATCCGTCATTATGAAAAAGCCCTGGAAGCAGATCCCGGAAATCCTGTTATTACGAGAAATTTGAAGCTGGCATTAAAAAGGAAGACACCTCAATAAAACGGAGTGTGAAACATGAATAATAAAAGCCCTTTTATCTTTATTGCTTTTGCTGTTTTGGTTATAGCGGTTATTGCAATCGTTTCTCTTAGAAGGGAGATATCACCGCCACAACCTGGGGGCGAAGAAAATCCTGTGAAAGAAAAGGAACCCCCAAAAATTCCTGTTAAACCAACGCCTACCAATGAAGGGGAAAAAGAACCGGATCCCACCCCCCGGCAGAAGCAGAGCCAAACCGGACAAAACCAGGTGGAGATAAAGGTAACCAATCAGCAAAGGGTTCCCCTGGAAAACGCAATAGCGGAAATATATCCCTATACAGATACAATTCTTCCGATCCGCTATTCCCCGCTTTTTTACGGTGAAACCGATGCGGTCGGCAGGGCGGGTTTGGGGGAGAACCTAGCCGGGGCTTACGTATTAAAAGTGGCAGCTCCCGGTTTTGCGGATGAGCTGAAAAGGATTACCCTTTCCGAAGCGATCCTGCAAAAAGAGATCACCATACTCATGAAACCGGAACAAAAGATTTCCGGAACCGTAAAGAACGAAAAGGGAAAAGCCCTTTCCGGGGTAGAGATCGGTCCCCTGTTTCTGGAATCTATGGCGGAACAGAAATCCGTGTTTATTCCCGAATTTACCAAGACGGATGAAAAAGGGGCGTTTACTTTCAAGGGATTGAAAAGCCTTTCTTACAAGTTACAGTCAACGGTTCCGGGATATCAGCCAAGGGTTTTGGAACAGATCAAGGCGCCACAAGGAAACCTGGAGATCATTTTAAAGCCCGGAGGCGCCCAAGTTACGGGAATCACTGCGGGCTCCAAAGACGGTCAGCCAAAAAAAGACGTGGGCGTGCTCCTGGCGGAGGAGGGCGTGCTCCTGTATACTGTATCGAAAGAAAAAGGTGTTTTCGCTTTCCAAAATATCCCTGCCGGAAAACATTACGTGGAACCCTACCTGGAAGGGGAAAAGGCGGGAAGACCGGTTCCATTCGAATGCAACGGAAAGGACCCGGTGAAAGACATCGTGCTCAAGGTTCACCAGGGCGTCAGGATCAGCGGCAAGGTTATTGAAGAGGTTACAAAAATCCCGCTCCAGGGTGTGGCTTTGGAGGTAAAAGAGGGAGAAGGAAAAAAGACGGTGACAACGGATGACAACGGAGATTTTCGTTTTCCTCCCCTGTTTCCTGAAAAGGGAATCGATATTCTTATCGGGAGTGCGAAGTTTTATTACAAGGATGAAGATGGCATATTGAAAAAGGTTTTCCCTGTTGAGGGATACATGCCTGAAAACGATATCACGGATTTGATCATACCCATGGAAACGGAGTATAATCTGAAGGGGGAGGCGGAAAACATAGCTGAAGAGGATGCAAAGAAGTACCGGGTAAAAATCGAGCCACTGGAAAAGGAGTCGAAAAGAAAAACCGTGTGGGCAAAGCTCGAGAAAAATCTCAGTTTCAAAACCAAATACATGGGAAGCGGAAGGAATGTGGCAGGATTAATCGACGAAAAGGGGGGGCTTGCTTCCGAGCCCGTGGAATTTCAACTGTCGCCCCATACCCAGCCCCCTGTTATAAAGTTAAAAGCCGGCGCTCCGAATACACTCAAGGGAAGTGTGCTTGAACATACGGGCAATCCCTTGCCTGGAGCGAAAATAAAGGCTCAAGGAAAAATGACCACCCTGGATGCGGTTACGGATGAAAAGGGAAAGTTTTCCCTGGAAACGAATGAAAAAAAACTAAGCCTTGAAGTGAGCTCCTCCCAATATACCCAAACCTTAAAAAGAGAGATAAATCTTCCCATGGATGAGGAGATCACGTTCCGATTCATCCTGGGAAGCGATCTGAGGGGGATGGTTGTTACCAACGATGACATTCCCGTGGCTTTTGCCAGGATTTCCTATTTCTGGCTGAATTCGAATACCGGGGAAAATATACGCAAACAGATAACAACGGACAAGGAGGGAAGGTTCAAGATAACGGATGTAATCGGGAATCTGATCGATCGATTGGTTTGCGAGGGACCCACCCGGGGAGAGCTTGCAAAAACGGGAAAATTCGGGAAAGCGGAGCTGAGGGATATTCATCTTCCCCGGGAAGAGCTCAAAATCGTGCTTCCCCGCGCGATCAATCTCAGGCTTCATTTACTGGATGAAAACAACAGTCCTTACTCCGGGCATCTTTCCATTGAGATTCAAACCTGGAAACAGGAAAGAAATATTTACGAACTTTTAAAGCACGAGACAAAAATAGCGCAGCAAGGCACATGCGTTGTTTCATCCTTGAATCCGGGAACCTATGCGGTTCGGATAAAGACCACGGACGGATATTCCGGATTTGAGGATTCGGTTGTGGTTGACGATTCCTCGGAAGAATCCGAAGCAACAATATTTCTGCACAAGGCGGAGATAATTTACGGTTATGTTTACGATGAGACAAGCCAAAATCCCTTAAACGGGGTGAACATCATTTTCAAATTTTCCGAGGGATTCAACGTTCAACACGGAACCACAACAAACAACGAGGGATTCTTTGAAATGAAGAAGCTTCCGGATGGCATGCTGACTATTCAATTCGGGAAAACAGGTTACATCTTCCAAAGCGAATCGGTCACCATAACTGACGGTATCTCCGATGTCAGTTCGCCCCTGGAGATTTACATGCAATCTGCCGAAGGCTCGGTTCATGGCATTGTGCTGAACAGTGAAAACAAACCCGAAGCCTCAGTAAATGTAGTGATCCGTAAAATCGATGTTGAAGAGGAAGCCTTGGCTGTGAGTAGAAGCAATGTTACGGGGAATGACGGGGCATTTTATTTTGACAAGCTGGGGCAGGGGGAATACATGGTGATAGCGGATAAGGGTGAATCGAGCGAAACGCAGCTGGTTATCCTGCAATCCCGGGAGAAAAAGGAGATCACAATAGAATTAAAGAGCAAGGTGCTTGTGAAAGGCGCCCTGGAAACCAGCCAGCAAAAATTGTATGAACAACCCTTATTATTTTCGAATATATATACCCAAAAGAATTACCTTTGCCCTTTAAACAGCTCGCATGAATTCGAGATTTACCTCCCCGCCGGGGAGTACAAGATTCATATAGGAGACTCGGAGATTTCCGGGGACCTGACGATTCCAGAAGGTATGGATGTTTACGAGTTGGACCTTTCGTTTTAACAGGGAGAAATAATTATCACTTAAGGCATTTCGTTCTGGTTTTCCGCGGAATTCAATAGATCCAGTTTATGTTTAACAACAAGGATTTTTAAAAGGTCTTTGGGATTCATATCCAGGAAGCGTTGATAGAGTTTTTTAGCGAGGTTTATATCGTTCAGCCCCTGTTCTGCTGTTTGTGCTGCGGAAACGAGGGCATTTTGAGCGTATTCGTCATGGGGGTGGTTTTCCGCCAGATTTGTCCAGATTTTGATGGCGTTTTGAAAGTCGCCTTTTCTTCTTTGCAGCTCGCCCTGGTTAAAAATACAATCGATCACCTTGATCTTGTCATTCTGAAACCGTTTTTGACACTGATCGAAAATTTCAATGGCTTGATCGTATTTTTCCTGTTCCGTGAACATTTCCGCCATTTGCATGTAAGCATTAAAGATCATTTCATTATCCGAGTAGGAGGATATGAATTCTTTTAAGATTTCGATGGCTTTGTCATATTCTTTAAATTCCCCAAGCACAAAAGCCGCGTTCAGGTAAAGGTCATGAGGAGGGATATCCTTGCGTTTTTTTAGTTCCTGAAAGATTTTCAAGAATTCAGGTTTTTTGTTCAGCTGATTGTAGCAATACATGATCTGGCGGAGCACGTTTCGAATATTCCAGGTTTTGGCGGTATAACCGCCTGTGATGACATCGCGATACACCCTGATCGCGTTTTCGAAATCACCGTTTCTGATAAGGCACCCCCCATAATTCATTTTATACCGAACAATGCGCGGTTTTATTTGAATGGCTTTTTCATAGTAGGAAAGGGCGCGCGAGGGAAAACCTGAAGTTGCCAGAACGTATGCGGTAAGGTGGATGCGTTCCGCATCGTTTTTATTATTTTTGGCAAGTTTTTCAACCTGTTCCAGTGCTTCGCGGATTCTGTTCTGGGCTTTACGGATATAGATTATGTCAACATGAAAGTCGGGTATATTGGGGTTTTTATCGATCAACCGTTCGAGCCATTTTTCAGCAAAAGCGATAAAGTTTTCATTAGTAATGACAATATCGGGTTCCTTGTTATCCTCGGTGGGGACCCACCGGAGTCCCCTTTTTATTGCCTCTTCAACATATTCATATATGGCATCCGAGTCGAACTGTTTTTGGAGGGAAAGGAATTTATCCGCAGTTTCAAAGAAGAGGGGGAATTCGCGAATTTCCTTTGCAAGGCGGGTTTTCAAAAGAAGCAGCGCGGGTTCGGAAGCGGAGCCTGTAGTAAGATTATCCTCGACATTCGTTAAAATAGAAAAGTGTTGTGTGCTTTCCGGCAGGTTGTTGAATATGCCATCAAGAAAGGTTTTCTGTGATTGGTATTCAAGATAGTCTGCTGACTGAACCCATTTTTGAACCAATTGGGAATACCACCTCAGTTCCGTAAGGTTATCAAAACATAGGGCAAAATAGAGGGGCTTGAGGTTTTCATCGATATCATTTATTGTTATCTTATCGAGCGCGTCTTGGCTTTGGCTTCTTTTTTCGTGCCGGTTCAGGAATTGGGCAAGGGTGATTTGTATGCGAATATCGTCCGCTCTTAATTGGGCGAGTTTTTGCATGGTTTGAAGGGCTCTGGTGGTTTGCTGATCGTTTTCCAGAAGGCGCGCTTTTTGTTCGAGGAGGTTTGGATTCGTTCCTTCATATTTATCAACCAGCTCGTGAAATTTATCCTGTTCGCCTGTGTTTTGAAGAATGAGGGTATAAATCCAAACCGAGTTTCCCCCCCATTCTTTCCTGTTTTCTTTTTTTTCGAAGATATTTTTCAAGGCATTGAATTCTCCCTTTTGACCAATGGAGAGAATTGTATTGTTCACAAGGTTTCTGGATTCTGAAAAGTCGTTAATTTCATCCACGAGGCGGGTCAGGATTTTCGAGATTTGCCTGATGTCGTTTTCCTGATAATGGTTTTCAACAGAAACCAGGGTTTCAAAAAAATCGATTCGGTTTTCCAGGGGAATCTCAGGTTTAAGGGTGTAAGACAGGATCAAGTCCCACAATTCATTCACTCTTCCGGTTTTCCTGAGAAGTTGAAACAGGAGCTTGATGGTGGAAAAGGAAGTATCCCCCCCAGAAATGGCTGATTTTAATTGAAGGATTGCGTTTTCGCTTTGGTTTTTCACGATGTAAAACTTGGCAATCGTGAGGTTATACTCTTTGTTGTTTTTTTCGTTTTGTATAAAATTTTCGATCAGGGCGTCGAGTTTTGTTTCCGATTTCAAAACCCGTTTATAAAAATAGGCAAGTCTGAGATAGAAATCATTATTGGGTTTTACTTTCTGTATTGCGGTTTTAAGGACCTTTTCCGATTTTTCGTACTCTTTTTTCAGGTTATATAGTGTGACAGCCACGCCATACGGTGTTTTTTCCTGTGGGAATTTTTTCATCAGAAAGTTTGCAAGCTCGAGGGCTTTATCCGGAGAGGATTTTTGCGACTTTATAAGGAGGCTTTTGAATTCTTCATAGCTTTTTCCGTTCCAATTATTTTCCTGCTGTGCAAAAACGGATAAAAGTAAAAGAAGCAGCAAGATGAAAAGGAGTGAGACTTTTTTATACATCATTACCTCGCATTATGAAATAAGAAGAAAAAAAGGCATCCATCTTTCGTTTTCAAGGAAAAATGGATGCCTGAAGAATTCATGGAAACAGGTTACTTATACCATTT
>Ga0180438_10007801_pt1 | contig 13816 bp, 14 predicted proteins | sample SS_ome_12_FD_132455 | JGI IMG/M metagenome (GOLD analysis project Ga0180438, IMG submission 132455) | Hypersaline lake sediment archaeal communities from the Salton Sea, California, USA - SS_3_D_2 metaG | ecosystem: Environmental > Aquatic > Non-marine Saline and Alkaline > Hypersaline >... | reverse complement strand
GCGAGGAGTTCATCATCTAGCCTCTTCGCAGCCTTGGATCATAGTAAGAGGGACACGCAGTCTGCCAGCCGGCTCATAGCCGCCGGCAAGCGCCTCGGCGGCTGCTTCTAGGGAGGGCGCCGCGTCCCCAAGGGTGAGGAGAACGGTGCCGGCGTCCAAGACTCCCGCGTCGTAAGGATTTCTCAGGCAGGCGAGGACGCTGGGCTTCCCCACTGCGAGCAGGGCCTGGGCCGCCTCCAGCTGAGCCGGGTACAGGTGCGCGTTCCGCGTAGCTAACACCAGCATCTCCGCGTCCCCGGCGAGCCTCCAGGCGTGATCCAGCTGCCCCCCCGTGGGCGTGGATGGATCCATCGCTACGGCCTCCATGCTAAGGCGCCTATCTCTTAGATGCTTGACGAAAGCCGTCTCCTTTCCCTGCCCAACGGCTTCCTTTTCGAGGCTCGACGCGAACTCGATCACAGCGACTTGAGCCTCAGGCATAATCGGCAGCAGGCGGGGCTTGTCCCTCAGGAGCACCGTCCCCGCCCTCGCCGCCCTGCCCACGGTCTTCAGGTGGCTCGGCCGCCGGATCACTGTGAGGGGCGGCCTTCCATCCGAGGCGAAACGCCTCTTCACCTCGTTTATCCTGGCAACGGAGTAGTCTACCTTCTCCACGGGCAGCCTCCCCGTACGTACGGCATCCAGCAGGGCCTCGTAAGCGGCCTCCTGGTATTCCCTGGTGTGGCTGAAGAGGACCACGTTGGCGCCGGCCCGGGCCGCCAGTACGGCGGACTCACCGGGTCCGTAGGCATCGGTGACTGCCTTCATCTCCATGCAGTCCGTGGTGACGAGGCCCCGGTACCCCATGTCGTTGCGCAGGAGCCCCTGGATGATGGCCGGGCTGAGGGTGCTGGGGTATACGGGCTCCAGGGCCTTGAACTGGACGTGTGTGATCATCACTGCCGCGACGCCGGCGCCGCAGACGGCTCGGAAGGGGACCAGGTCGGTGTCCCACATGTCGCCGAGGGGTCCCTCTATTACGGGCAGCGTCACGTGGGGGTCCACGGGCGTGTTGGCCTTGCCAGGGAAGTGCTTGGCGGTGGCGGCGACGCCGGCGCCCTGGAGGCCCCGCACCTGTGCCAGCGCGTGCCGCCTAACGTGCAGCGGGTCCGAGCCGAGGCTGCGGACGCCTACGCTGGGGTTACGGATGTCGTGGGTGAGGTCGGTGGCCGGGGCCAGGTTCCAGTTGATGCCCAGGGCCCGCATCTCCGTGGCTAGGACCGCGGACACCTCCTCGGTGAGCATGGGGTCGTCGGCGGCGCCGAGAGCCATGGCGCCCGGGCTCTCGGTGAATCCCCCTCGGAGCCGGGCCACCACCCCGCCTTCCTGGTCGATGGCGACTAGTATGGGGCGCTTGGCCGCTCTGTGGAGTGCCCCGGTGAGCTCGGTCACCTGCCTTGGGGTGTGTATGTTGCGTGCGAAGAGTATGACGCCGCCTATGCGTCCCTCCCTGAGCCAGTCCAGTATGTGCCGCGGCGGTACGCGGCCTTGAAAACCGACCACAAGCATCTGCCCCACCTTCTCCTCTAGGCTTGGCATCGCACGTACTTGGTAGGCGGCGGATTATACATGTGAATCGGTGAACGTTTTTTATCCTCGGCTGCCCCGCATTGATCAGGTGGCTCTATGAGCGGGAAGGCGGTGAAGAGGGAGGCGCCGAAGAAGCCGACGGTGGACAAGGCGACAGTGTCTCGGCTGCTTCGATCAGTTCCAAAAAACGAGGGACTTGAGCTTTACAGATCCCCGGGGGAGTACACGGGGCGGACAGTGACCGGGCTGGCGGACCTGGCCGAGAAGCTGAAGGCTGTTGACGTGCGGGCGGTGAACTACCACTTCAAGAGGCGGGAGTTCGAGAGGTGGATACGGGGAACGCTGGGGGACGAAGAGCTGGCGCGGCGGTTCGGCAGGCTCAACAGGGAGCTCCATGGCGAGAAGCTACGGGCGGAGATGCTGACGCTGGTTAGAGCCCGGTTGGAAGAGCTTAGATCCGTCGCCTAGCTCTGTCTTCCAGCTTCTCAATCTTACAGCACCTTCTTTCGAGGTGGCCCATGAGGTCTACGCCGGCTCTGGCCCGCTGCTCCTCTTCTTCAAGGTGCCTCTCCAGGCCCACCTCCCCTACGCGGTGGTGGTGGTCCACAACGAAGGGGTACGTGTCCCTCACGTACTCGGTGTGGCTGCAGGTGAGGTAGTCGCCGCACTCCAGGCAGTTCCGGAGCCCCTTCCTCTCGGCGCACCCTCTGTTCCTGCAGGAGGCGCCGCCTCCATCGAGGCAGCCCCTGCACTGCGCCTGGCTGAACCACTCTAGGCCCTTCCTGAACTCGTTGAAGCTGAAGCTCTCGACGGCTTCCTCAAGCCAGCCGTAGCGGGTGGTGTCCACGAGGCGTTTGAGTTCGCCGGCGGCGTACCGCACCCTGCCGTTCCCGCTGGGGCACTGGCCGCAGTAGACGCCGCAGGCCCCGTAATCATACTTCTCTAGGCTCATGTCTCTCCTAGACTCTTCGGCGGCGTCTGGATAAAGGTTTAATCGGGTCTCAAGCGATCCGTTGAACGCATTCACCGGGCATGTGGAAAAAAGGTGGTTAGTAGGGTACCACGGTAATGGTCTTGGCGTAGTCGATGATACTGCGGTCAATGTCGTAGAGGCCCTGCTTGAACTCCTGGAACTCGGCCAGGGGCATCTCGGTCTCGTAGCAGAAGACCGACTCCTCCACCGTAGAGTAGGGCGTGCCGGCGAAGACGAGTTTGACGCCGCTCTTCTCACAGTGCTCGTCGTGATTCTTAATCCCCTTGTCGAAGAACTCCGGGTCTTTTGCCGCTCTCTTCTGGGCCTCGCCGCTCCACATGATGGACCAGAGGTACTCGCAAGCCGTCAAAGCGTCACCTGACGTACACTATATGTGTCTTCTGGCCGGTGACGATGGACGTCGCCTCGGAGACGTCCTCCTTGAGCATCATGGCCTCGTACTTTTCTATGTCCCCCTTGATGACGTAGACCGTGTCCTCGGTGGTCCCCCACGGGTGGCCCCAGAAGACGAGCTCCAGCCCATGTTTCTTGAGCACCTTCTCTATCTTCTTGAAGCCGTCCTCTATCTTCTCCTCGGCCTTGGGGGATATGCTTCCGTAGACTATGTAGTACGCGAACTTTCCCATTTTGTTTCCTTCCTTAGAAGACTCCGCGTCCAGCTTGGACCAGAGCCTGATCTCAATGTATATAAAATATATATAATATTTACTCGGGTAAATGACCTGCACTGGTTTCTACTAAACGAAGTATAATTGGCGCGTGAGGTGTGCCGCGCTTTTCGCCTCGCGGTCTAGTTTTACGTTGGACTCAACGAGCCAATGTAAAAGATAGTTTACAAATAGTAAAGTATATATTACAATATGTAAAGAATGTTTTACGTGATGAGTATGGATAAAGAGACATACAACAGGATACGAGCCGCGGTGGCGGCACTCATAGCAATAATAATGGCGGTGAGCGTCCTCAGGAACACGTGGGCACTGGCCATGGGTGGGGTATTGCTGGGCATGGCGGTGCTGTACACGGCTAAGAAGCGGGTAGACGAGGTACTCTACGACGAAAGAACCAAGATAATCAGGGAGAAGGCGGCCAACGCCACCCTCGGCCTGGTCACCGTCATGCTGGCGGTGGTCGGCATAGGGCTCATCGAGACCAGCTACTGGGGGTACACCGCCAACAGGGAGCTGGGGTACATGATGGCATTCCTGGCCAACATAATCCTCGGCGTCAACGCGTTCTTCAACTGGTACTATGACAACCGGCTGGGGGGCTGAGCCTTGGAGAACACCCTGAAGGTGCTGAGGGCGGTGAAGGGCTTGACCCAAGAGCAGCTGGCCGAGGAGCTGGAGGTGACGCGCCAGACCATCCACGCCGTCGAGTCCGGCAAGTATAACCCCAGCCTGGAGCTGGCGTTCAAGCTTGCCCGCTACTTCGACACCACCATTGAGGACATCTTCCGGTACGAGGACGGTTAGCCGGAATCGCAAACCTTTTTCTATTCACTTCTTTCCCTAGGTTCCTTGGTTTCTTTGGCCGCGATCCCTGATAGGTGACCGTCGTTTCGCCTGATCTTCAGCCATAGCGACGCGAGGAGGAGCAGGAACGCGGCCCCGACGATGATCATGCCCGAGGTGTCGTCGGGTCTTGAGGCGTCGAGCTCCTGGAGGGGCGACGCGAGTATGAAGAGCAGCACCGGGCCAGAGACGAGTCCCATGAGGTGGCTCCTCATCGCCTCACGCCACATGAAGCCTGCGAGGTACCTGACTACGCCGTAGACCACGGCGACGCCTACTATGCAGACCAAGAGGGGGTGGAGGAAGCTGTCTGATGTGGAAGGCAGCCACCCGAACGTCAGCGCGGACGCCAAGGCCGCGAGGAAGCCCACCGCCGTGTAGAAGGCGGGGCGGCGCATGAGCCTCGCTCCCTTTCTCGCCCAGCCGCTCGGCAGACGATGGGCGGCGTACACGAACCCCAGTGTAGCCGCTACCCCTAGGAGGTACTGGGGTGCTGGGGGCCAGTAACCCAGCATGGTGCCGAAGAGCACGAACCCAACGACCACATCTATAAGCAGCACGGCGGCCACTATCTTGAGCCCCCTGTCGGTGAGCCACGGCTCTGCCTTACGTGACGGGTACGCCAGCTCCACCAGGAGGACCGGCGTCGTCACGCTGAACAGGGCGTGATACATAGTGAGCTCCACCGCCCACACCCAGTTCACGCCCAGGGCCCGGCCGAAGCCCGCCAAGACGCCGAGGTCCATCCACCCAGGGTTGTAGAAGCTGGCCACCATGAGGGCCTCCTCCAGGACGCCGTAGCCGCACCCCAGTAGCACCAGGGAGCCTACGCCCTTTCTCCACCGGGTCTTGAACTCCCTGCACACCAGGGCCCCGCAGCCGTAGAGCGCCACCATTATGGTGAACCCGAAGGGCTGGAAGAACTCGGCCGGCGGCGCGGAGCCCGAGAGGAGCTCACCCATGACCGGCGCCAATAACACCAGGGCGAGCCACGGGGGGACGCCGAAACCCATGATTATTGAGCGGCCTCTGAAGCTATAAGGGGTGCACTCGAAGGCCCTCGGCCATGGTCCTCGCTTTTTATGTTGCCTAAGCTGGTGTTTAACCATGGAGTTGGGGCCGGAGATATTTGAGAAGGGGGAGGGCGTGGCCAAGCTGGGCTTCGCCGCGGTGGCATTCATGGGCGCCGTGAAGGGATTGGTGGGGTGGTACTCTGGCAGCGTCTCGCTGCTCGCCCAGGCAGTGGACTCCCTCACCGATCTGTTCTCGCTGGTGGCGGTGTTCGCCGGCATGAGGCTGAGCCGTAGGCCGCCCTCCGAGAGGTTCCCCTACGGATACTACAGGGCGGAGACACTGGTGTCTCTGGCGATAAGCGTCGTCATACTTTTGACGGGGGGTAGCATGCTCCTGGAGTCCCTGTCCCGTGTATGGAGCCCGGTGCCCGTCTCTGATCCGCTGCTCGTGGCGCTGGCCGCGGGGCTTTCGGTGCCTGCGCTGCTCGCCCTCAGCCGCTATACTGCGGGTGCCGGGGAGGAGATAAACTCTCAGGCTTTGATGAGCCAGGCCGCGGACTTCAGGGCCGACATGTACAGTTCGGTGGTGGTGCTGGCCGCGGCCGGCGCGTCGTGGCTGGGCTATCCCTTCTTGGAGGGAGTGGCTGGCGTAGTGATCAGCGTCCTCGTGGTCCGGGTGGGGGCCGGCATGGCGTGGCAGGGCCTCTTGTTTCTGATGGACGCAGTAGAGAACCCGGACATGCTGCTGGAGGTGAAGCGCCTCGCCGAGGAGGTGAGGGGCGTGGCGGAGGCCACCGAGGTGAGGATGAGACGGTCTGGCCCCTTCTGTTTCGGCGAGATCACCATCAAGGTGGACGAGAGGCTGCCGGTGGACCAGGCTCACCGGCTAAGCCACGACGTGGAGACCCGGGTCAAGGAGGGCGTGCCGTCCATCGAGTCGTTGGTTGTCCACGTGGCGCCCGGTGAACGCAGCCGCCACAAGGCCGCCGTCCCGGCGGCCACGGACGGAGGCCTGGGGTCCAACGTGTCGCCTCACTTCGGGATAGCGCCCTATTTCATCTTCGTCGAGGTTGGCAAGGAGGGCGCGGAGCGTTGGTACACCCGGCGTAACCCCGCGCTGGGCGCCGAGAAGGGGCGGGGGAAGGCCATAACGGATTTCCTGCTGGACGAGGAGGTGACGGTTCTCCTCGCGGACGAGGTGGGCGAGGGGCCGTTTCACATACTCAGGGACTCCTTCGTGGAGGTATACAGGGTCGTCGGGGGCTCCGTGGTCGGCGAGGTCATCGACAGCTTCGCCGAGGGTACGCTGCCTATACATGAAGGAGGCTCAGGGCGGCCGGGGGGAGAGGAAGAGGATTCCAGTTAGCCTCCTGAGGCATCAGCTCACGAATAACCTACGGGCCCTCATGTTGTCCATGGACTGATTTTTTACGAGCGCTCAAGGAGAACATGGTGCATCGGCGAGTAAACTAAAACTTCAGCTGATGCGTCTACAGCTAAATATCTCTATGGGGGGCTCTAGCCTCTGTCCTTGGTGAGGTTGCCCGTGGATCTTCCTGACCACGCCCATGCCATGTCTGACGCGTCCGAACGCCGCGAACCCCTGCCCATCCGGGTTCCTTCGGCCCCCGTGGTCCAGCTGGGACTGATCACCTATGCATATGAAGAAGCTGGAGGTGGCGGTGCCCGGGGCCCACCTCGCCATGGAGACGGCGCCGTCCACGTGGCTCAGCCCCGTCTCCTCGGTGGTCTCGTGCTTGATCGGAGGGTACCGTGAGGGGTAGGCGGCGTCCACGGGCTCCGTGCCTCCCTGGATCACCTCTATCTTCACGTCCGTGTCGGGCTGGTTGTCCATAGTGACGGTCCTGAAGAACGTGGTCCCGTCGAGGAGCCCCTCGTCTACGTATCGTAGGAAATTCTCCGAGGTCACCGGGACTCTGTCTCGGAGCACCTCGACCTCTATGTCCCCGAGGGGCGTGGTTATCAGGACAACGGTGGGGCCTTCCCGCGGGGCCATTGGGATCACCTGAATTTCACGGTTGATCTATAATAACTTGTGTGCACCGAGGAAACGACGCCAAATATCTTGTCCATCGTGCTCGAATGTGATAAAAACCCATGCACACGAATGATGTAGTTGAAGATGATTGACGTGAAGGCCGTTTTAGACGAGGCCCGGGGACAGGGCCGCATGGCTCTGTTCGAGCACGAGGCCAAGGACCTTATCTCCCAAGTGGGGCTCCCAACGACCAGGTACCACCTCACAAAGGACAAGGACGAGGCCATCAGTGCCGCCCACGGGATCGGGTACCCCGTCGCTTTGAAGATCGTCTCGCCCCAGGTCATCCACAAGAGTGACGCCGGCGGCGTGGCCCTCGGCATCGGCGGCGACGAAGAGCTGAGCGCAAGCTACAACAAGATCATCGAGAACGTAAAAGAGAGGGTCCCGGGGGTCGAGATACGCGGTGTCCTCGTCGAGGAGATGGCGGCGCCCTCGGTCGAGGTCATAGTCGGGGCAACCAGGGACCCCCAGTTCGGCCCCGCCATCATGTTCGGCGTCGGCGGCATACTCACCGAGATAGTCAAGGACGTCTCGTTCCGGGTGGCGCCCATCGGCCGCGACGAGGCGGTCAAGATGATGGGGGAGATAAAGGCGCACAGGGTTCTGGAAGGCGCGCGAGGCATACCTCCGGTGGACAAGGCGGTCTTGGCGGATATAATAGTCAAGACGTCCAGCCTGATGGTTGAGAACCCCAGCATCGCCGCGATAGACCTCAACCCCGTCATCGTCTATGGGGACTCGGCGAAGATCGTCGACGCCAGGGTCATCCTGGGAGATGAAGGCGACTCAGATGAAGCCGTGGAGCCCGCCGACGACCTGGACGCGGTTCTCGACCCGTCCTCGGTAGCCATCATAGGCGCGTCGGCCAGCCCTGACAAGATAGGGCACAAGATACTTCGGAACATCTTGGACGCCGGGTTCAGGGGCCCCATCTACCCCGTGAACCCCCGGGGAGGCGAGATACTGGGGCTGAAGGCTTACCCCAGCGTGCTTGACACGCCCGAGGACGTGGACGCCGTCGTGGTCGTGGTTCCCTCCAGATTCGTGCCGGGCGTCATGGAGGAGTGCGTACAGAAGGGCGTCAAAGGCGCCGTCATAATCTCAAGCGGCTTCAAGGACGTAGGCCCCGAGGGCGCCCAGCTGGAGAAGACTGTCCTGGAGACGGCTGCCAGGGGCGGCGTCAGAATCATCGGCCCCAACTGCCAGGGCGTCAGCAACCCCGTATCGGGATTCTGCGCGACGTGGCCCCTGGTGGCGGGGGTGGGCCCCGTCGCCGTCATCTCGCAGAGCGGCTCCATCGCCCTGGAGGCGCCGTCCAACCTCGTGGACAACCACGTCGGGTACAGCAAGTCTGTCGCCCTGGGAAACAAGTCAGACGTAGACGAGGCCGACCTCATCTCGTGGCTGGGAGGCGACGAGGGTACACGGGTAATAGCTGTTTACACCGAGGGGACGGACCAGGGCAGGAAGCTCATGAAGGCTGTGAGGGTCGCCTCAGGTAAGCCGGTGCTCATACTGAAGGGCGGCAGGACGGAGGCGGGTAGGAAGGCGGTGCTGGCCCACACGGGCTCACTTGCCGGCAGCGGAGAGGTATTCGAGGCGGCCGTCCACCAGAGCGGAGGCGTCTGCGTCGATAGCCTGATGGAGCTCCTTGACGCCGCCAAGGCCTTCTCGATGCTGCCCGTGCCGGCGGGCCCCAGGCTGATCGTGGTGACAAGCTCTGGGGGCGCCGGAATCCTGTCGTCGGACGCCTCAGAGAAGGCGGGGCTGGCCCTTAAACCGCTTTCCGAGGACATCGTGAACCGGCTCAGGGAGTCTCTTCCCGAGTACTGCGTTCTGAGGAACCCCCTTGACCTGACCGGGAACGCCTTTACGGAGCCCGGGATGTACAGGGACGCGCTGGAGGTGGTGCTGGAGAGCGGTGAGGCGGACATGGTCCTCGTGGTATTCGGGGACCCGATATCTGGCACCGTCGAACTTCTGGGAGACGCAGTGCGGAAGGCCCGGGATAAAGGCGTCCCCGTGGCTGTGAACTACCTTGGCGGGGCGGGCGTCCAGAAGATCGAGGTTGACGCCCTCCAGAGAAGCGGCGTCCCGGTCTACTCGACGCCGGAGAGGGCCATAACAGCCTTAGGGTACATGAACAAGTACCGTCTAAAAAGGAGCAGTCACGGAGATGAGTGAAGTGTCGGTGATTGAAAACGGGCCCGGCAAGAGGGTGCTCATGCTGGGCAACGAAGCCATAGCCCGGGGGGCCGTGGAGGCGGGCGTCCAGCTGGGCGCTGCCTACCCGGGGACCCCCTCGTCCGAGATAATGGTCTACGTCGCGGAGGCGGCGAAAGAGCTGGGCTTCCACGCCGAGTGGTCCACCAACGAGGTGGTGGCATTCGAGGTAGCCGCCGGCGCCGCGATGGTCGGCGGCAGGGCCCTGTTCGCGTGCAAGGGCGCCGGCCTCAACGTGGTCATGGACATGCTCATGACTCTGCCCTACACGGGCGTCCGCGGCGGCCTCGTCATAGTGGTCGCGGACGATCCCGGGGCCTGGTACAGCAGCAACGAGCAGGACTCCAGGTTCGCTGGGCTCTGGGCGGGGCTCCCCGTGCTGGAGCCGTGGGACCAGCAGTCCGCCAAGGACATGACCCGGGACGCCTTCGACCTCTCGGAGACACTGGAGCTCCCCGTCATCGTGAGGAGCTGCACCCGGCTGAGCCACGCCTCGGGGGACGTGACCCTGGGCGAGATGCGGCGAGAGCGCAACCCCATAGTCTTCGACAAGCACTGGAAGATACCCTACAGGTGGAACGTGTACGGCCCCCCAGGTCCCATCGAGAAGCACCGCTGGCAGAAAGAGCAGCTAAAGAAGGCCCGGGGCATCATCGAGGACATAGGCTACAACGAGCTCCACAAAGCAGAGGACTCAAGGCTTGGCGTTGCTACCTCGGGCATGGCGTCCAACTACGTCAGGGAGGCATTGAACAGACTCGGGAAGCTTGACGGCGTGCACCTGCTGACGCTGGGGACCCCCTACCCCGTCCCCGAGGACACCGTGAAGCGTTTCCTCGAGGGGGTCGACGCCGTCCTCTGCGTCGAAGAGGGAGAAGCCCTCATCGAACGGCAGCTGCACCAGATCGTCAACCACTCCGGGGGAAACGTCCGGGTGCTTGGCCGGCTCACCGACGGCGTTATGCCCGAGGTCGACGAGCTGGACCCGGATAAAGTGATCTCGGTGCTGGCACGGTTCCTTGACGTTGATCAGCCTCCATCCGAGGAAGACTCCGATCGAGAGGATCTGTCTGAGCTGGTGTGTGCGCGGAGCTCTTCTTGGTGCGCGGGCTGTCCCCACATGGGCAGCTTCTGGGCGCTGAAGATGTCGCTGCCGCAGGACAAGGTGAACATAATCAACACGGGCATCGGCTGCTACGAGATGAGCGGCTACGGGATCGCCGCCGCCCCCGTAGACGCCGGGGACACCGACGAGTCCAAACGCTGGAGGGCGACCACCCCCTACGAGATGACGGACACCCTTTACGTCATGGGCAGCGAGACGGGGCTCAGCCAGGGACAGCACCAGGTGGGCTACGGGGACGGCGAGATAGTCAGCGTCCTCGGCGACTCGTCGTTCTTCCACACCAACCTCCCCCCCATCGCTAACGCGGTGTACAACAAGGCGGAGCAGCTCATACTGGTGCTGGATAACCTATGGACCTGCATGACGGGCCACCAGCCAAACCCCTCCACCGGAGTGACACTCCTCGGCGAGAAGGCGAAGACGCCGTCCATCGAGGAGATATGCAGGGCCCTGGGCGTGGAGCACGTCGAATCCGTCGACCCCTACAACCTGAAGGAGACCATAGACGCCATGAAGACGGCCCTCGATCATGAGGGCGGCCCAGCCGTGGTGGTCCCCAGGAGGGTCTGCGCGCTGCAGCGGTCCCGGGAGCTCCGCCGCCAGCGACGTGAGCCGCCACGCTACGTGGTGAACGACCGCTGCACGGGCTGCAGGATGTGCCTCTGGCTCGGGTGCCCCGCCATCGGTTTCGACGAGTCTAAGATCAACGCCGCCGGTGGGAAAGGCGTGGCGTTCGTCGACCCCCTCCTCTGCGTGGGCTGCGGCCTATGCGCACAGGACGAGGTCTGCAGGTTCCACGCCCACGACAAGGTGGGGGAGGGGGAGTTCTAGGTGACGACAATGGGCTTGAAGGAGTTCAACCTCATCGTCACGGGCGTCGGCGGCCAGGGCAGCGTCCTCGCCAGCCACATAATAGCGGAGGCCGCCGTCAAACAGGGCCACCGGGTCAGGGTCGGCGAGACCTTCGGCGCCGCCCAGCGGGGAGGCAAGGTGCACTCCCACGTCAGGATCGGCGACGACGTCCACGGACCCCTGTGCCCAAGCGGGTCCCTTGACATCCTCTTGGGGCTGGAGCCCAACGAGACCCTGCGGCTGGCGTTGAAGTACTCCAACGAGGAGACGTTGATCATCACCAACACCCGCCCTGTGCCGTCCATGGACGCGAACATCGGCGCTGACCACTATCCAGCCGTACCTCAGCTACTCGAGGCGTTGAACAGGCTCTCAGAGAACGTGGTGTCCTTCGACGCGACGGAGCTGGCGGTAGAGGCCGGTAACGAGCGGACCATGAACGTCGTGCTCCTCGGAGCATTGGCCGCCAGCGGTAGACTCCCCTTCGACAAGGAGTCACTACGCGAGGCGGTCTTGAGCCGCGTCCCGCCTAGAACAGTCGAGGTAAACGAGGCGGCATTCAACCTTGGCTGTGCTCAGCTCTAACCCTTTCTTTGAATGGGCGGTCACCCCAGAACCAGTTCCGCTGCCGAGGATGGGGTGGGCGGCTACAAGTTCATCAGCACGTCCAGCAGTATATCCACGCCGCTGTCGGCCTGCTCCTCCGTGAGTATGAGGGGCGGAGCCAATCGGATGCTGCACGGGCCCGCGGCCAGCAACAGCAGCCCCCTCTTGAAGGCGTCTATTATGGTTTGATCCCGTTCCTCGGCCGCCGGCTCCTTGGTCTCTCTGTCTTTCACCAGCTCCAGCCCGATCATCAAGCCCTTGCCGCGTACGTCGCCTATGATCTCCACCTCGTCCTGGGCCTCGGTCAGCCGTCTCTTGATGTGGTCTCCGACCTTCGCGGCGTTCAGCCAGAGCCTCTCCTCTGTGAGCACGTCTAGCACCGCTGAGGCCGCCGACGCTATTATCGGGTTCCCGCCGAGGGTGTTCTCGTGGGCGCCCTCCTCCCAGTCCATGACCTCTCCCTTGGCCGCGCACACCCCCATGGGCAGCCCGGCGGCCACCGCCTTGCTCATGCACATGATGTCGGGCTCTACTCCCCAGTGCTGGCACGCCCACATCCTGCCGGTCCTGCCGAAACCCGTTTGCACCTCGTCATCAATCATGAGTATGCCGTGCTCGTCGCACATCTCACGCGCCCGGGGCCAGTACTCGTCCGGCGGGGACACGTAGCCGCCCGCACCTAGGAGGGGCTCGAACATCAGGCCGGCCACCTCCTCCGGGGTCACCACGAACTTGAAGATATGCTCCTCTATGTAGTCGAGGCAGTGAAGCCCGCAGCCTGGGTACTCCTGCTTGAAGGGGCAGCGGTAGCAGTACGGGTACGGGGCCAACACGACCCCCGGCATCATGGGCCCGAAGTGTTGCCTCGCCTCGCTACTGGTGGACGTGAAGGCGAGGGAGCCCATGGTCCTGCCGTGGAACGACCGTATGTAGCCGAGGAAGTACAGCCGTCTGCTGTGGGCCCGGGCCAGCTTGATGGCGCACTCTACGGTCTCGGAGCCGCTGTTCCCGAAGAAGAAGCGCTTCGAGCCCTCCCAGGGCATCACCCCTGCCAGCTTCTCGGCGAGCTCCACCTGGGGGACGGTGAAGTAGTCGCAGCTGTTGACGTGGTCGCATCTCTGCGCCTGCTCGATGATGGCCTGGGTGACCCTCGGGTGGCGGTGGCCTACGTTGGCGACGGCTATGCCTGAGCCGAAGTCCAGGTACACGTTGTCGTCGATGTCCTTGACCCACACGCCCTCGGTCTCCACCCCCACGAGGGGGGCGGTGCGGGAGAGGGAGGGTGAGAGCAGCCGCCTGTCCCTCTCGATCAGATCCCTGGCCTTGGGGCCGGGTGGAGTCACAACGATTTTCGGGTGAGAGCCCTTGTTCATCTACTCACCAGACATATCTGAACTATTAACGGATAAAAGGCTGTCCAGGCCGCGTCTGCGGGTAACAACATTTATTTCCCGTCACGGCAGAACAATGCTCCTTGGTGAGATGATTGAGGGATAGTCTTCCGATCCGTTGAGGACGAAGAGACTGTTTCCCAAGTCATTGAAGTCGAGGGCCACCTCATCGACTCCATGATCCTGTCAAAGATTCTTGACGCCATAATGGATCAGCTGGGCGAGTTCGAGTTCCTCGAGTTCAACGTCGGGAAACAGAAACACGACTACAGCTTCACGAGGATCCGGGTTACCGGAGAATCGAGGAAGCACCTGGACGATATCCTCGGCGAGGTTCTGCGGCTGGGCGCGACGCTGCCGGAGACGCCCGAGGTAGAGTACCTGCCCGCCCCGGCGGACGCGGTGCTGCCAGACGAGTTCTACTGCACCACCCACCACCCGACCTGGGTGTACATGGGAGGCGGCT
>Ga0180438_10007800_pt1 | contig 13816 bp, 15 predicted proteins | sample SS_ome_12_FD_132455 | JGI IMG/M metagenome (GOLD analysis project Ga0180438, IMG submission 132455) | Hypersaline lake sediment archaeal communities from the Salton Sea, California, USA - SS_3_D_2 metaG | ecosystem: Environmental > Aquatic > Non-marine Saline and Alkaline > Hypersaline >... | reverse complement strand
CAACGTATATTTGGGTTCTACGCCGTTTGTCACCCACGTCAGGGTGTATAGGTCCCGGTAGTGTTCTCGGAGCCAGTCGGGGTCCTCGACGTTCTCTTCGAACTCGGCCTCGATCTCCTCACGGGGGCGCTTGGGTATGAACGCGGGACAGGTGGCGGCCTGCTTGGCAGTATCGCAGATATCGACCTTCCACTCGGGGTCTTCCACCCCCAGCGTGCATAGGCGTACAGTCTGGTCCTCGCCTTCCTTGCGGATCTGGTGTTGGTTGTTGAAGTGGCAGTTTTGCGGGCGACGGCGCAGCTCTTTTCGCAAGATCCGGCCTAGGTACCGGAACTTGAGCTGCCGTATCCGTTCGAGTACCTCGCGTTGGGTTTTCACCCGTTCTCCTGCTGATCCTGAAGCAGATCCTTCCCCAGGAAGTCTACCTTGTGGACGGTCCTGAGCATCTCGGGGCACAGCTCACGGTTGAAGCTCCAGAACTCGGTCTTTTTCTCTATGGTGTCCAAGTGCTTGAACAGGTCGCTGTAGTCGACGTCCCCGGACACAAGGATGAACTGGTCGTAGCTGTCGACAAACTTGACCACCGCATCCAAGGCTATCCGGATCTCGTGGCTACCGTACTTGGTGCGCACCCGGTCGCCTACCCGTATCTGCTTGGTCTTGCGCGCCGACAGCCGATAGCCGATCCCCCGTAGGAGGCCCTCGAAGCTGTTGGAGTCGAAATCCCCGCGTATCAAGTAGACAATAGCAAGGGTGTCGGGGCCTAGGGCGCGGATGCGCGTCCACAGCTTTTGGAAGTCGACCTTTCCACCCGCCTTGCGTGCTGAGTAGTAAAGGTTCTGCGCATCAACCGCTACCAGGGTCCTCATGGGTGTCCTTGATGCATTTTAAGGTTAGGGTGCGGACTTTTCCGTCTTCCGTGGCGTCGGCCCGGTAGACCACATCCGCTGTTTCTTGGAATTCTTGTTGGTGTGTGACCAACAGAATCGTCAGGTCAAGGTCTTTGCACAGACTTTTGATGAGCTTGCCCAGCCCCTCCCGGTAGTGGACGCTGACTTGGGCAAGGGACTCGTCGAGTAGCAGCACGGGCGCTAGGCCCATCTTGAGGATGACTATGATCCGGAGGAGCAAGGATTCCACCACGGTTACGCTAGCCCCGAAGGAATCCATCGCCTTGCCGGAGGCGTTGCCCTGGATGGTTTCGAAGGAGATCTGTAGCTGGTTGTGCTTCTCGACCAGGGTGGATTTGAACTCGATGTCCACTTGGTCGTGGAACACCCGTCGCAGCCCCTCGGTGACCAGCTTGTCGATCGCCTTCAGGTTCTCTTCCACCATGTCCTGTAGGAGGCCCTTCAGGACTACGCTGGCCTTTTGATACACCCCGATGTCTTCCTCGAGCTGCGCCACCTCCGTCTCGATGCCGGATTTGTGGCGTAGGTGCTGTGCCCGCGCGATCTCCATGCGGTTCAGCTTGCTCTCGAACACGGCGTATCGTTCGGCCAGCTCCATCAGCGATCCCGCTTCATCAGGCTCAGGAACAGAACCCGGTACACGTCAGTACCACCGTCGTCGACCTTTTCGAGGATCTTGATGAAAGGCGTGCCCTTCAGGTTGAGGTAGAACGTCACGGTGTCGCCCGTGAACTTCTCGACCCCCTTGAGCACGTACTTGTAGTTCAGGTAGAAGGTAGTTTCATCGTTGCCTTCGTTGCGCACCACCTCCACCTCTTCCTCGGAGATCGTACCCATCGAGTTCTTGGCGCTGACGACCATCTTGGTCTTGAGGTCGCCCTTGTTGTCGCCCTTCTTCACGGCACCCAGCTTGAAGCCCATGCGCACGAGGTCGTTGTCGAGGCTCCACCGCAGCCGGTTCAGGGCACCGCGCAGCACGGGGGTATCCACCGTGAAGATGTGGTCGCCCACTTCCTCGAACAGGTTGGGCACCTTCATGGTGGGGAAGTCGAACGAGACCTTGCTGGAGCCGTAGTAGCTGCCCTTGTCGTTCTCGAAGAAGTAGTAATTGTCGCCCTCGTAGAGGCTGAGGTCGCCCTCGCAGCCCTTGATGAACGCCGCCACCTTCCCCAGGTTCTTGGGACCGGGCAGCTTGAACTCGCCGCCGAAGTCGTCACGCTTGTAGATGGCCACGCTCTTGCCGTCACCAGCGGTCACCGTGCCGTCATCCTTGAGGCGACACAGGCTGAAGCCGGGGTTGCTCAGGTTCTCACCTATGAACTGCGTGGTAAACCCGATAGCGTCCTCGAGGGCCTCCTGCTTCATGGTGCCCTTGGCACCGTCAGTCTTGGCCTTGGCGAAGTCGGTTTCGAAGTCGGGGAACCCGTCAGGGTCCATGCCCACCACGTTGAAGTCGGTGCCGTTCACCGGCACGATGTTCACCTTATGGGTGTCGGCGTCGTAGCTGATGCTCAGGGCACCGTCGTCCACGTCACCTAGAAAGCCCATCAGGTTGTGGCCGTTCACGGTGAACTTGACCTCATCCTTTCCATCGAGGTTGGGGGTCAGCCCGTCGATCTTCAGGTACCCGACGAGGTTGCTCTTGCCACCCGCCATCACCTCGCAGGCATCTTCCGTCACACGGAACAGGAACTGGCTTGCGATGGGCTCCGTATCGTTGCCCCCCAGGGCAGTGGAAATGGTTTCCAATTCGTCCTTGAGTACGTCCTTGTCTATCTCGAAGTTCATGCCTACTCCGGTATGGATTCAAGCTGTTTTTCTGCGGCTTCCAGGCGCTTTTCGAGGTCCTCCTTCTGCTCGTTGAGTTCCTTCTCCAAGCGGCCCTTTTCATCCTTCAGTTTGGCGGGATCATATCCTGCGGCTTTGATCTCGTCAATGAGATCATCGAGGGTCTTCTGTAGCGTTTCCCGTCGCGTCTGGAGGCGGATTCGCTTTTCTTTGGCCTTTGAAACCCGTTCATTTAGTTCCAGGATTTCGTCCATATCCACCATGAGGACTCCCGCGCCGTGGTTTTGTCTTGGAACGGTGGGATTTGCCCGCGCGCCCGAAAATCAGAAACCGATTTCCTCGATGCCGTCGATATCCTTGGCTAGCGGACTTCCGGCCTTCTCATACTCTTTCTGCTTGGCCTCGGCCCTGACCTTCTTGTGGGTCAGGTCCATGTCCTGCCCCTCGGGGCACAGCTTCTTGTAGTCGCAGAACCGGCAAGCCTCTCTGGACGGTGTGGCGTCAAACCGATTCTTCTTGATGAGACCTATGGTTTCCTCGAGCTCTGAGTGCAATCGCTTTACGTCCTTCATGGTGACGGGCACCCATTCCAACTCGCCGTAGGTGTAGTAGATCCAGCCCACCTTCTGCACTAGCACCCGATGTTGCAGATAGAACAGCATCACGTACCAGATAAGCTGGTCCACCTTGAGGTACTTACTGCGGTGCTTGGTCAGCTTGCCGTCCAGTATGATGTGCTCTTTCTCGCGTCGGATGATGAAGTCCGAGATCCCGTGGACCAGCACCTTGTCGACCCATGCCTGGACAGTCACCTCGGACCGTGCATACCGCCCCAACAGCTTGTGTTCCTTGATGAGTGCCAGTGTAGACGGGACGAGCGGCACCAGGGACTCGAGCAGTTCTTCTTTCGACAGCTTGGACTCTTTCGCATCCCAGTCGACGTTGGTTCGGCGGACGATCGCCTCGTACTCTTTGGGGAGTATGTCCTGTAGGATCTGCGACACCTCGGCCCCGCGCCGCCAGATTTCGTCGTTGTAGAACCGCTCGAACACCTTCTGGATGACCTTGCCACCGATGGTGTTGTACTCGTTGCGGGGGACCTTCTTCCGGTCCACGTACCGGAACTTGTAGGAGCGCGGACAGCGGTTGCGATAGGTGTTGTACCCGCTCCAACTCAGGCGTTGCAGCCGGTAGTAGTCATCATCTGGTCTGAAGCGTGCCACGGGCCCTCTCGTGCGCTATCCCCCACAGCAGGGTCCGAAACGCATGGACGTACTGATCCTTCTCGGGATCTGTGGACTCGATCTCCATGGGGACAGCGCGTAGCTGGTCTAGAACGTTCGCGAAAAAATACTTTGGTTTGCCGGGGATCATATAGCCAGTAGGGCGGACTTGATGATGCGCTATCTGTCGCACAAACTCGTCATACTGCCGGCTCATGTGGCTGGTGTTTGTAATGCGTTGTAGCCGGGGTATCACTTGCGCCAAAGGGGCGCTTTGGTGGGAGTCCACCCATACCAAAATAGGATCGTAGGCGTCGATCAGGCTCGTGATCTGGTTCAGGTGGCCGTCGTAGTCTGCCGTGTCCCAGTCATGAATGTGGATGATGTGGAAGTTCTCTCCCACCATATGCCCAATCACCGCCACCGATATTTCCCGTACCCCCAAGTCAATACCCATGTAGACGTAGGCGTCGCGCACGGGGCGGTCGGGCTCCCCCTGCATGAGGAGCTGGATGCGACGCTTGATATTCATCTACCGGCTCGGGAACTCTGCAACTCGATCTCGGATTCCTCTAACAACTCTACCACGCACTCTCTCACATCCTTGGCCAGCTTGTAGCCCTCCAACCGCTCAATGATATTGTCATTCCCCTGGGACGGTTGGGCGGTTTCTTTTCGGAGATTTTGGATGAATTCGTTGATGAGTGCCTGCTCGCGATCGGTGCGCTCCTTCTTCGCCATGTCGAAAACGTGCTCGGCAGGGTCCACCTTGAGCCTGATCTGCCGGATCTTGCGGGAGTCTTTGCTGTAGACAGCCACGACCACCTTGGGGGTGCGCGTGACGTTCTCGAGGGTCAGCGCCCCACGGGTCAGGGAGCCCACGTTGACGAAGTGCTTGCCCCCGACCTCCTGTACACCCTGGTCCACGTGCCAGTGCCCGAAATACCAGTCATCCACAGGCAGCTTCGACAGCTCATCGTACCGGAACGTGGTCTCACCGGGGTAGCTGATCCCTTGTGGGGAGGCATAGCCATGGAAGGCGACCAGCAACCACGTTTCGTCGCCCCGGACAATGCCGTCAAAGGCGTCGAGCTCCACACGGGGGTCGAAGTGCCTACCGACCACTCGAACGCTTGTGTCGCCCTTGACAAACGTTCTGTCGTCCATTTTCGACATGGCCCCCGACTCCAAGACCACACCCAGCGGCTTTTCGGGGAGGGTACTCATGTTGTTGTGGCTGATGTCGTGGTTGCCGACAATGGTCCACACCGGGCACGGGAACGAGTTCAGGACACCGATGAGCCGTGCCACCAAGGCGTGCCGCACCTTGGCACTGATCTTGACGTGAAAGATGTCGCCACCGACCAAGCACAGGTCGGCTTCGATCTTCTCACAGATGAGCCTGATCTGCTCGATCTTCTGAAAGCACGCCTCGGTGTAGTCGTCGATGCGGTTTTCAGGGGGGTGGTCCGCGATGTGCCAGTCCGTAGTCCAGACCACCTTGTAGCTCATCCATCCCTCCCGCACACGGGGCACTCGTCGATCTCGCCACGCACCTCGTCCAAGTGCAACTCGTCGTGCTCGATATCCTTGTCGAGCTGTTCCAGGTCTTGCTTGACCTTCTTTAGCTTGCCCCCCACATCGAGCAGCCTTGTGATGTAGTCATCCACGTTGGCCAGACCGTCCAAAGTACACTGTAGGTTTACTTCGGGGATTTCTATGCTATCCAACGTATCCAAAAATGTTTGCATTTCAGCGTAGTTTTCTAGCTTCCCCACCCAGCCGCCTATTTGGGACAGCTCCTCGAAACTCGCCTGTAGGTTTATATCGGGGATGTCGACAGAGTCCAACACATCGAGCTGGTCCAGGGTCGTCCTGTAGGTGTCGTGTTTCTGGTCCCACTGCCCCACACGCCCGATCTCGGTCAGGGTGTCGGTAGGGATGGCCTCGGGGACATCCAAATCGTCCAGCACCTTGTAGTCGGCCAGGATCCCCTTCAGGTTACCCAGCCGCACCGTATAGGTATCCACCGTGTCAATGGCGTCCTTGGTGCCCGTGTAGGCGGTGTGGGCCGTCGTGAGGCCTGCCACGTCGATGTCGTCCAGCACGTCGAACTCGCGGGCGCGTTTCTCGGCCTTCTGGAGATCCTGCTCCCGCACTTTCAGCGTGGATCTCTTCCGCTTTGTGTACAGCCCACACTTGCGGATGGCCATGTTCACCACATCCAGCCGCGTGACTGTAGCCATCAGCTCCGTAATTACCTTGCCGGTCTTGTTCAGCAAGAAAATGGGCTCATGCCATTGTGCTATTTGAGGGCGGGCTTTGACGTTGTCTACCCACCATTCCTTGAAGCCCCGGTCCACGATCTCGTCCGGCACTTTGAAGCCTACGCGGGAGTAGTCCTCGGTGCCGTCCGGGGTGGTGACCATGTAGTCGTTGGCCCCCTCGCCCTTTTCCCACGTCCACGCGATGTCCCTGTATTGGATGTCCACCACGGAGGTCTTTTCACCGTATCGCACGCGGCCCCGCACGGAGTCGTTGAATATCGCGCCCTCGACGGCGCGGAGCAGGGCAGTCTTGCCCGTGTTGGACTTGCCGACTACTACCGTGAAACCCTTGACATCTACCGTCGTATCCTTGATGGATTGGTAGTTTCTTACCCGTACCTTCACGAGATTACCTCATCGATCTCATCCAGAGACAGGAGGCTTTCGTCAGATTCGGTGTTTTCCTCGGTGTTCTTGGGGGCGGGGGTTTCCTCATCAGCCAGCAGGGTTTCGAGGTCCACGTCCTCGTCTTCCTCGATGGGGGTGGTGGCGTCCTCCTCGTCCACGTGCTCCTCGGTGTACAGGTCGTCGTCGCTGAGGTCCTGCGTAATCTTGGTCACCTCGAAGGTGGCCAGCTTTTCGCTGACGTCGTCCATCACCATGCCCAGCACGTCCATGTGCTCCATCAAGTAGCGGCGCACGGCCTCCACACCTTGACGCTTGAAGTGACCTGGCTCGCTTTCCTTTTTGTACTCGTACCACGACCCGGACTTCTTGATGATCTTCTGGCGCTCTGCGACCTGGATGATGCTGCGGGCGTTGTCGAGCCCCTCGCCGTAGCGGATGACGAACTCGCCCTTGCGCTTGGGGAAGCCAATCTTGTTCTTGAAACCCTCGGCCTTGACGAAGTTCGAGATCGGCAGCTTCTCCTTGTCGCCGGTCACGTCGTTCATCACGTTCGCGTACTCGGTCTTACCCGGCTTCAAACGCACGCGGATGGTGCTGTAGTACGGCAGGCTCTTGCCACCGGAGGTGGTCCAATCCGGCCCCGCGTCGTACTGGCTCATCTTGATGTTGGAGCGCATCTGGTTGATGAAGATCAGTACCGTGTTGGTCTTCTTGATCTCCTTGGAAATCAGGTTCAGGAAGCTGCTCATCAGGCGTGCTTGCAGACCCATGCCCTTCGAGGGGTCCTGCGGGCCGGACTCGTACACCTTCTTGGGGATCATGGCGGTGACGGAGTCCACCACGATGATGTCGCTCTGGACCAGCTTGGTGTAGTCGTAGATGACCTGCGCACCCATCTCGAAGTAGTTCGGTTGGAAGAACGCGAACTTCGAGTCGCTCAGGTCCAGACCCATCGCCTGCGCATAGCCCAGATGGATAGCCTGCTCGAAGTCGACGTAGGTAGCAAAACCACCCTCGCGCTGTGCTTCCACACAGCAGGCGATACCCAGCGTGGTCTTGCCCACGGATTCAGGGCCGAAGATCTCGATGATGCGGCCACGGGGCATACCCCCACAGCCCAGGATCTTGTCGAGTACGATGGACCCGGTGGAGATCACATCCACGTCGATGCGGTTCTTGGGATCGATGGGGACGTAGGCCTCCTCGTATCCCTGTTGCTTCAGGTGGGCTAGAGCCTTCTTGCGCTGCTCTGCGCGCTGTTGCTTGGTAAGGGGCACTGCGTTTTCTCCTAGGGATGTACGAGTAAGACGCTCAGAATCAGGCCGCAGTAGCGAACCTGTAGAATCGAGATCCCTCCTTGAAGATGATCCCGTCCCGATCCGTCAAACCCGCCTTTTTACCGCGTGTGTATGTGTGGGTCTTGGCGAAGATGTCCCATTCGGAGGGAGTGAGATCCGCCTCAGGAATTCTACCCAGTAGATGCTCCCAGAATCTATGTCCGCAACTCGCAGCCAGATACGCATCCGCCTCGTCGGACTGAAAGCGCAGACTCTTGCGGACATCCTTGGGATAATCCATCACATCCACGATAGGACGGGGGTGTTTTTTCCACCCCGCCTCCCGCAACCGTTTCCGCTTGGAAGGGGAGTTGTCCCAATAGTCCCCGTTGCGGGGATGGTGTAGCAGGTCCAGCACGTCGAGCTGTGCCGTGGATTGCATATCCGATTTGAACCACTCGCCCTTCACGACCTGCGATCCCCACTGCTTCGCATACAGGTGGAGCTGCGTAGGGGCAAACAGCACGATGTCCACACCCTCGGTGTACATCACTTCCATATTGACGATGAACAGCGCGTACAGCTTCTCCTGACTCCAGTCCCCCGTAGGACCAATGGGCGGTGTCTCGGCAGCGGCGCGCTTGATGTCGTACTTGCGGACGCACTCCCGAAGTGACTCGCGGAGGGTGATGTACCGTGCCACCTCGATCTGCGAGGCGGGGGTCTTCCACCGGCCCCGCTCCACCACCTTGTCGAGCCCGGTCTTGGACCCGTCGTATACGCACCATCCGTAGGATGACAGGGAAGGGTCAAGGCCCAGTGTCAACACTTTTGGCCCCCTCGATGAACTGGTCCCATGCCGCCAGGGGCACGGTCAATCGCCACGGCTCCCCGATCCACGGGGTCAGCACGATCACTACTTCTGTATCGGTGACTGTTTCCACGATCCCCTTGGTCAGTCCTTGGGGGTGTTCGAAACGGTCACCAGGCTTGGGCTTGGGCATGGGGCCCCCATACGACAGCGGCCCAGGTGGTCGCCCACCCAGGCCGCGAAAAACACCGGTCGGAGCGGGGGTCTAGTCGATCCCCTCGAGGATGTCGTCGAGCTCCTGGTCGGAGGTCGGATCCACGTCATCCACGGGGCTCTCGCTGTCGAGGCCCAGGTGCTCGCGCAGGGCGTCGTTGTCGAGCTTGGAGCCCAGGTAGATGGTCTTGAGCGCGGCCTCGGCCTCGGCCTGGATGCGCTCCATCAGCTCCGGCTTCTGCCGCCACACGGCCTCCTTGGTCGCCACGTACTTGAGCTGCTGGTACTGCTCCTCGATGCACGTGATCTTGAGGTCGTGCTCGCCCAGGGGCCACTCCTCGTTGACGCCACGCAGGTCTTCGTACTTCTTGCCGCTGAAGACCCAGTGCTTCACCGTGTAGCGGAAGGGTGACTCGAGCTTGCCCTTCTTGTCGGTGGCGTACTGCACCACCACCGCACCGATGCGCTTCTGCGGCGGCCCGAGCTTCTGGCAGCACAGGCCCTTGTTGCACAGGATGTACTTGTCCTTGTAGTGGACGTCGGACACCTTGAGCCGCGTCGCCAGCGGGAACCCCAGGCGGTCGGTGTAGCCCTTGCGCCCCTTCCAACGATCGATGGAATCACCACCGATGTCGTCGTTGTCGAAACCGATCTCGTCGTAGTACTCGTCACCAGCCATGTTTCACCTCTGTCTTCGCCTTTGTCGCTAACTAGGTAGCTGCGCCCACAATGACAATGACGGGGTAGGTCTAGGTCCGGGTGGGTTGGCCGCTACGGTGGTTCTTGACTCTGGCCTTGACTGACTGTGCTGGGTCCGTCCCAGCACCCCCTAAAACCCAAAGAAAGAAACCAGCGTCGCGTTTCTGCTTTTTATGCCTCGGAAAGGAAAGAGCCGATGTCTACTACGTCATCGTCGTCCACAGGCGTCTTCTTCCCCTTCTTTTTGGAGGCCTTCTTGTCCTCCTTTTCGTCCAAAGGGGCTGTGCCTAGCAACGCATCCAGATCTTCCTCGTCGTCATCGTCCGCAACCACGGTTACACCGCCGTTTTCGACCTCGGGTTCCTCCTCCTCGGGGTCCAGCTCCACCGTGATGTCGTTAAGGAAATCGTCGATATCACCCAGACCATCCAGATCGGCCTCCAGGTCTCCCTCGAGCGGATCGGGTTCATCGTCGTCCGCCATGTGCCGCTCTACTTCCTCGGGGATCTCCTCGGGCGGGTCCTCGGGCACCAGGTCTTCTTCGTCGTCCTCGGGTGGGTTGGCGTGCGCCTCGGTCACCCCGTCGTCCTCAGCCAGCGCCAGCCGTCTCGCAAACTCGTCGTCTTCGACAGGCTCGCTATCTTCCGGCTCCTTGGCCTCTGGGGGCGCAGTCGGCTCGTCCTCGAACAACGCCGACACGTCCTCGTCGTCATCGTCCAGGGGGGTACTGCCCGCCGTGCCGTTCTCGAAGGGCAGATCCTCGTCCTCCACTTCCTCCAGCGGGGTCACGGTAGACTTGGCGAACTCCATCAGCGACACCTGCTTCTTGATGTCGTTGTTTGTACGGTTCATACCTTCCTTTTTCAGCTCCACGGCCTTCAGGACGTACCGCACGTTCACAAGCTGTTCCTCCAGGTTGTTGATCTTCTCCTGGTCGTCCTTCAGCTTGTACTCGGCTATGGCTGTGCGGTCCGACGCCGACTTGCCCTTGCGCACCTCGTCGTCCAAGACCAGTAGTTCCGACTTCTCTGCCTCGTAGGCCCGCTTGTGGGCGGTCAGCATGTTCTTGACCCGGCGCTGCACGTCGTAGAATTCGATCAGCAGCTCCTCGATCTCGATGCTGTAGTCCCGGCACTCCTTCAGCTTCTCGTGGACGTAGGACGGCCCCATCACCGTAGGGTCCTTCTCCAGCCGCACGTAGAATTCGTCGAGGAGTCCAAACACCTCCTCGGCGCGCTCGTTGGTGATGAAATCGGGCACTGCGTCAGACTGCGTATCGCTCATGTCTCACCCTACCCCGCGTCTGCCTCGGCTTCCTCAACAGACGGGTTGAACTTGCGTTCCAAGCCGCTTATCAGGGCGTCGTAGTTCCTGCGCCGCTTGTTCAGCTCGTTGTTCACTTGATTCTTGCTCTTGTGTCCACGCGCCAGCGCGTCCATGTACGACATCTCGACCACGTCCTTGCTGAGGATCTTGTGGGCGATGTGGGCTTCCTCGAGCGTCCAACCTTCGTCATCGGGGGACTTGATGGTCATGCTGACGAAGTCCTGCTCCTTCTTGCCGGAGTGGACGATGTGGCTGACGGTAATGGAAGCAACACGGACCTGCTTGCGTAGCTCCTGCACGTTGACGGGCATGTTTTTGTCCTTGTCTGTTTGGGTATCTTCGGCGTTTTAGGGGTGGTCCATACGGACACTCCCCTAGAACAGTCAGAAAAGAGGACGCCGCATAATCTATTTGTGGGGGGGTGGTCCAGAGGTGACCATGACCATCACTACGATCATCCGCATCGCTAACGAGATCCGCGAGATCGAACGTCTGTCCGCCGATTACAAGGAATACGTCAAGCGGAAGAAGCAGAAGGGTGAAAAGCCGCTCCCCAAGGAGAAGTGGGAGATCTACGTGAACCCCGCTGGTCCCGAAGCCAAGGAAGAACGTGCCAAGGCCGACAAGGGCAAAGGCAAGAAGGACAAGGGTGGTCTCCCCAAGTACATGAAACAGCAGCCAGTGAAATCCTTTGTAGATGAGCGCGTGCCCCAAGACGTCAGTGCTGGCATGGGATCCTACGAGATGCTCGCGGCTGACGACGCCCCCGAAGACGTCAAGGAATCCTACTTCAAGCTTCAGGAAGCAGAAGTGGGCGGTGCAAGCGGCGACAAGCAGTATGGAGATCCCGTCGCAGAAGATCTGGCCAAGGTAATCAAGCACTTCAAGACGGTTGATACCTCGGAGTGGGATGAGTGGACCGGCGACCCCGAAGAGCGCAAGAACTTCGAGAAGGCCATCAAGTACCTAGAGGACAAGCTGAAAAAGGAAGGTCAGGGCTAGCCGTTTGCCTCGACCAGATCCTGCAGCCGCTCCGCAAATGCCGTGTTCCGGTGTTGCACCCTGTCGTTGGCGATAGCCTTGTTCATGGCCCGCATGTGTCCAAACACCATCACAGTGCGCCTGGCCCTCGTAACGCCCGTGTAGAACAGATTTCGCACTAGCTGGATGCTGAATCCGGTCACCATCGGCATCAGCACAAACTCCCACTCGGAGCCCTGGCTCTTGTGGATCGTCACACAGTACGCCAGCACCATGTCCTCGAGGGCGTCGGAGTAGGTGAACACCGTGGGGACCGTATTGCCGTCCACCCGGAACTGGATGGTGCGGTCCTTGCGATTGATCACAAGCACCGTACCGATGTCACCGTTGAAGACCCCGTGGTCGTAGCGGTTGCGGGTCACCATCACCCTATCGCCTACCCGGAAGCTCTTGGCCTTCCCAAACTCGGCCTTGTCCTGCCCCACGTCCGGGTTCAGGGTCTCGCGGAGCTGCTCGTTCAGGCTGGACACACCCAGCGTGCCAGCGTGCCGGGGGGACAGCATTTGGAACTCGATCCCCTTGTCGTGCAGTCGCTTGGCTACATACACGATGCGCTCCAGAATGACGCTTTCCTCTTGGAGCTTGAAGAACTTGAAGTCGGCTTCCTTCGGGGGCTTCAGCAGGAGGGACTCACCCGCGTTGATACGGTGGGCGTTGATGATGATGTCCGACGCCTCTTCCTGACGGTGGATGGTGGTCAGTTCCACGGTAGAAATCACCTCGGAGTTGATGATCTCCCGCAGCACGTTGCCAGGGCCTACTGACGGTAGCTGCGCGCTATCCCCGACCAGGATGAGGGTAGAATCCGGCCTGATCCCTCTCAGCAGACGGTAGAAAAGCGCCTGATCTATCATGGAGGCCTCGTCCACGATCACGACATCTACTGGCAGGGGGTTGTCAGGGTTGTGGGCCCACTCCCCATCACCCTTGCAACCCAGTGTGCGGTGGATGGTCCCCGCAGGGCGTCCGGCGACCTGCTTGAGCCGCTTGGCGCTGATCCCCGTGGGGGTCATCAAGGCGACCTTCTTGTTGAACTCCTCGAACATGCCCACGATAGCCCTCAGCACCGTGGTCTTGCCTGTGCCGGGGAGGCCCGTGATCACCAGCACCTTCGATACCAGCGTCAGCTCGAGGGCCTGTAGCTGTTCGTCCGACAGCCGGAACGGCTTGTCAGTGCTGGAGTGGATGCGCTCGTACCGCTCCACATAGGCCTCGAGGTCGAAGTCCAGATCCACGGGGGAGATCATGTCGTGGAGCAGGAACGCACCCTGTTGCTCCACGTAGTAGCTCTGGTAGGAGTAGATTCGGTTGCCCTCTATCTGAATGCGTCCGTCGTATTGCAAGGATTCAAGGGCATCATTGTAGATCTTGTCCTTCACCCCGTCCAGCATCTCCTTGGCTTTCTTCTTCAGCTTGGGGGCGGTCTGGTACAGGTGGCCCTCGCCCCGGATGATGTCGTCGAGGATGTAGTGGATCACGGCACGCACGCGGATGGGGGCCTTGGGGTCGATCCCCATCTTCATCGCGATCGCGTCGGCCTTTTGGAACCCGATGCCACGCACGCGGGTCAGCCTGTAGGGATCCTCGGTGAGGGTCTCGACCGTCTCGGTGCCGAAGGTCTGGTAGATCCGCTGCACCATGTTGGCGCTGACCTCGAAGCTCATCAGGAACACGCTGATGTCGCGGTACTCTTGGTTCCGGGTCAGGGTCTCGTGGATCAGGTGCTTCTGCGAGTCGTTCAGGAAGCCACACTCGTAGATGCGGCGCGGGTCCTTGGTCAGTATGTCGACGGTGTTTTCGCCAAAGTGGTCCGCGACCTTCTTGGCGGTGACCCAGCCGACCCCCTTGACGT
>Ga0180438_10007799_pt1 | contig 13817 bp, 14 predicted proteins | sample SS_ome_12_FD_132455 | JGI IMG/M metagenome (GOLD analysis project Ga0180438, IMG submission 132455) | Hypersaline lake sediment archaeal communities from the Salton Sea, California, USA - SS_3_D_2 metaG | ecosystem: Environmental > Aquatic > Non-marine Saline and Alkaline > Hypersaline >... | reverse complement strand
ATACCGGGCCAAAGAATGAAGGCTGCTAATATCGCATATATCGTAGGTGGTGGTCGTTCTCTACTGGGGTACGACTGGAATTTGTTGCGGGATAAGTATGTTATTGCGATAAATCGAGCGTTTGAAGTGCTCCCCTTTGCCCGGATTATTTACTTTACGGATCACTATTTCTTCAAGGAATACAAAGACAAAGGGCTTTTAGAGCACGGAGCTGCATTGGTTTCTATTTCTGATAGAATTTACGATAAGCGTGTGATTTTATTTGAAGATGTGGGTCCTGCTGGTCTATCTTTAGAACCAGGTAAGTTAAAGAACGGTGCCAACTCAGGGTATGCTGCAATTAATTTAGCTGTGTTATTGGGTTTTGGGACAATTGTACTACTGGGGTTTGATATGCATTGTTCACTAGATTTTGAAAAGGTGGCACTGGATAATGGTAACACAGTTCTTCGGAAAGCCCATTGGCACGAAGGGTATAACAGGAATGTTAACAGCGAAACGTATGATAAAATGTTGAAATATTTTCCGACACTTGTTTCTCCACTAAAGGAGGCAGGTGTCACTGTTTTAAATGCAAATCCCGATTCAAGGATAACGTGTTTCCCGATCATCGATCTGAACACTGCTCACTTGGTTGGGGAAATGGGTGCAGAAGAAACTGCGTAATATAAAGTAAGGAGGAAAGTGTAATGGCACTTAAAGGTCGATTAATTTTACTTGGGTTGGGTGACGGAGCTTCTCCGGAAGTTTTTTCGAATGTCGCAGGACTTCGATCAAAGACTATCACAATCAATAACGAACCCGTTGACATCACTACATCAGATGATGCTCCTTGGAGAGCACTATTGGACAATACAGGTTTGCGATCTGTTTCATTGTCTGCGTCAGGTGTGTTCCAAGATGTAGCTTCTGTGAACTCTATGGAGGATCTCGCGTTTTCCGGTTTACTAAATAACTTCGAGCTTACCTTCGAAAATGGCGATGTTATTGATGGTGCATTTCTGCTGACGTCATTTGAGTATGCTGGTGAACATACTGCAGAACAAACTTATAGCGTATCACTGGAGAGTTCCGGTACTTGCAGTATGACTCGCGCATAACCAGTAATATCGCAAACAATAAAGGAGCAGAGTAATGGCCAACAAAGAACGTGGCGAAACAAATATCATCTTGGATGGGAAATCATATGTATTACGACCAACATTTGAAGCATTGTGTGAAATGGAGGATCGTTCTGGTTTATCAGTCCTTAAGATGCTGGCATCAATGGAAGGAGGTAATATCACGATGCGGCAAATGGCATTGGTCATTTGGTCTGGTATACGTGGCTATTCCCCCGATACAGAACTCACTATCAATGATGTCGGTAACTTGGTTATGAAGACTGGGTTTTTGGGTATCATGGAACAGACAGATGATGAAGGGAAGAACCCCGTTGGTGAGTTCTTACTTAATGGTGTTTTAGGTGGGGACTCCGGTAAAAAAAGTAAAGATGCTGGGTCTTCTGAAGACCCAAAGATGACGACGGAGTAAAGAGAGGTACTTTTACCTCTCATTTGGAGTATGCGTTAGGAACGTTACATTGGACTCCGGATGTTTTTTGGCGTTCCACGATGCATGAGTTGATGGCTGCTAACAGAGGGTACATCAAAGCCAATACACCACCAGATGATACGAAGCCTGCAACACGAGAGGACTTCGAGATGCTGAAAAAGAAGTTTGGTGAAAAAAGGGTGAGATCCAATGGCGTCAAAACAAGTGGAAGAACTACATCTGACGCTGTCAGCAAAGATTGACAAACTTCTCGACCGGATGAATAAGGTCGATAAGAGAGTTAAGAAGACGTCTGACAACGCTAAAGAGTCCAACAAAAAAATGCAGAGTGCGTTCCGAGAAACCGCTGCTGCTGTTGCTGCTTTTCAAGGTCCCTTGGGGCCAGTAGCAGGTCGTATCAATGCACTGGGAGCTGCTGTTGGGCGGGCTGGCCCACTGTTAACTGGGCTGGGGGTTGTGGTTGCTGGTCTTACCATAGCCTTGAAAAAAGCCATCAATGCAGCAGCTCAGTATAATCGTGAACTCAACCGACTGGAAGGTATCACGAAAGCTACTGGTTTCTCAGCAGGGTTGTCTGCAGCATCTATTAATAAATTTGCTAAGGAACTCGGTGAGTCTACACTGACGTCAGCTTCTGCTGCGAGAGAAGCTGCTGGTATTATTGCTACTTTCAAATCTATTTCCGGCGACACCTTCAAAGAAACTTTGAGTCTGGCTCAGGATTTATCAGAAGCGGGGTTCGGTTCACTTCGACAAACGTCCCTTCAATTATCCAAAGCACTCGAAGAACCAATTGAAGGGCTGAATGCATTGCGTCGTAGTGGTGTGTCCTTCTCCACACAACAAAAAGAGATGATCAAAGGTTTCGTTGAAGGTGGTAACAAAGCGGCAGCTCAAGCAGAAATTTTAAAAGTTGTTAATGCGCAGGTGGGCGGTACTGGTGTTGCGGCTGCACAAGGTCTTGCCGGTGCCATGGATACACTGGGTGAACGTATCCAACGTGCTTGGGAGCATCTAGGTAACACACTACCGGCGAAAGCAGCAGCGAAAGCAATTAACTTTGTGTCCGATGCACTGGGCGAGTTGCTGGATAAGATTGAAGATGTCGAGGACGGAACCAAACTATACACGGAAGTATTGGAAGCCAACCGAGAGGTTCTACAGAAAAACGGTATCGACATTACCAAGTTTGCTAACCAGTCAGGTACGGTCATTCGCGGACTCATGGCGGGCATTAAAGCTCAAGGCCTTGACTTGGAGGAGAATCTCAAATTCGCCAAACTGCAGGGCAATATAATTCGCACAGCAAACCAGTTGCAAAACTGGAACAAAGTTATGGACTCCGCGAATGAAAGTACTGTTGAGGGGCAACGCGCTCAACAACAAGCTGGTGCTAAAATCGCAGAACTTAATGCCAAGTTAATTGAACAAACTAATTTGTTACGTGATGTTGCTACAGGGCATCTAACAGAAGCGCAGACACTTAAAGAATCTAACGATGAGAAAGAACGTGCCAAAGCTCTGTTAGAGCAGGATAGAAAACTACGTACTGAGGTGGCACAGGCCCAGAAAACGTGGTCCGAGTCACTCATCAAAGCTAAGGAAGATCTCGACCCATTGGGAGCTGCCCTTGATAACTTTATTCGCCAGGAAGAGAAGTACATGGAAATTGCGAATATGGTTAATGCAACTGAGGCAGAACGTAGTCTTATCCTACAACACCTACATGATCAAATGACAAAAGCTGCTACTGCAGAAGAAGAGCGTACTAAAAAAGCAGAAGAAGCGGCTGCCACACGTCGAGAACTACAAAACCAAGAATTCCGTGATCGCTTATCACGTCTGGAAGAGCAGTGGATGACGGAAGAGGAATTGTTGGTTAACAGTTTCGGTCGTCAGAACGAACTGGTGGCGGAGGCGTTGGAAAACGGTGCTATCTCAGAGCAAGAAGCCATGGCGCGTCGGCAAAATATTTTGGAACAATATTACAAAGCAAGAGATCGCCTCACCCGCAAACAAACACAGTCCGAGTTACGTAACTGGAAGAGTTTTGCCAGTACGATGATGAATGTTGCAAGTAAACAAAGTAAAAGTTTGTTCCGAGTTTTTAAAGCGTTGAACCTTGCTACCGCTATCACCTCCACCTACGCTGCAGTGAACAAAGCCATGGCTGAGTTACCCTGGCCCGCCAACCTCGCGGCGGCGGCATCAGCACTGGCTTCTGGTCTGGCTAACGTCGCCAGCATACGTTCTACTGAGGTAGGCGGTGGCGGTGGCGGTGGCGGTGCAACCCCATCAGCGACAGCTTCCTCACCTGCTTCATCCCCAACAGCTCCGGCAGAGCCAGAGACATTGAGGTCAAGGGGTCGAACAGGACCCGGTCTGGATGTGAATATAAACTTGGGTGATGATGATGACCTTGTTTCAAAAGGTGCAGTACGACGACTTATTGATGCAATCAACGAACAAATTGACGACGGGGCTGAGATCCGCTCCATTCGGGTGACTTAATGTTTCAAGGCAGGAATCTTCTTATTGAGGTGTACACAGGTAGCAATTACGAGGCTGTCGGTCGGTTGGTTTCTAAGTCCATATCACTGGCATCACAGGCGATCGAAGTAACTGACATCGATGCCGATGACTGGAGACAACTGGATGATCGTGGTCTGGGCGACAAGTCTATGTCAATTAGTGGTGGTGGGCCTTTCTTTAATAATGAGTCGACGTCAGAATTTTTACAGGACGCTGTTTTCTCTGGTGCTTTGGTGAACGTTCGCGCCACCATTGGTTCGGGTCGTGTTATCTATGGTGTATTCAAAGTAACTAGTTTCTCCACCACTGGTGAACATATCTCTGCGGCACAGTTCAGCATATCTTTGGAAAGTGCTGGCATTATCCATACTGGAAGTGGTCAGTCATCCTCATTTTGTCCGACACCAAGTCCTTGTACCCCGTCCACTCCTTTCAGTGCCGTTACCGGTGTTACTAGCCAGCAGGCGAATGATGTGATTTGGGATGGTGCAAGGTTTATCATTGTTGGTGAGGGGGGTTTGATATGGTCCAGCGAAGACGGACAGACAATTTCTCAGATATACAACTCTGGGAATGGAGATAACTTTACCGGTATCGATTACGCTAATGGGTTGTATGCGATCAGTGTACTTGGTGCTAGCAATGGTCGTATTGTCACGACTACTGACTTTACCACTTTTAATGATATTACGATCACAGGCGCAACGTGGGATAACTCCAGTAGTGTTGTTGGTGTACGTAACATTAAGTATTTCCCTGGCGTTGGTTTCTTCGCAGTAGGTGCCGTGTTTAGTGGTGTGCAACGATACCCTGCTATTGCTTTCTCTGCCGATGGTGTTGCATTTGATACTTCGTACTCACGTATTGTTACTGACTTCGCAGGAGAGATTTACGACATTGAATGGGACGGTGAGACCATCATTGCTGTTGGTACCATTGATGATGGCGCTGCTGAGAACTCGGAAACTTTTCGAGTATACTCTACGGATGGTGGGCAAAACTGGACGTTCCAGATACTGTCTTCCTCCATTCCATCTTTCCATGAGTTGCGTGGCATTGATTACAACTGTCAGACAGGGACATGGATTGTTGCTGGTGAGTATTCTCGCCTATTCCGCACTACCGATTGGTCAACCATTACTGAATTAAACTTAGGTGGTGGTGCTGGGCACTTCCGTTCACTGCATTATTCTGACTATTATGGTCGTTGGCTGGCGGGGGATGTTAATGGTGATATCTATTACAGCGTTGACGACGGGCTTACTTTTCCGAACTCTCATAATCTTGGCAGTGCGGCACTCGTCGTTAATGGGATTGCAGATGACCAAGGTATGTTGCCCAATCGAATGTACTTCGTCGCTTGTGACGATGAAACATCAAGTTTAAATTTTTGTTATTACACAGAGTGTATCTAGGAGACCACAATGGGACGTCCTGTGATTGGTTACGAAAACTTACTGGAGAATGCTTCTTCCATTACTGTTACCAGTGAGGCGGCTGGTTTTGAACGAGAATTAGCATACAACTGGCGTACTTTCGATGGGTGGAGAGCTTCTGCTTCCGGTACAGTTCATTATACAGTTGATCTGGGGTCTGCACAGAATGTGAGTTACTGGGCTGTGTCGAAACATACACTGGGAACTAACGGTGGCTCCATCGTACTGCAGTATTCGACAACCGGAGCATTCGCTGGTGAGGAAGTGGATTTTGGTGCGACGGTTTCTCCCTCTGACGACACAACGATTATGCAATATGTTACTACCCCTATTAATGCGAGATACTGGCGTTGGGAAATTGTATCCACTCCAGTTAGTTTCTTCGGAGTGATGTCTCTAGGTCTGGCTATGGAATTTGTACGAGCTGTTCGTACTGGTTTCCAACTTCCACTAAGTGCTCGTAAAAACAAAATAATCAACTCACGTTCAGAAGGTGGTGCTTTTCTTGGTCGTTCTCTTGTGCGTCAGGGGTTTGAGTCTAGTTTTACTATTGAATTACAGACACTGGCCTATGGAAGAACAACGTGGAATGATTTTATTGATCACGCAGAATTGAAACCATTCTTTTTCGCATGGAATACTTCTTACATGGAGGATTCTATCTTCGCCTGGATGGATATGGAAGCAGACCCTGTTACGTTCGACAGGAATAATACGGTAGCAATGGGGTTTAAATTTCAAGGATTGCCATAAGTGACCTACGAAACTGAAAAAGATCGTGTGGGGAGACTTCCTTTTCAGGTTGTCAAACTTTCATTAGATCATTGTACTAAACGCTACGGTGTGAATGATCCCTCCACAGGCGGATTCGGGGTCTGTCTGGCCGGAACCCGCACAACAGGTACTGCACAGGGTGGGTCTACAACGTCTGTCACATTGGCCGCTTCTGCCAGTTCTACAGATGGTTTCTATGAAGGTTACGCTATCTTCATCACGTCTGGTTCGGCTGATGGGGAACTTAAACGCATCACTGCTTACGACGGAACAACGAAAGAAGCTACCTTGGATACAGCCATGGCCGCCCCTGTCGCTAACCTTGATACTTATGAATTAATTGAACGTGTAGGTGCCTGTTACAACACGAGAGAAACGTGTCAGGATCTGACAAACTATGATCCTGACCCAACCAGTAATGAAATATATCTGACAGAAGCTAACAGTAACTTTCCTGTGGACCTGTTGGACACATCCGGATTGGCGGTGGCAATCCCCTGTTTGAAGTCAGTGAAGATTACACCACCTCGTCTGAACATTGGTCGAGGTCTCGGTATGCGCAGCAACGTCGATATTACCTGTTATGATTTCCCGCATGGGGATAATGGGATCGACCCATATTACCTGTCACGTAATTATGATCCAGCAACACAGGGTACTTTCTGGGGGAAGTTGTTAGCCCGGAACCCATACTACACAGGACGTCTACTTACGGTGTATCGAGGTTACCTGGAGCAGGATGGTACATTCGATCTAACTAACTACAACACATGGGTTTACGCTATTGACCGTATTGACGGTATACAAAGAAATGATACTGTCAAATTGACGGCCAAAGACATTCTTAAAAAAGCCGATGACAAAAAAGCACAGGTGCCCAAACCATCAACGGGTTTAGTGCTTACATCATTTCTCGCAGCAGATGCTAGTTTCACAGTTACCCCTACAGGTGTTGGTGACGCAGAGTACCCAGCATCTGGGACTGCTAGAATTAGTGATGAGATTTTCGACTTTACTCGCGTAGGCGACGTTTTTACCTTTGATGGTACCCGAGGACAATATGGGACAACGGCTTCTGACCACGATGCGGGCGACTCTGTACAACTGTGCCTTGTATACACAAATGAAAATGTCGTGGACATTGTTCAGGATTTACTGGATGTATCTTTACGTTCTGACACAAATGGTCTAGGCACTAACGCAGGAATACCCACCGCCCAACTAGACATCGCCGGGTGGACTTCTGAGCGGAATCTATGGCTTTCCTCGAATCTGTTGACTCGCGTCATCTCTAAACCATTTGGGGTTAACCAACTGTTGACAGAGTTGACTGAACAAAATTTATTTTACATGTGGTGGGATGCCAAGACGTCGCTTGTAAAGTTACGTGCTATCGCTCCTGTTAGGGAGGGTTCTGCCCTGACGGATGACGACAATTTTATTGCTGACAGTATAAAAGTCTGGGAAGACCAGAAACTTCGCACAAGTCAAACATGGATATTTTATGGTGTCCGAAACTGGGCAGAAGATACAGACAAGCTGGAAAATTACAAAAGTTTGTATGTAGGTGTAGACACAGAACAAGAAGATCCTGATACCTATAACGAGTCACAGATTGATAAGATTATATCACAATGGATTACTACGGAAGCGTTAGCTGTACAACTGTCAGGACGTTTATTAAATATCTATGGTCGCAATGTCAAGTTCATCAATTTTGATTTAGACAACAAAGATGACGTATCACTGGGTGATAACATTACTGTATCGACACGGTATATTCAGGACGTAGATGGTTCAAATAAAACGTTCAACATGATCGTTATCGAGGAGAATGAAAAAGAATCTGGGTCTATTAACTCTTTCCGAGCACAGCAATTCGAGTTACTGGGTTCCTACGGGTACATTGGGTACAGCCATACAGGTCGCATGGCTTCCAACCCTGCCAGCAACCAAGTAGTGCTCGATACTCGCACCTCTCGTTGGGAAGATCCTGGGTTAGAAATTGATGAGGACAATAGTATCTGCGAAGGTCCCGATGTGGCACTTAATGGGATTGCTCTGGCAGATGACTTTCTGGATGTCCCTGCCTGGCCTGATGATTGTTTTGTAGATCATGTTTTCCACATCCATGCTCCGGGTGAAACCTATGACGGGTTTACTTCCATTGTAACTGCTTATGACGCTTCCACGAGTACACTAACATTAGAGGATGATTTACCTGTCGGGGCTACCTACGGGGCAAGTACTGGTGATATCTACCACATCCATCTGGCAGAATACACAGGTTCTTACCTGTTGTTGGAAGGTTCCTTGACTGATGCCCTACTGTTGGAAGATGAGGGATTTACTATACTGGAAGAAAGTTCTATACAAGGGGCTACTCTGGCACAAAAGTCCGCCTACTGTTGGATAGGACCTGATGATCCAGCAACATCTTTTGAAGATGGTACCGACAGGTACAAGATACTTTAAGGAGCAAATTATGTTACAAAAGGTTAACAACGTGGCGATTGATGACTCTGTTGTCATCCCTTGCCCGAAACGAGAATTTAAACCGGCATTGGTGGCAGATGCATGCCCCAAGTGTGAATACTACGATGGGCTTGGTGTGATGTCTGTCCAATTAAGTCGTCCATGGCATGAGCGTTATGCAGTACGTTGCGCTTGCCCCATTGAGCGTCGAACGCAACCGATCAAGTTCGATATCAATAGTGGTAATGCCATGAATAAGATTCGCAACATTAGAGCGTAACGGAGAAAGCAATGTCATTAACAACCTATCAACGAATCCCCAATGGTGATGTCGATCCAGAGAGTCCGGTTACTACAAGTTTAGTAACTTTGTTGCGTGACAACCCTATCTCCATGCTGGTACAGGCAGCCAGTGCGCCTGACATGATGCATCGACGAGACCCTATGTTGGTCAATCACGGTTACCAGAACACGACTTTGTCGTGGAGCAGTAACCAGACATTATCATTGCCTGTCTACGAGTGTGACAGTTTGACCGTATCCGGTGGTGCTTCTACTGTGATTACGTGTACACACCCTGTGACGATTATCCGTGCTAGAGACTTCATCACCTTTAATGGACGTCTGGACTGCAATCACGACGACATTGACCAGTTTCTGTTTGATGATCGAATCTCTGGTATTTCCCCTATCAAACGTAGACCCCACTCACTTAACCGTGATGAGGAAATCCACGATTTTAATATTTCTACTATTACTTCTGATTACTACAATACGTTCAGCAGTCAGCGTGACGATGGTCAAACAGCATTATGGCAAGCACTACGTAATTACTTCTTCGCTCGAACACTGGCCGGTTCCACAGGCGGTGGTGGTGGCGGGGGTGGCGGCAATGACGTCGGTGGTGCCGGTGACCCCTTCTATGCTGGGGAAGCAGGGTACCCCGGTCTCGACGCCCTGTTTGGTACAATGGCTGGTGGTGTTGGCGGTACTGCTGTTCCTGCCAGTGGTGGTGCATTCAGTAACGGTGGTGCCGGTGGTAACGGCGTTGCTGTTTCCGATGCTGCACAGTATGGTCTGACTATTCAACAGCTTCTGAGTAGGATTACAGGTGGCGGTACGCCGGGAGGTGCCGGTGGTGACGGTATGAACTATTTCGGCTACGTCACGGGTGGTGTCCAGCCTTCTAAACCTAATTGGTCACCGGGGGGTGAAGGGGGTTTGGCCGCTGGTCTTGTTATCATGGTTGCTCCTACTATTACTTTTGATACGTCCGCAGAAATCTACATGAACGGACAAGACGGCTCTAACGGATCTGCTGGTGTACAAACCAACGCTGGCGGTGGCGGTGGAGGTGGCGGTGGAGGTGGCGGTAACCTTATTTGTGTTACACAAGGTATTAATAGTCTTGCAGAGAATTATGCCGTCGCACAATTTAATGGTGGTACCGGTGGTACCGGTGGTGCTGGAAGTTCCAATGGTGGCGCAGGAGGTATTGGGGGTGACGGCGGTGACGGGGGTGTCATACACATTGAACTTGAAAAGGCAGATGAACTGTAATGGCTAACCAGGCGTTAACAGACTTAACCGTTTCCGGCGTCATCAATGACAATGATGTTTTCGTTGTTAATGCCTCATTAACTTCTTACAAAATTGAAGCATCTCAAATTTCTGCGTTCGTTAATGCAAATGTAGATGCGGATAATATCCCTTTTACGGACTCCAGTACGGCAGGTTTATCCAGTGGTAATGTAGGGGACGCTCTGCGTGAGTTAGATGACAACTTCGATGCATTTGTTGATCAACCGCAATGGCCCGGTGTTTCTGACAGCTCACAACTTCCTGATGCAGACACTTACCCGCAACTGGTGCATTTTAATAATGCTAATGGTAAGCCTACGATCAGTGATGGTGGTGATCATAAGTATTTTTCCAGACCTAATATCGAAGTTCTCCACACGAACCTCAATGTTGATATCCGCAGTATCTGGTACGACTCCGGAACGAGTCGTTGGGCTGTGTGTGGGGATGATGGTTACATTGCCACATCCGATGATGACGGAGAGACATGGGATGTTCGCACCAGCGGAGTTCCTGTACGTGCGCTTCGGACAATAAAGAAGTGGGGGGCTAACTGGTACTGTGTTGGGTGGGGTTCTTCCTCAGCCGCTACTGCGATCTATAGTACAGATAACGGCGAGACGTGGAACAACATGACCATCACTCTGGATGACACATCCGCAGCATGGAGCCATCTTGTGGACATTGCTTTTAGTGGTACCAAGATGTTGTTCCTAGGATTTAGAACTGATGGTACTGGCGGTATTGTCGACGAGGTTACCAGTGTTGGATCTGTCATTGAGCACAGGAATGAGTTTGCTACCCCTAATTATCTCTATGGTGCTCACTGGGATTCTACAGCGTCCTTGTTTTATATCGTTGGATCTCACTGGTCAGGTGGTACACCAGTACCCTTCGTCGCTACTTCTACGGATGGTGTTACCCATGTCAATACACGGGATTCCGGACTAATGCCAGATGGCACTGAGATGTGGGTCGTATGGGGGGAAGGTGGTACCGTCTTCGTTGGGCAGGCATGGAATGGCTTTGCTATCTATCGTAATGACAACTCCGGTGCTGCTGGGTCATGGTCTGAGATGGCTGTCCCGGATGAGTTGCAGGAATACTACACTGACCCGTGGCGTATCGTTGAGGGTGCTGGGGACCTCATGTTGTGTGGAGGGGCCTGGTATCGAAACGGCATTATGATGTTGAATGTAGGACGTGGTGATACATGGGAAATAATTTACAGAGATTATGATGCTGCCATTGGTTGGCGCATGATACGAAAGGCAGGTTACGGGAATGGCGTGTGGTTAGCTGTAGGTCGCCAACCCAATAACATTTACAGGATTCGATTATGAGTCAGAAAATATCACAGTTGACACAAATTACTACACCGGCAGGAACGGATGAACTGTACGTGGTACAGGGTGGGCAATCACTTCGAGCGACACTTACACAACTGGCGACGTATGTGGAAGGAAATCTCGATGCGGATTTGATTCCTTTTGATGATGCGTCTGTCGGTGGTTTAGTGTCTAATTTGGTGGGTGCTGCATTACGGGAGCTGGATGACAATTTCGACAATTACGTCAATTATCCACAAATTCCTTCCATTGCCTATTCTCTGTTACCTGCAGCATCGGCTTACCCCCGTGCTGTAGTATACTGTGTTGGCACGAATAATGGAGACGTACCCATTTATAGTGATGGAACATACTGGAAATATTTCTCAGATGATTCTATTGTTTATTCAACGATGGATGCTGAACAGTTGGATATTCTCGGTTTCGCACCAACAGTTGACACTTCTGAAATCTTCGTCCCAGCAGCGTCAATAGGAATCAGTACTGATTTACCTGACGTGGTAACGACATAATGGACGCCACTACAGGGGAGCTTGTTATGAAGAGGCTGGGGTTGGAAACGAAACCAAGACCAGACTGGTCGGAAGAAGATACACAGAGCTACGAGGAAATTCGTGTAGAACTGGACAAACGTTCTGAGATTGAGGTACCTCCGAAACCCCCACCTGCTGATCAGGTTCTTGAGGCAGAGGCGCGAAGATCAGCGAAGAGGAGGAACCCCAGTAAGACAATTCGTTTTTCACGAAGAGGTTTCGAAGTTTTTGATAACGAAAGGAAGGTGTCCTAATATGCCTAGATTCAGTGAAACGTCTATGTCTAAACTGTTGACCTGCGACCAACGATTGCAGGCTATTTTTGAACACGTTGTGGGTACATATGACTGTACCATCATCACAGGCCATAGGAACATGGTGGAGCAGAATTCACATTACAACGCTGGTCGAAGTAAGGTTGTCTGGCCTAACAGCAAACATAACAAGTCCCCATCTCTTGCTGTCGATGTAGCTCCCTACATTTCAGGTCTAGGAATACCATGGCCTAAATCACCTGTTAACTGGAATGACCCACCACAACGAAATACGTACCAGAAAGATCTGGCGCAGTTTTACCATTTCGCAGGATACGTAATGGGTATTGCAGATTTTCTTGACATCCCACTTCGTTGGGGTGGTGACTGGGATATGGATCGGGATCTGCGCGATAACTCGTTTGACGATTTAGTCCACTTCGAGTTGATTACTTAATAGAGGAGAGAAAACATGTTAAGGTAATTTATGTTAGGTTTGATTTCGGGTTCTATCACGTTCGTCGCTGCGATATCCGATGAAGTTGTCAAGGTCGATGCAATGAATCAGATTGCCGATGTATCTTGGTTCATCGCGGGTTTGACTGGTCTGGGTGTGGCACTGACAACGTGGAGAGCATGGTTAGCCAAGTCACCAAAGGAGAGTTAGTATGAAACTTGTATTATTGCTTACCACGTTATTTCTATTTTCTGGTTGCAGCAACATGAGTGTTACCCAGAAAATATCTGCAAACATTGCTTGGTCTCAGGTCACTGCTCGATACATCGCTGAGGGAAATGTTTCTGTTCGAAAAGCACGAGTGGTGGAAGTAGTGGATAAGATAGCAGTGTTTGTCGAAGGTAACCCTGAAGCACCTATCAGTACGTTGAAAGAAGTGATTAACGTTACCGTCGACTGGTCCAAGGTACCCACCGCAGACAGGCTATTAATCAACACACTCATTGATGCTGGTCTGGCTCGTATTGAAAATGAGAAGTTAAAAGGACGTATCCCAGAAGGTTCACGAATGCGTGTAAGTGAAATTCTAGATATCGTCAAACAAACGGCATTGCAATACTGATGTGGGAGTACCTGAAAAGCCCCGAGTCAACGAAGCATTTATTGTTGCTTACGGTCTTAGGGCTTTTAGCATTCGGATTTTTTAATAAACAAGACGTGTATTCATTATATGCGTTGACTATCAAGGCTTGTTTCTAACCGCTACAGAAGCTGGTTAAACCACCGAAGTTGAATTAAGATATGTCTAAGCCCTTGGTGCGGTAAATTTGCCGCACCAAGGGCTTAACTGAGAGAGCAAATACCATCTCTCT
>Ga0180438_10007798_pt1 | contig 13817 bp, 10 predicted proteins | sample SS_ome_12_FD_132455 | JGI IMG/M metagenome (GOLD analysis project Ga0180438, IMG submission 132455) | Hypersaline lake sediment archaeal communities from the Salton Sea, California, USA - SS_3_D_2 metaG | ecosystem: Environmental > Aquatic > Non-marine Saline and Alkaline > Hypersaline >... | reverse complement strand
GGCCCCGGCCATATTCATCCTGGACGAGGCGACGGCCAGCATCGACCCCTTCACCGAGGCGCAGATCCAGGAGGCGATGGACCTGATCCTGCGGCGCAGCACCTCGATCCTGATCGCGCACCGGCTCTCGACGGTGCGGGCGGTCGACCGCATCATCGTGTTGCGCGAGGGGCGCATCATCGAGGAGGGGAGCCACGAGACGCTGATGGCGCGGGGCGGGCATTACGCGGAGCTGTACGACACCTACTTCCGGCACCAGTCGCTGGCGTACGTGGAGGAGGTGGGGGAGCGGCGGAGGGGGCGAGGACTACAACGGATTTAGAATGGAACGGATGGGGAGGGAGGGGGAAATCCGTTGGTTTCTCGATCCGTTGTAGTGGTGTGGAATGCCACGGCTCAGCGTCCTCCCTATGTGCTAACATGAGTGAGACAACTCTCCTTGAGAATTTAGGGTACAATAGAGGACAAAGGAGAGTGAACAATGTCTCGAAACGAAACAAACATACCAGATCCCGAAGTTGTGCCTACCGCAAAGCGGCGGCGATTCACAACACAAGAAAAGGTGCGCATCCTGAAAGAGGCCGATGCCTGCACCGAACCGGGCGAACTGGGCGCGTTGCTACGGCGGGAAGGGATATACTCATCGTACCTTCACTTGCGTTATCCATAGTCACCTGCTCGACGTGTGGCTCCGTCTGGCTCGGAGTTGACGCCTTTCTACCCTCGCTTCCCACGTTTGATGACCAGTCGCCCGCAGTAGGGTAGCGCTCTCTTCTCTCCACCTGAGAGATAGGAGTTGATGTTCGCCCATTTCGTGCAATCATCGCACCTATTTGAACACGCAACTGTCAAGGTTCAGTGCATTCTGTGGCTGTGAGGCCACCGGCTGCTTGCCCCTTGCCGTCCATTCCCTATGCCGATTGGCATAGTTTCGAGCGAACGAGTCGCACCTGACCAATGATCTTGACCAGCACTCGCTTGCGCCGCTGGCCATAGAACTCGCCGTAGAAGATCTGCTCCCAGGTGCCAAAGTCGAGCGGCCGTTGGTCACCGCAACCACCACCTCCCGGCCCATGATCTGCCTCTTCATATGGGCATCAGCATTGCCTTCGCCGGTGTCATTGTGCCGGTACTGCCTGATGGGCGCGTGGGGAGCCAGTCCCTCCAGCCACTCTTCATAGTCCTGGTGCAAACCGTACTCGTCATCGTTGATAAACACACTCGCAGTAATGTGCATCGCATCTACAAGGCTCAATACCCTCTTTTTCATATACCACTCTCATGCCCCTTCCGGTCGAGGCCATTGCGGCCATAGGCCGTGCCCTGAGCAACCACAACTGAACCCAACTTGTATGATTACTATGGTACTTCGAACCCGCTTCGGAATGATCCAAGATCAGCAAAAGAACTGATTAACGTAACCGGCAATACAGGATCTTGTTCGAACAGTCATGCCACCATGATGATCGGACTTGACAAGGTCTCAGGTCTGTGATATAGTACATGCAGATTAGTCCATTCGGAATAGTCTGGATGGTTTACTATCACTGAATGAGGTGCGACAATGGAAAGGGAACTGCTTCTACTCGGACTGCTACGCAGTCAGGACATGCATGGGTATCAACTGCACGAAGCGATTGATAGCCATCTGGGGATGGGCGTTCAACTCACAAAGCCGACTGCGTACCGCCTGCTCAGCAATATGGCTGAGGATGGGTGGGTGACCTTTCGGGAGGAACAGGAAGGGAACCGTCCACCTCGTCGCGTGTATGGCATCGCGCCGCAAGGGGAGGTCGCCTTCCAACGATTGCTGCGCGAGAATCTGGCCAACTACGAACCATCGGACTTCACATGCCACATCGGGCTGGCCTTTCTGGATGAGCTCGCGCCCGAAGAAGCACTGCCCTTGTTGCATAGCCGGCGCGCTGGCATGGAGGAACTGCTCGAGTCCACACGTGCGCACGGTGAGCATCCCGGGAGTCTGCAACTGATGCTGGAGCGTCAGGTGCACTTGCTCGCCGCCGAATTGGAGTGGTTGGACACCGTCATTGCATGGCTGCGAAATGCCCAAGACGAAACAGGCGTGCAAGGAGGCAATGAGGCGTGAACGAAAGACCAGAAAATGGCCCTGCCATCGAAGCCAGGGGACTGGTGAAACGGTACGGTGACGAGGTTTTGGCGTTGGATGGGGTGGACCTATCGATCCCGGCCAACAGAATCTACGGCTTGCTGGGGCCCAACGGTGCGGGCAAGACGACGACGATTTCGATCCTGACCACTCTACTCGAGCCGACAGCAGGTGAGGCCAAGGTCCTTGGCCTGGATGTGGTGAAACAGGCGGGCGACGTCCGCCAGCGCGTCGGGGTGACCTTTCAAGAGATGGTGCTGGACGACGAACTGACCGGCCGCCAGGTGCTGGACTACCACAGTCGCCTCTACCGCATGGGCAAGGCAGAGCGCAAGGCCAAGACGGAGGAGTTGCTGGCACTGGTTGAGCTGGAGGAAGCGGCTGAGCGCAAGGCCAAGACCTACTCTGGCGGCATGAAGCGCCGTTTGGAGCTGGCCCGGGCGTTGATGACAACCCCCGAGGTGCTCTTCCTGGATGAGCCGACCCTGGGTCTCGATCCGCAGACCCGCGCCCGGATCTGGGACTATCTGCGCGCATTGAAAGAAGAGGGTGGCATAACATTGCTGCTGACGACCCACTATATGGATGAGGCCGAGGAACTGGCTGACACCGTGGGCATCATCGACAGGGGCAAGTTGGTGGCCGAAGGGGCGCCGCAAGCGCTGATCGAAGAGATGGGTGCGGATACAATCCACGTCATTGGTGAGGGTGACCGTGATGCCTTTGTGGAGAATGTCAGCGTGCTGCCCTTTGTGCAGACCGTGGACGCGGGCCGGACGGTGATCCAGGTCGGTGTCGATTCGGGTAGCAAGCGCCTGGTGGAGATTGTCTCCCAGGCGACAGTCAGCGGCTTTGCCGTGGAAGACATCACGGTAGCCAAGCCCAGCTTGGGCGATGTCTTCTTGAAGTACACGGGCCGCTGGCTGCGCGACACGGAGAGCAACCAAACCCAGCACAGAATGTCTCTGATGAGCTAGATCGACCGCATACAAAAGGAGAACAAACGATGGCTGCTACCGCTACGTTGTGGAGCAAACAGATGCGCAAGTTTTTGGCCAATCCAGAGGAGATGTTTGGCCTGCTGATCCAGCCCATCCTGTGGGTGGTACTGTTTGGCATGGGCATGAAGAGCATGCTGTCGGCGGACATGCCCGGTAGCGGAGAGCCCTACGTGACCTTTATGCTGCCCGGCATCGTGGTCCTGAGCGCCCTGGGTGGCGCCATCGGCGGGGGTTCCGTGTGGCTGACCGAGCGCCTGCGCGGCATCGTGAAGGAATACCTGGTCGCTCCCATTCCGCGCCTTAGCATCCTCATGGGCAATGCCCTGAGCACCATGACCAAGAGCATGTTTCAGGCGATCATCATCCTGGTCGTGGGTGTGGTCTTGGGTGCCAAGCTCAATGCCAATCCCCTGGGCGGGCTGGGCGGACTGGTGCTCGTGGCCGGGTTTGGGCTGGGTTTTTCGGGCATTGCCCTGTCCATGGCTTCTCAAACCGACAACCCGGGCGCCTATCACGCCATGATCATGATCTTCAACCTGCCCCTGCTGTTTCTCAGCAATGCCCTCTATCCCCTGGCCACAATGCCAACTTGGATGAGGATCGGGTCATTGCTCAATCCCACCACCTACACCATCGACGGTTTGCGCCAGATGATGTTTCGGGATCCCGCGGCGCTGGCAGGCGGTGACCCGCTGCCCCTGTGGCTGTGCTGGGTGGTTGTCCTGGCCTTTGCCACCGTCGGCATGTGGATGGCCTATGCCGCATTCAGGAAGTCTATCAAATAGGAGATGGTAAGATGAACTGTATTGAAAAAGTTCTGAGCCGAAGAAGCATTAGAAGGTTCAAAAATGAGCCAGTGAGTGAGGAAGTCATAAACAACATTCTGGAGGCTGGCAGACGCGCTCCCTCTGCGACGAATCAGCAACCTTGGCACTTTGTGGTGGCAAGAGACTACACCGAAAAGGAAGCTTGTACGTTCAGAGGGTTCAATAGGTTTGCCACCGAGGTGCCTTTCGTTGTAGTGGGTTTATATAGAAAGTCCGAGGTGATCATCGAGAAGCTGAGCTTGATGGATGTGACGATTGCCCTTCAGAACATGGTGGTTGCGGGTTGGGTTCAAGGCGTGGGGTCATGCTGGATGGGTGCTTTCGATGAAGGGAAACTCAAAGACACCCTGAACCTTCCAGCAGATTCCAGGATAGTAGGTGCGGTCGCGTTTGGAATTTCCGATGAAAACCCGAGTCAACCATCCAAAAAGCCATTAAGCGAAACGGTCCATTTCGACAAATGGTAGCGCTGTCTCACAAACGATATCTCGCAACTTCCAACGAATGGTATCGAGTCTGTAAGAATCAAAGAGATTATCGAGATAATAAAGGAGACTCACGATGAATCTGGATCTGGAGAACAGGCGCGTTCTTGTGACGGGCAGTACCAGCGGTATTGGCGAAGGCATTGCCAGGCGCTTTGCCCAGGAGAGAGCTGCCGTAATTATCCATGGTCGCCGCAGCGAAGCTGCCGAACGGGTGGCGGCCGAGATACGCCGTGACGGCGGCAAAGCCATCATTGCCCTGGGCGATCTGTCCCAGGATGAAGAGGTGGTACGTATCGTTGGAATCGCGCAGGCTGAGCTGGGGGGAGTCGATATCCTGGTGAACAACGCCGCCAGCGGCGAACACCAGAACGATATGGAAACCGCACCTTCTGGGTGGCTGGACAGCTACAATACCAACTTACTCTCCATGGTGCGTCTTATCCAGCATTTGCTGCCGCCGATGCGGAAACAGGGCTGGGGACAGATTATCAGCATCTCCAGCGGCGCAGCGGTAAAGCCTTCGCCTGGCATGGGTGTCTACGCCACGACAAAAGCCGCCATGAATGCCCTCACCGTCTCTTTGGCTCAGAGGATGAAGAACGACGGTGTGACCATCAACACCGTTAGCCCTGGCGCCATCATCACAGAAAAGCAGATCGAGATGGGCAGGTTACATGGCATGGGCAACACTCGCGAAGAGATCGAGGCTGCCCTGAACGGGATGATGGAGTCAACGCCTTTTGGCAGGATGGGGCGCGTCGAAGAGGTTGCCGCTGTGGTGGTCTTTCTGGCCAGTCCCCTGGCCAGCTATGTCCATGGAGCCAATATCCGGGTAGATGGCGGATATGTCCCAACCGTGAACTGAGGGAAAAAACACGGCAACGAAGAATCAGATCGCAGTCCTACTAGCAGCCTGTCGGAGAGGAAGCTCCGTGGGCTTCCCACCGACGATATTCCGTACGATCTGTTGATAGAATATGCAGCACTTGGGACTAGATTCACCACTTGGCTTGCCAAAACGACCCACTGCTGCCTCTAACAGGCCCACGTGGCCACGCCAATTGCCTCCGTTCCAGGTAGTGGGCGCGATGGCAGGCTGTTGTCAATATGCTTCAGCTGGTGGCCAGTCTGTGCAGCCGTTTCAGGTTCCAGGCCAGACAGACTAGGCACCACTCACCGGCTGCTGCCATCACACCCCGCAGCGAGAACTGACGGAATCCCAACACTTCCTTGATGATGCCGATCACTGGCTCAGCGGTAGATTTACGCAGGCCGTAGATGGCTTTGCCAAGCTCCGTCTGGAGCTTGTAGGCCATCTTGACGATCAAGCTGGCATCTGGCGGTGGCGGTTCGGGCGTGTGGGCAAACCGTTCTTGCCAACTCTTGTGATGTGCCTCACGCCCTGTGGCGATAAATAGATCGATGTCCCGGGCCTCCAACGCTTGAATATTCTGAGGCGCAAAGTAGATCTTGTCCAGCGCAGCCGCTTGGGGCGTGCCGATCTCAGCCGGGATGGCATCGACAGTGGGAATCACCTCATACGTGTCGACGGGATGATTCGACAAGCTGTAGCCCACGACAAACAAGCTGTCTTGATCCACCGCGACTTGGACATTGCAATGTTGGTCGAACCCATCATCCGTGCTGTTCTTCATGATGCGCGACTCAGAATCCGTGAAGTTGTATTGATCCTTCTCACGCGCCCCAGGCGTGGGGGGCTTGGGCGCTGGTCCGCGCGGTTTGCGACCCGTCTGGCGCGCCTTTTCTTCCCGTGCCCGCAGCTTGGCTTGGTACTCGGCCAACTCCGCTTGATACCGTTCTTCCGCTCGTGCTTCCAGGATCCGCCTGGCCTGCGCCAGGTTCAGCAACCACTCTTGCCGAAAGCCGACCTCGGTGGCGATGTCCAGCTCCTGGGGCAATTCCACCTGGTCGGCTCGCTCACCCAACGCCAGCAGCTCTTGGCCTTGATATGGCACACCTCACCCATAATCGTGCCGCTGCCCTCATCCACCAGCCGCTCCTCACACCCCGCGAATGCGCACCGGTTCCCCGCAACCGCGAACAACCTCTTGATCGTCGCTACCGTTGGTCCACGCATCACCGCTCCCATCCCGGCCCCCCGGCCGCACCTCGCCGGGCCAGCCCCTACTCCCTACTACCTACTGCCTACTCCTTTTCCACCTTCCCCTTGTCCCCTTGTCACCCTGTCCCCTTATCTCCTCCAGCCACCCCCGCACCCGCTCCGCGTTCGGGTCGCGAATCGCCTCAAATATCTCCAGCGCCTGCCCCCACAGCTCCCGTGCCCTCGCCGGTCTACTCCCACTCCGAGCCAACCCGCCCAGGTTAGCCAACGTGTTTCCCTCCATCCGCCGGTCCCCGATCTCCCGCGCGATCGCCAACGCCGCCTCGTACTGCTCGATCGCCCGCCCCACCTCCCCCAGGTCGCGGTAGGCATTCCCCAGGTTGCCTAGCCAGTTGCCCTCATTCCGCCGGTCCCCGATCTCCCGCGCGATCGCCAGCGCCTGCTCGTAGTACTCGATCGCCCGCCCCACCTCCCCCAGGTCGCTGTAGGCATTCCCCAGGTTGCCCATATGGTTGCTCTCCCCGCGCCGGTCCCCGATCTCCCGTGCGATCGCCAGCGCCTGCTCATAGTACTCGATCGCCCGCCCCACCTCCCCCTGCAAGTAGTAGGCGCTCCCCAAGTTGCCCAAGTGGGCACCCTCATTCCCTTGGTCCCCGATCTCCCGCGCGATCGCCAGCGCCGCCTCGCAATGTTCGATCGCCCGCCCCACCTCCCCCAGGGCGCTGTAGGCCAGACCCAGGGCGCCCAGATGGACCCCTTCGGCCTCCTTTCGCCCCAGCTCTCTGGCCGCCTTCACCGCCGTCTCCAGCCACCCGATCCACTCCCCGGCCCGCTGGCGCAAGTAAAGGCAGTAGACACCCGCGTCCGGATACTCGTGGCACAACTCCAGCGCCCGCCTGTCCTCCCCCGCGTGCGCCGCCGCCCACCCCTGCCCCGCCTCGATGTTGCCCCACTCCAGGTCGAACAGCCCCAGCCCGGCCAGCATCCCCTCTCCCCCCTGCTTGTACAGCTCCCTCGCCGCCCGCATCACCCCCACGTAGTGCTCCGCGTGCCTCCTCCCCGCCTCCCTCCGCTCTCCCTCCCCCAACTTCGACCCCGCGTACACCCGCGCCAGGTCGTGCAGCCGGTACCGCTCCGCCTCCCCGTCCCACTCCACCAGGCTGTACCGCACCAGCTCGCTCAGCCCCTCCTCCGCCTCCTCCGGTTCCACCCCCCACACCGCCCCCGCCCCGAACCGCTCGAACGTCCCCGGGAACACCGCCAGCATCGCCCACCGCTTCCGCAGCCCCTCCTCCAGCAGCTCGTAGCTCAAGCTCAGCGACGCCTCCACCAGCCCCAGTTGCGTCTGCTCCTCCCCCAGCCGCCGCAGGTATGCCTCCACCCGCAGGTCCTCCCGCTCCGCTAGCAGGCTCCCCGCCAGCCGCAGCGCCAGCGGCAGGTACCCGTACAACCGCGCCATCTCCTCCGCCCAATCCCCGATCCGCCCCGCGATCCGCAGCAGCAGCTCCCGCGCATCCTCCGGCTCTAGCGTGTCCAGGTTCAGCGCCCGCATCCCCGGCAGCGTGAACCGCCGCCGCGAGGTCACCAGCAGCACGCACGAAGAGGGCGGGATCAGTGGCTCCACCTGTGCCTTGCTCGCCGCGTTATCCATCAGCAGCAGCGCCCGCTGCCCGTGCAGCACCGAGTGATACGCCCCCCGCAGCTCCGCCTCCCCCTCCGGCAGCCGCGCCGTTGGTTGGTACGCCCGCACCACGTGCGCCATCGCCTCCGCCGCCGTCAGCGGCGCCGGGTCCGTCCCCTTCAGGTCCAGGTACAACTGCGCGTCCGGGTACCGCTCCCCGATCTCCGCCGCCACCCGCAGCGCCAGCGCCGTCTTCCCGATCCCCCCCATCCCCCGCACCCCCGAGATCGTCACCCCGCCCGTCTCGATCCCCGCGCACAGCTTCCGCAGCTCCTCCTCCCGCCCCGTGAAATCGGCAGGTGGTGGCGGAATCTGGTGCAGCGCCGTCGCCACGGCCGCCGCCGCCTCCCTCAACCGCGCCAGCCAATCCCCATAGTGCTTCTGCAACAAGTCGTCGTTTCCCGGCTCGTACAGCAAGCTCGACAGGTCCTCCCAGAACACCACGCCCACCCCGAACTTGCCCGCCGCCTCCCGAGCTTCGTTGATCTCCCGCACCGCCATCTGCACCTTCCCGTCCCGCGGCGCCGTCGTCGCGATGATGTACTCTGCCAGCGAGGGCTTGAACCCCTCCGCCTTGTCGATCTCTTCCTCGACAACCGCCCGCGTGAGCCTGCCCTCGTCGTATCGCTTGCACTGCACCCCCGCGTACCGCCCGCCCAGCCGCGCCGGCCGGCCGTACACGTCCACCCCCTGCTGCGGCTGCCCCGTCCGCCCGTACCGCCGTGCGTCCGGATCCCCCCACACGCGCTTGTACAGATCCCAGACAATATCCTCGAACTCGTCCCACGACTTTGGCTTCGGCAATTCGCTCTGAGCAACAGTCGGCATCCCTTGCCTCCCTCGTCCCCGTCAGCCCGCGCCGCTCACTCCTACTCCATACTCCATACTCCCTATTTCCTCAACGATTCCAAATTCTGCCGCACCATCTCGATCGAAGGATGTCCCTCCGGCAGGAACTTCTAAGATCCCCAGCGCCCGCTCGTAACATCCCCGCGCACCCGCCAGGTCCCCCAGATCCTGCAGCGCGTTCCCCAGGTTGTTGGCGTCGACAGCGACCTCGGGGTGCTCCAGCCCGTAGACCCGCTCGTCGATCGCCAGCGCCCGCTCGAAACATCCCCGCGCACCCGCCAGGTCCCACTGAGCCTGCAATACGTTCCCCAAGTTGTTGTGCACCGTGGCCACCCGCGGGTGCTCCTCGCCATAGACCGCCCGCCAGATCCCCAACGCCCGCTCGAAACATCCCCGCGCACCCGCCAGGTCCCACTCAGCCCACAGCACGCCCCCCAGGTTGTTGACGTCGATGGCGACCTTGGGGTGCTCCAGCCCGTAGACCCGCTCGTCGATCGCCAGCGCCCGCTCAAAACACCCTCGCGCACCCGCCAGGTCCCCCTGTTCCTGCAGCACGTTCCCCAGGTTGTTATGGGCCGTGGCCACCCACGGGTGCTGTTCTCCAGAAACTCGCTTGTACACGCCCAAAGCTCGCTCCAGGTAGCGGCGCGCCTCGGCATAGTTCCCTTGGGAATAAAGCAGACTACCCAGGTCATTGAGTGCGATGGCAGTGTTGGGGTGCTCCAGCCCGTAGACCCGCTCAAAGATCCCCAGCGCCCGCTCGAAACATCCCCGCGCACCCGCCAGATCCCCCTGGGCCTGCAGCACCTGCCCCAGGTTGTTGAGCCTCAGAGCAACGCTGGCATGGTCCTCCCCATAAACCCGCTCGTCGATCCCCAGCGCCCGCTCGTAACATCCCCGCGCCCCATCGTAGTCGGCCACCCTTCCGAGGTACACGCCTAACTCATTCCACAGCGTTCCGGCCTTCTCCAGCCCAGCCTTCTCCGCCGCCGCCGCCACGACCTCCACGTGCGGCCGCAGCGGTAAGAAATCGGACGGAAGTCCTGTCGCGTTGGCTGCCACGGCGAGACTTGCCAGTCCCCCCGCCACCGCACGCAACCCCTCCCCTGCATCCGGCAGCGCCCGGGCGAAGTCGGCCAGCAGCGGGTGGATCATCGGCCCCGAGTCTGACCGCTTCAGGAGGCCCATACTCATCAGCACGTGCACCGCCCCGCCGTAGGCCTTTTTGTCCATCCCTGCTGCCTGCTGGAGCACGTCGTCGGGGATGGGTTGATTGGGGGCGCAATGCCCCGCCAACAGGAACACGCGACAGGCTACCTCATCGCTAACACGTTTCCAGCTCAACTCGAAAGTGGCCGCCACGTCCAGGTCGTGGTCGGTCGGGCTACCGGCATCCTCGTCCCACTCGCGCATTGAAACGTGAGATAGGGCGTCTTGGAACTCGGCCAGGTAGTCAGCGATCGAGAGGGTGGGATAGCCGTCCAAATAGCGGCCCGCCAGCTCCAGCGCCAGCGGCAGGTGGCCGAGGCGGTCCGCCAGGCGGTCAAGGTCGGGGTCGGGGGCGCGGTGCTGGGGGAGGTACTCGCGCAGGAAGGCGCGGCTCTCGGGCGGGGTGAAAACGTCCAGGCGCATCGGCCGCAGGCCCAGGTCGCGGGGCCAGTCCTGGCGGCGGGCGGTGACGAGGACGCGCACGGGGCCGCCGCTGAGGCGCACCAGCCACTCGCGGGCCGGGTCGATGTCCTCCAGGTTGTCGAGGATGACGAGGCGCGGGCCGGAGCGGCGCCAGGCATCGAGGGTGCGGGCGACCTGGTCCGGCTGTTTGTCCGGCCAGGGGGCCAGGGCCATCGCCGCCCCGCAGGCGGCAAGTTCGGCGGCCAGGCCGGCCGGGGAGCCGGCGTTGAGCCAGTGCACGCCGTGGAGGAAGCGGCCGTAGCGGTAGGCGAACTCGACGGCGAGCTGGGTCTTGCCGACCCCGCCCATCCCCGCCACCGCCTGGGTGACGAGGGCGGAGGGGTGTTGATCGTGGAGGAGGGCGCGGGCGAGTGTCTTGAGGGGAGCTTTCCGGCCGGTGAAGAGGGCGTTGCGGGTGAAGGGGAGGCGCGAGCCGGGGGGCAGCGCACCGGGTTGGGGAATGTCCCCGGCGGCCGGCAGCGATGCCCCCACTGCGCCGATCTTTGGCACTACCTCCGCCCACCACGTCTGCACGTAGCGCGCAATCTCCTCCACGCTGGCAAGACTGAGTACGTTCAGCCGCGGGATCCGGATCCCGATCGTCTCCTGCTCCCGCCACCCCGGCCGCGATTCGTTCAGCCCCTCCAGGTACGGTTTGACCCACAGCCAGTAGGCGTGCCGCCCCTGCGCATCGTAAACGACGTACATCACCGGCTCTGGCCGCCGCAGAAAATACTTCGCCGTGGAGACCTTGCACCGGTGAAGGATGTAGTCGCCGGAGATCTGGAGCTGATCCGTCCCCTTGAGCTGGATGGAAAACCCAAGCCCCGTTACTTCGTCCCCGGCGACCAGCTCCACCTGCATATCCACCCCGTAGTCGACGTGGACGGTAGCACGGATCCACTCGGCCGGGAGGATACCTTTCACGTGCTGGATCGACAGCTCTTCAAGGACGTGTGGGCGTGTTCGTTTCGGCATAGCGGACCTCTCCAACAACCGTCATAGAGCTTTTACCAGTCGCCGGCGGATAGGGCGCGAGTCGAAGGGCAGAGAGTGAAGGAGCCCGGTGGTGGCACTTGTCCACCTAACAAGCGCCGCCGGGTCTAGGTCTGGTACGTACGCATGACAGGCCCCGTTCGCCTGAAACGGGCCGAAAGCTTGAGTGCCTCAACACGTAAGCAGTCACCAGCGTCGGTGCCTACGACAAAGGCCCGGTTACTCGAGAGCCTTGTGCCAAAGAATCCGCACGCACATTATGCACCTGGACCGCGACTCAGGATGGCTCAGCATACCATGGCTTGTGCCACCACCCTCCGACAACGAGTGGTCCCCTGCTCTATGGGGAACCAGCCAGAAGCCATTCCACCAATTGCTGATAACCCCCGCACAACCTCTTCTTCAGTCCGTCCCGCTGTCGCCAGCTGACACGGCTAGTGGCGACCAGTTGATTATGCAATCGAGTGTGTGCCTCCGTGCAAGAGGACCTCAGGTCATGACATTCGAGGAGGGCGCTGCCGAAGGACGCTAGCTCTTGCTCCTTTTGCACCAAATGCGTCATTCGATCAGGTAACGAAACCTGTGCAAGGTCGCGTGCGCTACTCTTCCATTGCAACTTGTCCACTAGTATAGGATACAACAACTCCTCATGGAAAAGATCGAGCTGGGAAACGTATCGCGAGGCATTGGAGAGATAAGAAATCTCCGCCTGCCACAGGAACTCGGCAGCGCGTTTGTAGTATGAGCCGAGCAAACCGTGAAAGTCGAATGCATCTGGGAAATCAACGCCGTATGTCTTTGCGAAGGTGGCACGGAGGTAATCTGGTTGGACAGCCGGCAATGTTGCATCGTATCCCTTGGCACAAGCCATACAGTACTCGGAAAGTGTCCCTCTTTCAACACGTAGGTCACCAAGAGTCAATTCCCATTCGTTGTACAGCTGATATAGCAGCGCATCCACTACGGTTGGTGATGGATCACGAATGCCTTCGGCAATGATATAGGTCGCCTCGTCTCTATCACGTGCGAGTCGCAAAGCTTCAATGGCGGCTACACGGCGAACTGAAGCGCTTGGGGAGTTCGCAGCCTCCAACAGAACTGACATATTATCTGAGGACTCGCCGAGAGCTATGGCTGCCATGCAAAGTAAGGGCCAGTCTCTCTTGCCTTCTGCCAACCACTGCCGAAAGAGCTGATGGTGCGGGCGAAGCGCAACTCCTTGGCGAATAAGAACGTCAATCGCAGCTGCAACAACACTGTCATAAACGTTGTGTGCTTCCACAATCTCTCGGAGATATGATACCAGCGTGTCGTCAAGCTCGCATCGCCGCCAGTAGGCAGCTATCATCTCACTCATCCAGGGACGGTCAACAAAGTAGGGTAGGACAGCTCCGGCGATCTCTGCATCGCCTCTTAGGCGCCACAGACAAAACCGCAAGTGTCGTTCAGCGAATGCATCACCATCATTTCTGTCTACAGACTTCTTAGACCTCCAGAATAGATTCAGCAGGTCCTTTTCGGGCGACCGTACAGGGCGTTCGTGCGCGACATCTTCGCCAAGGAGAGCTACATGGTGGAGTGAAGGTTCTGTCAAAGGATCTGATGCACCAGGCCAATCAGGTTCATTTAGTGTGCGGTCAATTTCTGAGAGCTGGGCAGCAAGGCGGTCAATTTCCTCCCCAACATCGGTAATCTGGCGCACAGTGGTTTTCCTGGTTTGTAGCAAAAGCCCTAGGGATTTCAATGTTGTGTCGATACGAATGAGCCCACGCTGTACTGCGTCCTTTCTTTGGGCGAGTAACCTTATGTCATCGACATACCTCAGGTAGAAGTACTCCTGGACTGCCAAATCCTTGTCAAGTTGATAGAGAAAAACGTTTGCGAGCAAATCGGAAGCCAGAGATCCTTGTGGAACTCCCCGGCTTGCTTTGCTGCCAAACTTCACTGAACTCCAAACTGGTAGGTAGGCTCTAAGCCTAGATTTCGCACCTTGACAATCGAATAGAGAGCCAAATTGGCGGAATCGCTCCTTTTGTGGCAAAGTATAGGTTACCAAAACCAAGTTGCCGGAGCGATTCCACATGAAGTTTGCC
>Ga0180438_10007797_pt1 | contig 13818 bp, 9 predicted proteins | sample SS_ome_12_FD_132455 | JGI IMG/M metagenome (GOLD analysis project Ga0180438, IMG submission 132455) | Hypersaline lake sediment archaeal communities from the Salton Sea, California, USA - SS_3_D_2 metaG | ecosystem: Environmental > Aquatic > Non-marine Saline and Alkaline > Hypersaline >... | reverse complement strand
GACATCGGCTTTGGCACCCGGGAGACGATAGCCGACGTTGCAGCCAACCTCTCCCGCTGGGTGGAGATCATCATGGCCCGCACCTATGCCCATGAATCCGTAGCGGAACTGGCTCAGGAGGCCAATGTGCCTGTGATCAATGCCCTTTCCGATCACGAGCATCCCTGCCAGGCCCTGGCCGCCCTCCTCACCCTCCATGAACACAAAGACAAAGTGCAGGGGCTCAAGCTGGTCTGGCTGGGCGACGGCAACAATGTCTGCCACTCGCTCCTGCTCATCTGCGCCACTATGGGCATCCACATGACGGCGGCTTGCCCCAGGGGATACTGGCCCGATCCAGGCGTGGTGGGGTGGGCCAGAAAGTTGGCCCAAGCGAGTGGCAGCGAGATCGTCGTCACCACCGATCCGGCGGCTGCGGCCAAAGGAGCCGACGCCCTTTACACTGACGTCTGGGCCAGCATGGGCCAGGAAAGTGAGGCCCAAGAGCGCAGCGAAATCTTTCCCTCTTATCAGGTCAATCAGGCCCTGGTGGATCTGGCCAAGGAGGACGTGCTGGTGATGCACTGTCTGCCAGCCCATCGTGGTGAAGAGATCACGGCGGAAGTGCTCGATGGCCCCCATTCGGTGGCTCTGGACGAAGCGGAGAACCGGCTACACGTGCAGAAAGCACTTATGGTGGAGATGCTCGGCTTCTGATCCTGCGCTACAGAATCTCTGAAATCACTCGCTCGCTGTCCTCTAGCTTTATCAGTCCTTTTCTGTACAGTGACCCCACGAGGCTCAACGCCTCTTTCCCGAACTGCTGCCGTATCTCCTTTAGTGTGAGGGTGCCGTCCAGCGCATCCAGCAGGGGCTTGGCTGACGGAGCCACGGGGACCACCCGGTTCCCCCGGATCAGGGCGAAGCCGAAAGGCTGCGGCTCGATGGTGAAGCAGGCCACCGGGTACAGTCCTTCGTAGAGGACCAGCGGTTCTGGCTCTTCTTGCTCTCGGATCGGCTCGCCAATGAGGGGATCATGGGGTAGGTCAAGGAAAAGAGCGACCTCCCGGCTGCCGCCGCCGCAGTGTTCTAGCAATACACATTCATAGCATTGGGCAGGGATCATGCGTCGCCACCGCCACATCGCCTCCGATTGCCAGACCTCCTCCAACGACTGGTTCAAGAGGTTTCCACAGATCAATGGAGCGTGGTTAGAGGGACGGACGCGACCCCAAGGATCTACGGTACAGAAGGCAATGCCGGGCAACAGCCATCCCTCTGACGAGGACCGGTAGAAACACTGGGGCACGCAGTTGCCGATGTGGACAGGGATGGGGAAGCGGGGAGCGAGTTCCTGGTCTACTGTTTGGATGGCCTGCCTCAATTGTTCTGGGGTGGCTGTCAGGCCTGGCCTCTCGATTCCCAGGTAGCGGTTGAAGATGGCTCGCTCGACTCCTAGTCCCGCCGCCAGATTGGCTACATCGGCTAGCCGGTGGTGGTTGAAGGCCATAACAACTGTACTGGTGGTGACACGAAAACCAGCCGTCGCAGCCCGCTCGATGTTGGCTACGGTCTCGGCGAAGGAGACAGGGGTGTGGGTGAAAGCTTCGTGTATCTCGGCCGTGCCCCCGTGCAGGGAGACGAGGAATCCCTCGAAGCGAGGGGAGTCGGCCAAATGGCTCAAGAGGTGGTTGGGGTGGGGCCAACGAGCGTTGGTAAAGATGGCGAAAGGGACACCGAGGGCGTCAATCAGCTCGGTGATGGCCTCAAACTCCGGGTGTAAAGTCGGCTCACCACCGGTGAGAACCAGGCGATGTAGCGATGGTTGCAGCTTGTCCAGCACTTGCCGCCAGCCGTCCAACGACAGTGGCGGCCGTGCCCTTTCAGCGGCGAAGACGCTGCCGCAGCAAGGACAGCAGTTGGGGCAGCGGCTCTCCAGTTCGAGGGAGATAAAGACGGGGGCGGAGAGGATCAACAGATCAGCATTGTTGGGCATCTTTTGGACCCACAAGTTTGACAAAGAGCCACAGCCATAGCTGTGGCTCATCCAAGAGAGAAGTCATGCGTGTAGCTGAAGGATCGCCACACAGAGTCAACTACTCGAGAGCATGTAGCATCGGTCGCCGTCGAAGTAGACCTTGAGTGTTTCTTCATTTCGACGCAGGGTCAGAATCAATCTCCCTGGCTTAGGGGATGTCTTGTGGAAAAAGCTCAACTCCAGGTTGACCGGATGCTCCAGTGAGTCGCCAACTGCTGTCTGGTGACGTTCCGCTATGACAGTCTCAGCCATGGCTTGCTCCTTTGCTACCTGATCCCTGCCGCCACCCGACAGGCCTCCAGAAAGTCGGGATGCTGCTCCTCGGCCATTTTCGCCTCGTCTACCCAGAACCGTTCCAACATATTGTATATAGCCCTCAGATCCACGCCCTCAGCGCCACTCAGCCGGCGCGACAGCATGTAGAGATGCCGCTCATAGCTGTCACGACTGAACCCAGCCATGGCCTGGCAAGCCCGGGCATAATGGATAAAGGCACCGACTTCCCCAGTCTTCTCTTCTGGAAGATAGCGTCCGGCCTCGTAGGCCACGTTGCCCAGGGTGGTCTCCAGTCGGCCAACCAGGTACGGATAGTAGATATCATGGCGCTCAAGAGTGTCCCTTGCTTCTTGCTCGCATCGCGGGATGGCATCCAGGTCCTCGCAGAAGTAGTTCAGCGCAGCCAGGTCTACACAGCAGTCAACCACATGGTAGTGATCGTTCACCTCATAAGCCAGGCGCTGGCTTTCCAGAGTGTTCTCCCGCGACTTGTCCCAATCGCCCCAGATGAGCCAGAAGCCGCCCAGTTTGTTGTAGACGCCCACCAGTTCCTTCTGGTTACCTACTTCGAGCAGCATGTCTCGGCTTCGCTCCAGATGGTCCAACGCGACCTCCAGGTCATAGCGTTGCTTTGGGGTGCGGTCACGGATCAGGCGTTGCAGCTTCTCCCGTAGATAACACTCGATGGCCCCGCCCCACTCCCTCCTGCGGTAGTAGAGGAACCCCAGGTTAGAGAGGGTGCGGCCGATGAGTAATTGGTCTTGCACCCGCTCGCTCTCCAGCGCGTTCAGCGCCCGCAGGTAGGCATCCTCGGCATCTGTGACATCCCCAGAATCGCGGTGACCCATGGCCAGCACATTCAGAGTGCGGCCCATCTCTCGCAGGTTCTTCACTCGCTCGTGAATACGCAAGGCCCTGCCAGCATGGATCCGAGCATCAAGGAACCGCCCCTGAAGGCGGTAGACCATGGCGAGATTCGCCGTCACCAAGCCGACCCATTTGCTGATCTCCTGCTGGGGGATGCCATTGGCCCCGGCCTTTTCAAAGGCTTCCAAGGCCTGTTTATAGTACTCCACACCCTGGTCGAGCCATCCCTGCAGACGTGCAGCGTAGCCCAAGTAGTTCAGCACCCGACCCAGCCGAAAGTAGTCCTGGGTCTTTTCGTAAAAGGCTCCGGCCCGGTCCAAGTGCTCGGCGTGGGTCTCGAAGCGGCTATCCAGCACGTCGTACCTGCCCAGCTCGTACTCGACCTCGGCCAGCAGCGCCTCCGGCTTTTCCGTGTCGCGGGCCAGCAATTCGGCCAGTACCTGCCGCGCTTCTGTCGTGGTCTCCTGCCGTTCAAAGTAGAGCCGGGCTTTTCTCAGGAGTACCTCATCCCATTGCTGGTGGGACAACTGCTCCCAATAATGGCCGACCTCTCCGAGCGTTAGTTCGCCGAAGCCCATCTCGTGGCGGGGAACTACCTCTCCATCGAACCAACGGACAAAGTCCTGGTATCCCTGTTCCACATCGGCGTCAAGTTGATAGAACAGCCGCTCCGATTGCAGGGCTTGCCTTTCTCGGGGATCTTGTTCGCCCTCGATTCTCGCATCGTAGTAGCCGAGCATTTTCTGGCTCAACTCGTGCCGGAAGATTGTTCGACGATATGGATCGGGATGTTTGTCCCAGAGGTGCCGATTGACCAAGTTCCGCATCTCATCGTGGAGCAGGCAACTCCCTTCGAAGCCGTCCGATGGCGGGCGGTATTTGACAAAGGAGAACCGGGCCAAGCCATGAATCAGCCGTTCACCATATTCCGGGTCGTTGTCAAACAGGTGGCGTAGTATATCCAGATTAAAGCGTCGGTAGACATGGGCCATGTACAGTATAGCCTGGTGTTCTGGCTCGCTTAGCTCCATGATCCGCTCCACCAGGGCCGCCTCGAACTGTGGGCCAGCCAGCTGGACAATGGTCTGGGAGAGAGCAGACACAAAATCGCTCACCTGCTGCCGAAGATCAGCCACCTGCGCCTCCGAAATACCAAGCAACCGGCTCCAATCCAACATGAGCGGGCCTCCGTGGCGTCGAGTGTCTTCCACGATCCAATCGGCCGTCAGCGCCAGAAGAAGCGGACGCCCTCCGGTCAGGGCCAGCAGAATCTTGGGAGCCAGCGGGTCTAAGGCTGCCAGATCCAGTTCCAACTTCTGTAAAAAGTCTTCGGCCTCGGCAAGGGAGAAGGCGCCCACTTCCACGAAGGCAATTTCGTCTTCTTGCAAGGGCTTCGAAATTCCCTTCTCCTCCCTTTGCTCCCCCGGCTGAGGCGCTGCCAGGGCGATTTGCTTCCGGCCGCTGATCACCGCCACTGTATGGCCCCGCAGCCGGGGCAGGAGATCGTTCAGCAGCCAGTGGCCCATTTCTTGCTCTTGTACCTCTTCAAAGGTGTCAAAGAACAACACAATCGGCGCTTGTTCGGCTAACTGATTGTACTCTTCTACAAACTTGTTCTTCGTCTCGAGAGCTGCTTGTCTTGCCTCTGCCGATTCGGGCAGCACCGGGCGCGCAGTGTCCCACTCCAGGATTTCAAGGAATTGCTTGAAATCCTCATCCGCGCCCAGTTGGGCCACGATCCGGCGCATCAGCCCGCTGCGGCGCCGGTTGGCGGTGTCATAAAAGTCTACGATCCCCGTGCGACGCAGTGACTGCCCCGCCTGTACCTGCTGATCGCAGACCTCAATAAACCTCTCCGAAAGCCTCGTCTTGCCAATGCCGCCCTGGCCCCGTACGTTCACCACCCAGGGGGCCTGGCCAGCCGCGGCCAGAATCTGTCGGAAGCGCTCGACCTCTGCCTCTCGTCCTACAAATATGTCTTTCATGGTGCTTGCCTCTCCCATCTATGCCACGCGATCAGAAGACACAAAACAGAGACCCTTTTGTTTTCCTGAAGAGTTTGCCGGTGAGAGAAAGCACGAAACGACCTCTCCGAGGTGGGACAACGGGTCTCTGCCAAAAGCTTGTCACTCTACTCACTAATAATAACCCCAGAATAAAGGCTTTGACTTATCTAGGTCAATGCAGGTTGAAACTTCTTCACAGTGTTGATCAGGGTCTCCAAACGTCCACCGGAGACCTGGTCCAACTCCTCATCACCATTGAACTCCTGCACCAACCGCTCCAGGCCAGCCATGGTAGCAATCTCTTCCTCTCCCCCATAAAACTCTTGGAGATACTGCAACAGTTCCTCCGCGAGCCGTTCTCCGATCACGCTGCCGGGCTCTCCTGTTGCTCTGAGAACTTCGGCTGTGTGATATAGCTTCTCTATCATGTAGCGACTGCGAGCCTCTGGGATGTGATGGGTCCAATCGTTGTACAGCGCTATAGCTTCCTCGTGAACGGCCACAAAGTCCTCTTGGCGATGGAGTTGCATGTTCAAGGCCAGCATCCGGCGCGCCGTGGGGTCAAGAGCATATCCTTTGCGCGCCGAATCCCACTGTACCACTGTCGTCTCCACCATGCGGCGGATCATGGTCAGGAAATAGTGGCCGCTCTTATCTTCAAACTCTTTTGGCAGGAAATGGATCAGCAGAGAGCGCAAGGCACTGACGTCAAATTGGCGCAGGGGGGCGATGAGGTGCAGCGCTTGCCGGACTTCCACAGGCAAGTCGGCCAGCACCCTGTCATCAATCAGTCCCTTCACCAACTCTCCTACCAGCTCTGCCTTGTGTGCATCGAATTGCTGAGAGTCCAAAGGTCCTTCTGTTTGTTCTAGCTCGTAGACCCTCTCCACCACCCGCCGGTTGGCATCGGGATGCCCAAAAGTAACTTCGATGATCTTAGGGGTCAGACGGCGGTAATCGCGAAGTTGCTTCTCGGCCATCTCTTTGCCGAACGGCTGCAGTCGGTATTGATAGGTCCGCCGACGGACCTGGAACTCCTTCAGCCGCCAAGGGACCCGCCCAGCGATGACGATGACCACTCTTTCTGTGCGTAGCAGGGGAATAAATATTTCCCGCTCCAGCCAGTCGAGAACCTCCTGCTCAGCAGCCTCGGTGGTGTCGAAGAGAAGCACCATGGGAACTCGCTCCAGATGCCGCAGCAGGCGATCGGCGTAGTCCAGAAAAGCCTCGGTCACGCGATCTCGCTGCTCCACCAAGGCCGGTTCTGGCTTCTCCGCTCTGTATTCCTTCCAGAACGAGGCGCATAGATCCTGGAGATCCAGAGGTTGCAGCTCCACACGATTGGCCACGCTGGCAGCAACATCTTCCAACAGCGTGACGGGGCCTCGGATCAGATGGCGGTACTTGTCATCCCGGGCAAAATCAACAAGCGCACAAGGGGTGCCATAGGCCCTCATGCGCTTGTAGGTCTCCTGCACCAGCATGGTCTTGCCAATGCCAACCACGCCGAAGAAGTTGATCACTGCCTGAAAGACAGTGCCGCCATAGCGGATAATGTCCACTCGCTCTTCGACGATGCCAATCTCGTATTCCCGGTTGACAAATGTCTCAGCGATAGCCCGCAGGCTACTACGTGACACGACCATAGGTACTCTCCCTCTCCTCCCCTGGTTGGTATAAGGCCATAATTACTCCATAGCTATTATACCATAAATCTTACCTTTGTCAATAGGAAATTGACATAAACAAGGTATTATTTTTTTTACGCCTCTGGGTATTAATACTTTGTGCACTTTTGCACAATCTGGACAATTTTCCCCCTGCCTTATTTATATAAGGTCAAAATTAGTATGCCACACCAAAGTTAGAAAAAGGTTAGAGAATCGTAAGAACTAAGTTAGAATTTAGTTAGAAATTGTCAGAGGCAGGGCTATTCAGTTTTCCAGGCCAATACCGATGAGGATCCGAGCCAACCAGGGCTGGGTAGCAAAGCGGCGACAGTCAGCAGCAATGTTGGTCTCGCCAGCCCGTCGCATCAGGCCAATGACTGTGTTACGTAGGGCAGCCATCACTTATGGGTTCCTGTCACAACGCACCTGGGAGCAGTCCTCATCGAAAATGAAATCGCGTACCCAGTGCGATTTGTTCTCGATATACCAGTGATAGGGGGAGGGGCGTAGCAAGCGAGCTGGGCCAACTCGCTCAGGAGATAGGCTGTTGACGCCATAGACCACTTCCGCTCACCGGTCTTTTTGAAGATCACCGTACCCCCAACCTCCGAAAACCGAATGACCTCGCGTGCTGGTCCAAAATGGCTCTGAAATCTATACTTGAAAATGTGGCGGGTTTGGTGTAAAATGATACTGGATGGGTAGCCTTCCCACTCTCGTGTGCCCATCTCATCATCTTCTGACTCATTATCGTCTCGGACCTTGGGCAACAGGAGTGAAGCAGATGAATATAGCGAACCAATCTCAGGCGACTACGCCGCCCTGGTGGCCCCTTTCCGACGAGCCCACCGACGATGACCAACTGGGGTTCAAAGGTTATTGCGAGCGAGTGGCAGAGGGGCTCAAACGTTGTCGGTCTGAAGGGCGCTCTCTGACCGTCGGCGTTTACGGTAAGTGGGGCAGTGGCAAGACCAGCTTTCTGAAAATGCTGGGGAGAGAACTGGAAGATTCCCACACCATTGTCTGGTTTGAAGCCTGGCAATACAGCCGCCGCGAGGAGCTGTGGGTCGCCTTGCTGCGGAAGATCCTGGCTACTATCGAAAGGGAACATAAGCAAGCAAAAGCGCTTAGGCTCCGCCTGCAGGTCTGGTATGACGTCAAAAAGAAGGGGGTGCTTCCAGCGTTGGCCGAGCCGCTTTGGCCGATGGTCTGGAAGGCAATCGCTATAGTGTTGTGGCTGTCGCTCGTGGGATGGCTGGGGCTGGCCGTGTTGGCTGTCGGTGCTGTTTTGGGAGCGTGGCGTCGGATAATACTTGGTTTGTTTTCTCTGGCCCCGCTGGTCGCCGTTGGTCTGCTGGGCAAATGGGGACTGAATGCAATCCTCGGCAGCCAACTTGGAGTGAAAATGGAGCAACTGATCGGCGAAAGCAGTTACGCTTCCTTTATCGCTTTCCTTGACGAGTTCCGTCGGGATTTCAACGACCTGGTTCGTGAGGTCGGCCAAGAGCGGCCACCGGTGATCTTGATTGACGATCTCGACCGCTGCCAGCCGGACGAAATCGTGCCTGTCTTGGAGGCAATCAAGGTGTTGGCCGGGCAGGGGCAAGAGGCCCAGGACACCCAGCAGAGCCAGGAACAAGCTTGTTGTGCCTTTGTTCTGGCTATGGACCGGGATGTGGCAGAACAGGCCATTGAGGTCCATTACGAGGATTTTGTACAGGATAGGCAGAATGGCGAGGCCGGCAGACCGATCAGCGGCCAGCGATACTTGGAAAAGATCGTTCAACTCCCTATTCCCCTTCCTCCTCTTACCAGCGTCAATGCCCGCGATTTCATTGAGCAATTGGTAGACGATGAAGAGATCAATCGCTACCAGGAACTGTTCGCCAGAGGGCTGGAGCCGACCACCCCACGGCAGATCAAAAGAGTCTTGAATGCCTTTGCCTATCACCGATCTACGTTGGCTGATCGTCTAGGCAAGAAGCAAGAAGAGCTTCGATCAGATCTGGTGGCCAAGGTAGTTGTGATCCAACATAAATGGCGGGACTTGTATGAGATGGTGCCCATCTACAGCACGCTTCTAGAGGATTTGGAAAGCTACTTTGAAGTGTCCCAGTTGGGGTCATCATCCAATTTTGTGCAACTTTTTGCTTTGAGTGTCCCAACAGATTCAGAAACTCTGTCTTTCCAATTTGGCAGAGATGCAAGCCTGGCTGACCTGATCCTATGGCCCAGAGGGCTCACCAAACTGCCAAAGGACTACTTCTGGGCAAGTTCTTTTGCCGATGTGCCAGATCTGAGGTCCTATTTGATTAGAGAGACTCGGGGAGCTCAATCCCTTGGCCCTGCCGAAATCTGGTCATGCCTGATGAGCGGTGATGAGATCAAGATCCGCAGTGCCCAGCGAGCGCGCGGTGGCTTGCAGGAAGTGTATAGTCTTTTCTTGCTTCACTCCCTCGAGAGCAAGAATGCCAACGAGCAAGAAAAAGCCATAACTGCCTTTGCCGCCCTGCCTGACACGGCTATCGCGGTCGGCGCTGTAGCTCCCTTGAGCGATATTGCCTCAAATAAGCGCGTGCCCTTCAGGCTGCGTGTCCGAGCTGCTCACGCACTGGGCCGAATGCCAACCGAGGGCATACTCCAACTCTTTGGGCATCTCCTAACTGCCGGTGATGAAGACCTGATGATGCGCCTGATTGCCGCCGATGCACTGAGCAGCAGTGAGGTCAGGGCAGCCAAACTCGACGGGAGTACGGGAGGGGATTTCCTATCGGATTTGTTGAACATCGTCGAACTGCCCCCTCCAGGCCAGCCTCGTTCCCAATCATTCCTCCTCGACTTGCGTGTGCGTAGACTGTTGGGAACGCTTGGCAATAGAGACGATACCGTTATTGATCGGGTTATTGACTGGATCTTTGAGGTCTCGGCTGCTGGTGAGGAACGGCGATCTCTGGTTGCCTTGGATATTCTGCGTCGGGTCGAACCCTGGCAACTGACTCCTCGCCTGGTGTTCAACATGGTGGAGCGGCATCCTGACCACCGCGCTGTGATCGAAGAGATCCTGTGAGCGGCCGGCGGAGAGGCGGCTATGGGGGTTCTGATCACCTTGGCACAAGATCCGGGTGTAGAACTTGCCCATCGAGAGAGAGCCACTGAGCTTTTGGGCCGAATCGGTGGTGACCAAATTGTGAAGCCCCTTGTTGACCTGTTGAAGGACGATCCTAGCGTGCGGATTCGCACTGCCGCTGCCGGAGTTCTGGGGGAGATGACAGCCCGTGAGTATGAAGACGCTTTGCAGGCATTGTTGGACGATGCTCTTACCGACCCAGACAAAACCGTTCGTTCCCAGGCCACCAACGCCCTGCCGCGCACTCCACCGTCACTACGGCCTCTCTTAATGGATGCTTTGCACGATAAGACCAGGGACTCTCAAGTCCGCCACGTCCTCATTGACACTCTGGGAGCCATCGGTGGTGAGGAGGCCGTTGCCGCGCTGGGACAAGTGGCCCGGGACGAGACCGAAGACGAAGCGTTCCACTCCCATGCCAACCAGACCCTGGAAAGCCTGCGCTCTTCATGGTAGACCCCATGAAGTTGTGCCCCCGAAACAGCGCGAGGCTTCGGCTCACGCTGCTTTGGACATCGCGTCGTTGGGAGCCGAAGCCTCGTATTCTTGTCGCCCGGATTATGACATTGCTTCAGGATGGCGCCCCGTTTTCCCCGTTCACCTGTCTCCCTTTCCCTTCCCCATCCACCCTGTCTCCTTATCCCCCGTTTCCCCTGTCCATCCTGTCCTTCTTCCCGGACGGCGCCGCCTTCGAAAGGCCGGCCGCCCCGGGCGGCGCTGAACAGAGCGGCCGGCCACGACAACGATTTTGATCTATAGGCACCTCCTTTCTATGGGGTATCCCCAATGTGCCAATGGTGTGTAGCCGAAGTGATGCAAGAAATGGCATGGTTCAGTTTAGATTTACATTCGCCCCTGGTCGTTCGGATGGCCGGAGGCACTGGTCATGCCTCGGCTACTAACTCCTCCGCATTCCGAGATTGTCTTCCTCCCATTGCGCCGCCCTACCCGATGCGCAGCAGCACAACCAGCACAGCAGCGCAAGCGCGATACTGACAGTCAAGGCAAACATCCACATGTTTTGTCCTCCTTTCTCTCTGCCGCTTTTTCTCCGCAGCTATCTAACGATTCCAGTCTTTCTCGGTCAAGCGTCTTCAAAAAGAGGCTTGAAACGGAATTGTCAATATCTGGTTTATTACACATCTACATTCAAGTATATAGAGCGCGTGTATAGGTTGTGGTCCAGTTTCGTGCGAAAGCGGTAATCTCTTGCAGAATTTACGCTCCAGTCCACTAGCAGCTAACAGCTTTTCAGGCGATCATGGACTTACTTCCGCCCGGGCGTGCTAAGCGGTGAACGCCATGGAGAAGAAGAGCCCAGCTATGCTTAGAAAGGTTGAGCAGATAAATAAGCCAAGGCAGACAAGACAGCCTTGACCATTGTCAACGTAGCGCGTGGCGGAGGCAAACATGCCTCCAAGTGTTAAAGCCACTACCAGAATTAGGGCTCCAGTTCCAAATGCTAATAATTGGGCAAACGTATTCATGCTGTACCTCTTTTGGTAGTTATGTCTATAAATGTCGCCAGGTTACTGAGTTACTTCCATACGAAGCGCAAATTACATCAGTGAATTAATCCTCAATCTTGCACCCCTATTATACAAGAAACCTCCTGCACTTGCTGTACAGGAGGTTCCCACTATTTCAACAAAATCTCGACAAGAAACTTCATAAGCCGGTGACTGCGTTATCCAATCGGTATCCCCGCCCCCGCACGGTGATGATGTAAACCGGCGGCTGACCAGGTGGCTCGATCCGCTTGCGCACCCGATAGACCAGCCGGTCTATTGCTGCGTCGCTGGCTGCATCTCCAACCTCATACAGGTCCTGATAGATATCTTGAGCAATCTTATCTTTGCTGCAAATTTGCCCCCGGTTGTGGTATAGGAACCGCAGGAGCTTATATTCCAGGGCCGCCAGGGGGGGATCGAGTTTCCGCCCTCCTACGAACACTTCACCCGTCCGCTCGTCCACCCACAGTCCGATGGCTAATTCTGCCACTTCTACCTTACCAGCCACAATCGTCCACTTCCGCAAAGCCCGCGTCAGGGCTACCTCATCAATCTCCCTGTCGGCTGCTGCTGGCAATCGGCAGTGCTCTGAAAGCAGAAGCTCCCCCAAACGCAGAAGTGCTCGCGGGGACCCTTGCGCTTCCTCGATCAATCGCTGGTCAATGCTATCCCGTAGCTCCGGCACACAGACAGCAGCCAAGCTGTCATACCCAAGCTGATTGAAGGCCCGCAGCCGCTGGCGCAGAATCTCTGCCAATTCCTCCTCGCTCCAGTGAATTTCCCGGATCAGGACCCGATCTCGACGCACCCTACCTTGTTCCAGCAGGCAATCCATGATCTCTGTAGGCAAGAAGAACTTGAAAGCCAGGTGAGGCATGTCCAGCAGCCTTAGGTTGGCTGTCAGAGGGGCCAGGAGTTGGCTAGCAGCCTCGACATTGGCCGCCGTCTCCCGGAGTTCGTCCACCCCGTCCACCAGCACGTATATAGCGTCAACTCCTAATCGCCTCACCAACTCTACAAAGTCCGACAGCAGTTGGACCGGCGAAAGGAGACTCCGCCCAGTTAGCAAGACAGCCAATTCCATTGAAATTTCTTTCCGACTCAACCTGTCAGGTTGTGGCTTTCGAACGAACCCCAGTTGCTCCACAGGCTTTCCCAGGATATGGATCGCGAACCCCAACTTCTCTCGTAAGAAAGATAAATGCTCTGGGCCCAGCCGATGGGCATAGCTGAAGAAATACCATTGCAATAAGGTCCTCTCGTCATGGGAGAAGCTCTGCCGAACCTTTCGCGCGAACTCTGCGCGACGTTGCAGCAACCCTGCCAGCGTAGCAACTCCCTGCTTCAGGATCTCCTCCACGTGTAGCCGAGGTGTAACTTGGTCAAGTTCTCTCTCCACTGCCTCCACCAGCGGCGTGAAATCGGTGTACGGCATGGCCAGGATCTTACCCTCCCCCTCCAGGCTGTCCAGACAAAAGCGCTCGATCATCAGACACATAGCCGTCTTGCCGCTGCCTCGGGGGGCAAAAACGAAAGTCGTGCGCGGGGAGTGGGCATCTCCTTGGACCTCATCAAAGTAGGCCGGGGGCACAAAATATTGCCCCAACACTTCCTCCTCTCTGGCCGCTTCCTGGGTGGCGAAAGGGTTGGCCAGGAAGCCGTGGCTATCCAGCCAAATTTGCAGAGTCTCCGCAGGTTCTCTGGGCACCACATCGTTGACCATATTGAACCACCTTCTCAAGCCATCCAAAAACCATTCAGCAAGAGCCGGGCCCTGGGCGCACAGTGCATCCGGATGCAGCATCCCTTTCAGCCCCTTGATGGCGATTTCCACTTGCCACCGGATGCGATACGATATAGCATCGTGAATTGATCGCCAGTACTCCGATACAGATCTGGCCAGCAGGGCTGTGAGAAAAAGATTGTCGTGGTTATTTCCATTCTACCATAGATTGGGCCAGAGGGCAATACAAACACACGTCCTTCACTTTTCTATGAAACTGTGATACAATTCCAACGCTACTGACTCCAATGATGGGAGGGGCTGACAAGCCTCAGTTGTAGTTTCACGGACAACAGTAGAAAGAAGCGAAAGATGCTCCTTCTCTATCTCGGCAGTGCCTGGCTTCTGGGCATCTACCTGGCCTCGGTGATCCACCCGTCGGGCGCGCTGCTGGCCCTGGCCGCGCTTATTCCTCTGGCAGGTCTCTTTCTCTGGCGCGAGAGTCCCCAGGTCAGGCTGGCCAGCGTATGCGCCCTGGCTCTCATCCTCGGTGCCTGGCGCTACGCTTCTGCGGTTCCCCACTTTGATGAGGGCTCTCTGGCTTATTACAACGAACAAGGT
>Ga0180438_10007795_pt1 | contig 13819 bp, 10 predicted proteins | sample SS_ome_12_FD_132455 | JGI IMG/M metagenome (GOLD analysis project Ga0180438, IMG submission 132455) | Hypersaline lake sediment archaeal communities from the Salton Sea, California, USA - SS_3_D_2 metaG | ecosystem: Environmental > Aquatic > Non-marine Saline and Alkaline > Hypersaline >... | reverse complement strand
TGCCCTCATTGGATTTAAATCAATATAGGCACTGCAAGCTAATTGGGCTTCACCTTTTGACACGATGACACCTTTGAATCGATCCCCCCACAAATAACCGAAACGATCATATTTTTTGTTATATCGTCGACTGAAGGTTTGTTTCAACTCCTGCACAAACCGCGATATTGAACCCAACCGTCGTCGTAAACGTTCCACGCCTTCATCGGCATCGGGAATCAATTGGCCGCTGGTATCATAAGTCCCAGCCGGAGGGTCTGCTTCTTGGCCATAAATGAGACGATAACGTCGGAACAGTTCCTCTTTGGATGCACTGCGGGCCTCTTTTTCTAAACCAGTGGCCAATATATGGAAATGATTGCTCATGATGCAGAAAGCATGGATTTCTACAAAGAAACCCTTAGCAAAGCGTTCAAGGAGCTTAAGGAAGCATTCTTTATCACCCTCATTTAAGAGGAGTTCTCCCCCTGCCACCCGCGAGATGATATGAAAGGAGCCGATATCCTGAGAGACCCAGCGTCGTTTTGCTCTTGCCATGTTCATTACCTCCAGATAGAATTCTCATTTTCTTCGATTTTCCTGTTTTCAGGCTCACCTTCTGGTCCTTTTTGTTTGTAACTTGTTCGTATAAAATATAGTATTATTTTTTAAATCTGTCAACTTTTTCCACTTTTTCTTCTTTTTTTTCTAGTCTGTCCCTCTTTTCATTTTTGTTCGTATAAAATATAGTATTATTTTTTAAATCTGTCAACTTTTTCCACTTTTTCTTCTTCTTTTTTTTTCTAGTCTGTCCCTCTTTTCACTCTTTTCAAAAATTTGGATTAATTTCATGGTAGTTGAAAAACTTAAAACTTTAAAAGTAACTTATCATAGCACTAAAGAGAACCATTGAACGTTGAACTTTGAACATTGAACACGTAATCCACCGATTACCTAATTTTAAGAGGTGGATTTTGGTGCTGCGATCAGGTTGAAACATTTTTAATCTTCCCTTATAATACCGGTTATGGAACCAGAAAATAAAAAAAAGAAATTTCAATTCACATCCTCTAACTTTTTAGGTTCCTTTCAAATAGCGGACCTGTTGATCATTTTTATAACAGCGGTAACGGTGTTTTTGTTTATCTCAGCATATACCTGGAAATGGCCGCTGATTATCCAATTATCTGCACTCTTTAAATTTATGAAACGGCTCCTGGTAATGATTTATGCCATAGTCCCGGTTATTGCTCTGGGTCATTGGATATCGCGGAAAACATTTCGTTTCTACCCTTTTTTAGCGAAAACCTGGTCCCTGGTTATCGCCTGGACCTGCGGGTGGGCCGTCATTATTTTTATCGGCTTGGTTCTCCTGGTTGTTGGTGCATACACCGTTTTGGTCTGGATCGTGTTTTCACTTATCTTTAACCTGGCTCTTCTCCTCTGGTTGTTTCGCCGCAGGTGGAAGCCGGTAAAAGAGCTGTGGCGAAACGTTCTTCCCGAGTTAAAAGAAGATATCCTGGGAATATTCTCCGGGTCCGTCAGCACCTGGAGTATTTTCATTCTTTTGATCGTGTTATTGGCCTTCCTGCTGGCACTGATCCCCCCCAATTCCCGTGATGAGTTGACTTATCACCTGGTGCTTCCGCAGTTGTGGGATTTTCAGCATGACTGGTGGGTAAATACCGACAATTATCACCTTGTTTTCCCTGCAAACATCGAAATTATCTGGGGATATGCATTAGCTGTCGGGGGAATCCATTTACCCCGGCTTTTTACACTGCTTTTCGGGATATTGACCATCGGGGTTTTCCGGCGATGGTTAAAACAAAAGCAATCGAATTCCTGGGTATGTGAAATAAGCATTCTCTTTTTTTTAATGGCTCCGATAATGGTGTTAACGCTCCCCATTTGCTATGTGGAGTGGCCGATGCTGTTTTTTATTTTTTTGGGATGGTGGTGGTCCCGGCAATACCTGGAAACAGGCAGGCAGGGGTATGTCCTGCTGACCGCTGTCGCCTGGGGAATTAGTACCGGAACAAAATACAGCACCATCCCAGTTATCGGCCTCCTGGCCCTTGAATGGCTGTTTCAAATCTTTCGCCGAACTTCGATAAAGTCTGCTGCCAGGGCTTCCCTGGTTTTACTCATAGGTGTGTTTCTATTTTTGGGCCCCTGGTTGGTGAGAAATTTTTGTTTGACAAAGGACCCGGTTTTCCCGCTGGGCCAGACCCTGATTCGTCCACATTCAGCTCTTCCTGGCCAGGATTCCATCAATGTCGAGCATATGACCCGATATTCGAGTATTAACGGTCTCTGGCGACTCCATCCGTGGGCATATCATACCACCGTTGATCCGATATCGGATCATCGTTTGCATCCGGGGTGGATACTGCTTCATGTGGCCGTTATCCTGTTGGGATGGAAGTCCCGGGGCCGAAAACCCTGGTTCACAGTTGTTATATTGTCTGTTGTTCTATTTTATTTTACCCCGGCACCGCGGATCTATTTTCCCCTGATGCTTTTGACCTGGCTTTTTTTACCCCGTTTCCTCGACTCTTTCAGCCGGCGGAAATGGCATCGGTGGATTATTTCTGCCCTGATGGTTGGCTGTATGATCCCGTCACTCTCCATCAGTTTTTATGATGGATTTATGACATACGGAAGAGCCTCCCAGGACTATCTTTTAGGACTTATAAACGAAAATATGCTGTTAAGAAGGGATGCCATAATTACACCGGTGATGGAGTGGGTCCGGGAGAAATCTCCATGGGATAGCCGATTGTGGGTCTGGGGCGATGACCGGGTCTTTTATTTTGATCGTTGGGCTCGGCCCAGTTCACCCTATGATTACCCTGAGTTTCTCAAAATCTTAAAATCCCACGGATCCAGGGCTTTGACACAGTCTGCTAAAACCGATAAGATAAACTTTATCGTTGTCAATATTAAAAATTGTTCGTTTTCTTCAAAATCGATTCAGACGGAAAAGATGAGTTGGACCATTTCCGATACTCTAATGGAACAGTTAAATTCATGGATAGAGCAAAACCTGGAGCCGGTATTAAAGGACCGGAAATTCCGATTGTATAGGATTCGCAAGACTTCGTCGAACTCAAATGATGAGTGATGAATGCTTAATGATGAAAAAATCTGCTGAGAACTTACAAATGTTCGTATTTATTTACCTTCATGATGCATCATTTATAATTATCCATGATCCTGACAGAGTCGTGGAAAACTATTGAAATATTGCTATTTTTCTATTACAATTCATTTATGAGAAATAGAGACCGAAAAATGAAATGGTTGTTGGCTGTTGTTACGGCATTGGCGGCGGGGATATGTGTATATGTATGTACGGTGCCCTCATGTAAACGGCAGGCAAGCCAGGGAGCGAAACCTCCATCCACACCGCCCAAAGGGCCCAATATATTGCTGATTTCCATTGACACCCTTCGGCCGGATCACCTGGGGTGTTACGGGTATCACCGCAAAACAAGTCCCCGTATCGACAAGCTGGCTGCAGGAGGCGTTTTATTCGAGAACCATATCAGCAGTACCTCGTGGACCCTACCTGCGCATGCAGCCCTGTTTACATCGTTGGCCGATTCGGTTCACGGCTGTATCGAAACAAACAAAAAGCTGCACGATGACATGGTGACACTGGCAGAGGTGTTTGCAAACGCCGGGTACAAAACGGCTGGTTTTTTTTCCGGACCTTACCTGCACTCTGCGTTCGGGCTCGGCCAGGGATTCCAACACTATGAAAACTGCACCTCCTATGCTAAGGCCATTGACAGCGCTCCTGCACGCAAATGGGCCATGGATATCGGAGTTATGCGAAAGTCTCACCAGGATATTACCAACCCGGTTGTTTATGCGGCATTCAAAAAATGGTTTGACCAGAACCATCAATCGAAGTTTTTTTTGTTTATTCATATGTGGGACGTCCATTTTGATTTCATTCCGCCTGCACCCTATGACATGATGTTCGATCCCGACTACACAGGGGCGGTCACGGGTGTTGATTTTTTCTTCAATCCCCGGCTCAATCCACAAATGCCCAGACGCGATTTGGAGCATTTAATTGCCCTTTATGATGGGGAGATCGCCTGGACAGATCTTCATGTGGGTAAAATCGTCGATGATCTCGAAAAGATCGGTCTACTGGATCAAACAGTCGTGGTAATTACCTCCGACCATGGGACTGAGTTTTTCGAGCATGGGGGTAAAGGTCACCGGAGAACCCTGTTCGATGAAGTTATCCGGATACCGCTGATCATTCGGTATCCGGCCGTGTTGCCGCGAGGTGTTCGCATTCATGCTCAAACGCATCTTATCGATGTTGCACCCACGCTGGTGGAACTTGCCGGTTTACCACCCATGACTGGTATTATGGGCAGCAGCCTGGTATCCGGGGTGCTTAAACGACCATCCCTCCCAGGTACCATTGCCGTGAGTGAACTGTTCTCCGTCGGACACCGTATCCGGGCTCTCCGTACATTGGAGTGGAAGTTTACCGATCATATGAGTCTTAAACTACATTATTATGTAAACCTGGAAGAGGACCCTGGCGAGACCCATTTGCATATGGACCTGACCAAAGCTCCTGGTCGCCAATTCCTGGACCGTTACCGGCTCACCTCCAGGAATTTAGCAACCTGGCGCGCCCGGATGGCGGCTCATACCGACCGTTCCACCATCCCCGACGATGTATTGAAACAACTGGAAAGCCTTGGCTATATTAATAAGAAATAATAGATTTCTGAATGAAGCTAAAATCCACCACCTAGTTTTAAGTACTGGTGGTGTGACTCGTTACGCGTTACGGGGCCTAAATTCTGGTCTGTCTCTTAATCTCTTCTTTCTTCTCATCAGACAAGGAACATGGAACAACTATCTCAACCCATTTACACCCTTGTATGCACCATTCCTGTTTCTTCTAACTGTGGTTGATTGCTTACCCATTTTTCGGCTTCAATTGATAGACGCGGACGTCGTTATGGTATAATACACCGATCTGTGCATTGGACATTACCTTCCCACTTCCTTCACAATTCTCAATCCATGCGCCGCAGTCAATTAATGCAAAAAAACCATCGGTTTCATCCAATGCAATCCGGGCATGATGAGTATGCCCAATCACCGCAAACCGCAAATCCCAGCCCTGTTCCTTGTCCACCATTGCCGCAAATTCTTTGGCTTCCGTTACAAATTTAAGATCAGCTTCTTTACACGCCGGGTCGCCGACCTTTTTGATATTGAAATTGTCTCCCTGGATGTAATCTTCAACAGCGGGTTTGTCTTGCTGAAGCGGGATCACTTCGGACAGGTTGGCAGGCCTGGGCTGCTGAATAAATTCCTTATAGTCTTTTTTTTGGTGTGCTTTCATCGTCTCTTCCCTGAATTCCCCGAGTTTCTCAGTCGCAGGTTTTGCAGCGGGGCCAAAGATGTAAACCCCAAGGTTTTTGAGGCTCGCCGGCATATTTCGTTCAAACAAATCAAAAACATCCCCATGAAGCGTAAAGGCCGATGGCCCCTGTACAGAAATGGGGAAATAGTAGCGAAGCGCACTGCTGGCAAATTCCGGGATGTAGTGAAGATCAAAATCATGATTCCCCAGTAGAAACTGGGTCTTTAATTCAGCTCCCCGAAGAAGTACAGTGATCCCTTGTCGTGCTTCCAGGATTTTTCGCACTCCGTCTTTTAATTTCTTGGATGCCTCCTCTACCGAAAAAGCCACTGGAATCTCTCGCCACAGGTCCAGGAAATCACCTACTTGATAGACCGTTACATGGATATTATCCTGGTTGGAATCCCTCTTGAAATCCAGGAGAGCCTTCACCACCCGTTCCAGTAAATCGAGGTAATTGGTACCGTAGTGGTAGACTTTCTCACGGGTTTTGTCGATCAGATGTAAATCGGGTATAAATATTCTAAAATCATTGGCTTCGGGATATTTCAATCGATTGTCCCTGAACCGGGAGACCAGGTACACATCCGCAGCCTTCATCAGATAATCTTTAAGAAACCGTTGATGCATGATAACCTCCTACTTCCATGATTTATCTAATTTTGCCGTATTGCTGGAGATGCTTTGTCGGAGCCACAGTCACCAGCACCTGGACAATTTTAATATCCTCACCGCCTTCACCCTCTTCTGGCAGGTAAAACACCCACCAGTATTTCCCGTTTTTGTCTTTTAGCGAAATGGGGGCAATAGGCGGGGGTCTATCTCTGGTAGCATCGATCAAGGAATAGACAATCGATTCCTCAAACCACTGTTCCAGGATTTTGGAAATTTTTCCAATATCTCCTTCATTCCTGAACTTACTGGTATAAAGAAACGTGGGGTCTGATAATAGTTTAAACAAATCGGCATATGCTTTATCTGCCCCAGGGTCCACATAATCACGGACGCTGTTATCTCCCCCTTTAACCAGGAATGTCAAAATTTCATTTTTACCCGAGTCCTGGAGAGGAAGGTCCACAGGGCCGACACGAAAATCCTTTTCCCGCACCACCACGAAGGGGACTTTTTTTGGAGTGCATGCCGGATAGACAAAAATCAACACCATCATAAAAATGACAAACCGTGTTTTAAGCAAAGCACGACGATTAACCATTGGTTACCTCCCTAAATGCTTAAATGTTTAGTATTTATTTCCCTGTTAAACAAATACAATATGCTAAACCAAAAAAAAATACAAGACCCAATGGAAAAATTTTTAATTTTTCTACTTTTTCCCGACTATCCCTTTCTCTTCGTCCCTTTTTCTTCCGTAGGGCCACCTCCCTGAGGCTCGTTCAAGCATGAATGCATGATAGCATTTTACATCTGAAAACTGAATCGTTACTGGCAAATTTATTGAAAATTCAGTTATAAAATGGTAAAATAGAAAAGGAATTTTCGAATGGAATATCTATTTCTTTGATAGAGTTCCATGAGGTAAAGGAGTATGAATGATGAGTATCATTGTAAAATGTCCAGCATGCGGCACAAAGAATAGGATAAAAGAAGATAGCACCCAAACCCCTTTGTGCGGCAAATGCAAAACCCCTATAATCATTCAGCAGAGTACAGCCCCTATTATTCTGTCGGATAAGGATTTTGATAATTTTATCCGCAATTCTCACAAACCCGTACTGGTTGATTTCTGGGCTCAATGGTGCGCTCCCTGTCGCATCCTTGCGCCGGTTCTTGAATCCTTTGCCAAATCCCAGCATTCCATCATTGTTGCAAAGCTGGATACCGAACGTAATCCCCTGACACCTTCAAAATTCCAGATATTCTCCATCCCTACCTTGATTCTTTTTGACGGCGGCAAAGAAGTCAAACGCATTAGTGGTGCCCTCCCACTTCAGGAACTGGAAGCCCTTCTTAAACCCTGGATTACAGTTAATTAATAATAGATTGTTACGATAAACTTACCGGAATTATCCGAAAAATCAAAATCATTGACTCCGATATACAAATTACCTTCTCGAGTTATTTGAAAAGGTGCTTTGTCATTACCCACATAGAAGGGTTCACCTTTATCGCCCACTTTCGCGATTATCGCTCCTGTGGGTTGATTGGGTACCGATTTTTTATTATTCCAATTCAGAGTCAATTCTCCGTTTTGATAGACTTGAGTATCTTTATCTATATAAATAGAACCGGAAGCGGAAAAGAGGATTTCCTGTCCGAGTTTTAACTTTATCCCGGTATCTATCCATTTTTGATCAGCATTTAATGTGACTTTTTTGGCTCTCTTTCCCCTTCTCCATTTTTTATATTTGGATTCCATTTCAAACGATGATTCCAGTCCTTCTTTCATGGGGTTATTAAATTCGATTTTCCACACCGTATACAACGGGAATCGGTCGGTCCGAACTATTTTTCCAAATTTATACACATTAAAATAGATCGTATCAAATTTGAAAGCCACCAATTTGCCTTCATACTCTTTTCGGTCTATGGTGGTAAGTGTATCCGCACTCAATGACGCTATAAATATAACCAGAGTAATCAAAAATATTGTTTTTTTCTTCATTTTGATCAACTCAAATAAACTCCTTTATACACTATTTTTGTGAAATTTTCAATATATACGGTCTCTTTGCCGTAGATTTTTATTTTTTCTTTTCCTTCAGGCTCAAGCATGTCAATGAATAACCAGTCATGGATGAATTTTAATTTTTTCAAAACAGCAAAAACAGCCGCGCTTCCTGTAGAAGAGGAGAGTGTCCGCCCCACCCCCCTTTCATAATAAAAGACACGGCAATTTTCTTCATTTTTATAGAAAACCAATTCGACATTGGTTTTTTGGGGAAAAATATCCGCGCTCTCCAGTATGTGGCCCAACCGACTCAGGGTTTCATCCGAACGATCCCTGTCCAACAGTACCACTGCATGGGGATTGCCCACAGAAACGGGGTAGAAACGGATGCTCTTGTGGGTATATTCCGCTTTGTTTTTCTCTAAAAATGGGAAAAAATCAGTATTGTAAAAATCGGGTTCTCCGATCTCAATTTTCAGCTTGAAGTTGTTCTTTTCACGTTGTAGCAATTGATGGGTCTTTTGACCTGCACGGGTATTTAGAGTCACCCGGTCTTTGAATATGCCCAAATAGAACAGCAAGGCGGACAGTCCGGCCATACCGTTCCCGGACAATTCCGCTTCGCTGCCATCCTGGTTAAATATTTCAAAATCAACACCTTGTTCATCCACAGCGTAGTAAACAACACCATCTGCACCGACACCGGTTTGACGTTGACATAAATGCCCGGCCAGGTGCCCCCTGGACACCCGGCCGTCACCCTTTCGGATATTCAGCTCCTTCATATCGATATGAAGGAAATCATTACCTGCAGAAACCGTTTTATAAAAAATCATTCCGGCAGCCAGAATCTTATCAGTCCTTCATCTCCGTCTCTATTAATATAGAGCAGCACCAGTGATCCTGGTCTCTTTCGTGAAATGATTTCCCGGAAATCGTCAACTTTTTCGATCTCCTGCCGGTCAACCTCTAAAATAACATCCTGACTCTTGATGCCATTCTGAGCGGCAGGGCTGTTTCTTTCGACGCGTTTAACCATAATACCCTGGGACGTTTTTAGCCCATATTGCCTTTCAATGGAGGGACTGTTATTGATGAGCACCATTCCCAGGTCGATGCTTCTGCTCTCTTCATCCCTGCTTTTAAATTTTACAGTATCCGGAGCTTCGCCTACGGTTATTGTAATAGTCTTTTTAGAGCTTTTCCTGTAAATTTCCAGTTCCACCTGGTCTCCAGGACTTAACTCTGCGATTCGGGTGGAAAGTTCAACATCTTTTTTCACTCGTTTGCCATTGACTTTAACAATCAAGTCGTATCTTTTCAATCCTGCTTTTTGAGCAGGGGAATCTTCTTCCACTTTTGTGACAATAACGCCGCCCAGAGGGAAATCCAGCTCTTTGGCAACTTTCTCACTCATGGTTTCAATATAAATACCCAGGTAGCCACGTACCACCCGTCCCTCGGTTTTCAAGTCATTAATCACTTTTTTAGCCATGGAGGAAGGTATGGCAAAGCCGATTCCCACATTTCCACCAGCGGGTGCTATTATCGCGGAATTGATGCCAATTACTTTTCCTTCCATATTAATCAACGGTCCACCGGAGTTTCCCCGATTAATAGCGGCGTCCGTCTGCAAGAAATCCTCGTAATCCGCTAAGCCCAACTGTCGGCCCTTGGCAGATATTATCCCAGAGGTTACTGTTAGATCCTGGTTCAATGGGTTACCGATTGCCAGCACCCACTCGCCCACTTCGACTTTATTGGAATCGCCTAATTCAATATAAGGCAAATTATTGGCTTTTATCTTTAACAGCGCCAGGTCAGTCTTAGGATCGGTACCGATGATTTTGGCTGTATACTCATTGTCGTCAATGGTCTTAATTTTTACTTTTATAGCATTGTCCACGACGTGGTTATTGGTAATAATGTACCCGTCCTTGGAGATAAAGAAACCAGAACCAACGCCGGGTACTCGTTCTCTTCTCCTGGGGATATTAAAAAAACGATCCAGTAAACTATCCCCAAAACCAGTCTCCCGGATCGACTCGGATATAACCTTAACCACCGCCGGTCTTACTTTTTTTACCAGGGGTGCGAAGTTTAACCCTGTGACCTTTATCGATTCAGCCTGAACCTCCGGTGGGCTCAGTACTGGTTCATTGTCTTCTGATTTTTGTAAATAACCGAACGATAGGGCAAAAAACAGTGCGCCGGCCAGGAAACTGATACCAGCGATCAACCCAATTTTTTTCATTTTTAACCTCCTAATAAATTAGAGCCCACAGAACACACAGAAAAACACAGAAAAAATACAAGGAGATCATGAAAAAAAAATTCTGTGTCCTTCTGTGTGTTCTGTGGGCTCTTTTTGTTTTCATTTTATTTTATTTTTTTCAAAGAACATTTCCTTTTCTTTGATTAAGTTAAGACGTAATCTTTTATAAAAAAGTTTCATTTTTCCCCCAGGCTTTTTATATACGACTGAATACCAGCATACAATCCCTTCGCAATGGAATACCGGTAAGTAGATGATTTTAATCGTTTCCCTTCCACGTAATTGCTTAAAAAAGAGACTTCCACCAGTGCTGCAGGCATCCTGGCGCCTATCAACACAAAAAAGGGGGCTTTTTTTACCCCCAGGTTTTCTATATTTTTATATTTTTCCCCCAACTCCTTCACAAGGTTTTCCTGGATGCATTGGGTAAATATCTTTGACTCGGAAATTCGTGCATGGTTGACAATCTGATCAACAATGGTTTCCATATCCCCGATGGATTTTCCAGTAACCTTGTTTTCAACTGCAGCCACATGCATGGCCCAGGGGTCTGTGGTCATGCTGAGGAAATAGGATTCAACTCCCCTTACGGAGTGCCGCCGTGCGGAATTTAAATGAATGGATATAAAAAGGTCACCTTTCTTTGAGTTGGCAATAGCGGTTCGCTCTTCCAGGGTCATATATTGATCCTTTTCACGTGTAAGAATGACTTTATAATCCGAATGTTTTTGGAACAGGTCTTTCAACCGTTTGGCAATATCCAGGGTAATTTCTTTCTCATAAAGTCCCAGTGTCCTGTTAGAGGTACCAGGGTCTTTGCCGCCGTGACCGGGATCGAGCACGATGGTGTGAACCCCCAATCCCAATTGCCGTACCATGGAATAATTTTTATCAATGGGCTGTGAAGGTTTGCTTGCATTTGCATCTTCTGCCACAGATTTTATATCCGGCCCTTCCTGGAAAATATCAAAAACGACCCGGAAAGGGGAGGTCAGGTAAAATTTGGAGTATTTTTCGATCTTATCAAAATCAAATACCACCCGCACACAGTATTCGCCCCTTTTACCGATGCGAATTCGCTGCAAATGGCCTGTTCCAACCGTTATCTCTCTTTTTTTCTCCTGGGGATATTCTGGCGCGAAGTTGCATCCGTTCATATCGAAATAAAGACGGTCTTTGCCTTTCCCGGGCAGTATCTTTTCCATGACTTTCAACGTGGACGATACATCCAGGACCACACGGGTATAATCTGTATAGGTATAATAACGAATATTTTGCAGATAGGCAATACGCTTTCCACTGAGCAAAGAGTGGGCCAATACCAACAAAGCCAATAATATACCAATTTTTTTTGTCATTCCATTATATTAATTTACTAAAAAAGTGCGAAAAAATCAAGACGAAATAAAGTTCGATTTTAGATGGTATAAAAGACGGAGGACATCGCGACAGAAAGTAAGTGGAAAAAAATTGCACGTAGTAGTAAAATCTATGAATTGCACCGCAACGGACACGAAGAGAACAACACAGGTCCTCTTCGTCCTGTGCGGCGAGATATCAGCCTGATTGGTATCCTATTTCTTACATAAAAGCGGCTGCTTCGCCAAAGGCAACCCGAGCAACAATAAAACCAATTAAGACAGCCACAATAATTTGAACAAGGATGACCACGACAAAATAACCCACAGCCTTATCCTGCGGCGGGCTTTTGACGATTTTAATGCCGAGGTATAAAAGATAGAGAGTATACAACCCAGCAATCAAGACAAGTATTCCCAATACAGGGATGATATAGAAAACACCAGCAACCCAGGAGGCTGTAGATGCATATACAGCCGCTTTCATGGAACTGACCATGTCCTTCTGCGAACCAAACGAAGGAGCCAGGACATCGATAATAAAAGCCAATATGTAGAGTCCCACCAGTGTCATTACATACATCATGATGGCCCATATTAATGATCTGTCAAAGGGGATTCTTATGGTATGGCCCAAAATCGATCTTCCCACCAATAGATTCCCCAAAAAGCCAGCAATAGCAGGGATGGCGGCTAAAATAAGCGCGTACTTTACAAACATGTCCGCAATGGTCATACTTTCATTTTTTATGACTTCCCACTCGTCGTTAGGTTTCGTGATGATATTAACGACCCGTTTAATGATAGCATTAAAATCCATTTTATCCTCCATTTTTTATAAGACCCCACAATATCAAAAAAACCAGAAAAAGTCAAATTTAATGATAAGAAAAACGGATAAGGAAATCGTTTTTCTTTTTTCCTCTTCCTGGATAAAGGCTATGACTTGGATGAAGTCGATTTTACCATAGAGAAAGAAAAGAGTGGGCTGTTGCCAAAAGTAATGAAGACGTTTATTTAATAATCCCAGCCGATTCAACAAAATTTTGAATATATTCAATAAATTGTCCTGATTTTGTGACAAAAAAATGAAATTTAACTGGCATACAAATTGCCTGCTTAATTTATAAGGATACGAGCACAAAATGAATTTTTTTGGAGGTGAAAAATGCGAGACCAAACGTTTTTCAATTGGTTGGCGGTGAAATTTATTCTATTTATAATAATTTTGTTGAGTTTCACTATGAATTTCTTGTTCCCCCAGGACAAGGATAATTCCAACGATGATCAATTGAAATATAGTATCGAAGTGAATGCGCAAGTAATCCCCTTTTTTGCAGTTGATAAAGAAGGGAATCCAGTTTTTGATATTGAAGAAAAAGATATAGAGCTTGTTATTAATAAGAAGACTCATCCTTTCGCTTCTTTTTCGCGATATAAGTTTCATAGTGAACAGCCTCTAAGTAAAATCAGCACTGTTGATAAAACTGAAATATATCCGGAACGGTATGTCTTTTTAATTATAGATAAAATTTTTAATAGTGAAGATGGTTTACGAAGATCTAAAACAATTGTAACAGAAATTATTAAAAGGAGCTCCGCCAAAGACGCCTTTGTCCTCCTTCTCAATACTCCTGGAAGCGGGCTGCGATATCTTCTGGGGCCTGAAAGAGATATAAATAAGCTGAGTCAGGCAATTAAAAAGATTTCACTTCAAAGGGAAGGGGATAAGGCGTTACGAGAGGCCAACGAAAGAGTGAAAAAAGCAAAGTCACAAATTGCCGGATTCCATGATGCCGGCACCACACTGAGTGCAAGTCGTGATAAATTTTCTGGTTCTTCATATGGGGCAGCAACCTACATGGAAAGGCAAAGGGCATTAAAAGAGGTTGAGATTGCCAAACAAGAATTAAAAGAAAATCTAAAAACGTTTAACAGCGCACTTGTTTCATTGCAGTATGCCCTGCGAACGATTACTTCTTCTAAAATTGTTTACTTGATTTCAGAAGGAATTCCAATTGGAATGATGAGAGGAGATATAGAAATCAGCACCGATATGATATTTTATTTTGATTTGTTAAAAACGACGGCAAAAGTTATAAACTTTGGTGGCAGTATACTGAATGTAATCAATCCTTCTAAAATTCAGTTGATGGATTATGATT
>Ga0180438_10007794_pt1 | contig 13820 bp, 13 predicted proteins | sample SS_ome_12_FD_132455 | JGI IMG/M metagenome (GOLD analysis project Ga0180438, IMG submission 132455) | Hypersaline lake sediment archaeal communities from the Salton Sea, California, USA - SS_3_D_2 metaG | ecosystem: Environmental > Aquatic > Non-marine Saline and Alkaline > Hypersaline >... | reverse complement strand
TTACGTTGCGCGAGTTAATCAGGCCAAGCTACGCTCGCCCCTCAACTCTTACACGCTCAGCAGCGCTACGCGCCGCTTCACTTGACCAGATCCGTTAGAAAATACTATGTACTATGTTTTTACGCACGAATTTTACATTACAAATATAAAGCCCGGGAGCCCGAAGGGCTAATATATAAAAATTGATGACTTTATAACCGGAAACGGTAAACCCACCACTTTCTGAAACAAACAATGTTCCGAGGTACTATTCGTGCTGCACTTTCTGCGACCCGCTTTACTGCTGTTCGCTCGACAGTTCGTTCTGTTCCGGCCATGAAGGCAGATTTCTCAACGAAGACTGCCAATCAGGATACCTTGATTGAGACTTTGACGGCTTTTTCGATGGCGAACCCTCTCGTCACGATTCCTTCGGTCACGGCCCTAACTGCAGCTGGCTGGGTTGTTGCCAACTACCGTGTTGGTAAGCCCAACGAGTATGTGGTGCGCACCGGACCTTTCATCAACGACGTTGACGTGAGTCGCAAGGCACTCAGACTTCCTTTTCAAGAGGAGCTGTTGGTCGACGTGAACCCCGTTACGTACGACTTCGACCTGCACAACATGTCGAAGGGGAAGGTAGAGTTCAATCTGCCTATCGTGATGACGATCGGTCCGATGCTTCCAGAGGAGGACTCTAGCGCTTTCCAGCGCTACTGTAAGCTTCTTCAGGACATGACCCCCGAATCCATTCGCGAGACTGTCAAAGGTATCGTGGAAGGTGAAACCCGTGTCTTGACAGCTCAGTTGACCGTTGAGGAGATGTTCAACGGCCGTGAGGTCTTCCGTGAGCGGGTGTCTGAGAAGATTGCCCCCGATCTGGAGTCTCTCGGTCTGAAGATCTACAACGCCAACATCCGAGAGATGGAGGACTTTGATGAGAACAATAAGTACTTCGAGTACAGAAAGCAGCGGGCTATCGAGATGGCCAACAACGAGGCACGTAGCGATGTCGCCCACGCCCAAAAGCAGGGTGATGTTGCTGTGAGCCTCAACGAACGCGATACTCGTGTTGTGGTGGCCGACAACAACCGTCATGCAACACAAGAGGAGTACATCGCTCGTCGCGCCATTCTGGAGGCTGAGGCTGATGTCGCAATCCAGGAGGCAGCAACCCAAAGAGCTCGCGAGCTTTCTATGATGGAGGCTGAGCAGGCTGTTGAGCTGCGTCGCGAGGAGCTCCAGCGCGAGATTGAGGAGCGACGCTACGAGCAGAAGATCCAGAACAACCGCGCTTCCATCGTGGCAAGCGCTCTGGCTGATGCTGAGGCACAAGAGCGCCTGGCCGATGCTAACCTCTACGCCAAGCAGAAGGAGGCTGAGGGTACCCTCAAGGTGATGCAGGCCAAGGCAGACGGTATGACCGAACTGTTTGAGGCATGTGCTTCCGACAAAAGCCTCGCCAAGTTCTACCTCGGTATGGACAGTGGTATGTGGCCAGAGCTTGCCAAGTACAACGCTGAGGCGGTCAAGGACATGAACCCTGACATCACCATCTGGAACACCGGAAACAACCCGGACGATGCCTCTCTCCCTATCGTCAAGATGGTACAAAGCTTCACACCCCTCCTCAAGGAGGTCCAGAAGCAGTTCGTTGACTCCCCAACCAAGAGCAACAACTGAGAATAATCATAAATTTATAAAACTTCACTACACGCGATGTGCGATGCACATCTTGTTACGTTGCGCGAGTTAATCAGGCCAAGCTACGCTCGCCCCTCAACTCTTACACGCTCAGCAGCGCTACGCGCCGCTTCACTTAACCAGATTCGTTAGAAAATACTATGTACTATGTAGTTATGCACGAATTTTACATTACAAATATAAAGCCCGGGAGCCCGAAGGGCTAATATGTAAAAAGTAATGTTATAAATTTAGAGGTCGACGTAATCAAGCACAAGCCTGATGCCATCGTTCTCAGTACGAATGTACCGAACACCTTCACACTTCTCGTCAATGTCGGAGCCGAGAACATGGTAGTTACAGAACTCGTCATCAAGGAGGATGATGCGGTAGAACCGGTCAGCAACCTGCTTGGTCACAATCTGGGGCTCTAGCTCTTTCAGAAATTCGTCCACATAATCTTTGTTCCTGGAAGATACCTTCTCAGGATCAGCTCCTGCTTTGAGTAGGAGAGAAACGATCTGTTTTCTTTCACTCCTATATGTATTGCTACAACATGCATACTGACACGCTGCATAACCAAGTGGTGTAATCCTCTTGTACATTCTTAAATCAGCGCCGTTCGCAAGAAGGAACTTAACGCGGTCGACGTTGTGGTCGCAGATCGCTACGAACAGGGGTGTTCCCTCGAGACCAGCTTTGTTGACTGGCGCTCCATTATCAACAAGGAGTTTCATGGTTTCAAGAGTAAAAGTAGATTTTGACATTGCACGATACAGTGGGTTTCCACGTGATGCATCAACACCAGCGTTAATTAAGAAAGCAACTCTCTCATTAATACCTGTCCTATAACTTTTGAGTGCTCGATGCAGAGGATCACCCTTGGTAACGTCGGCTCCTCCTTCAAGTAAACACTGCATCATCTCTATAGATACTTCTGCAGCGAGTTCAAAATGTTTAGGATTGAGATCCACACCAGCATCAATAAACATCTTCACAGTTTCAAGCTGGTTTCCAAGAATTGCTCTCTGTAGACACTGATAGGTTATCACTGCGCCAGCTTCAACATAATATCGAGCCAACTCAGGGTTTCGCCCAGCCACAAGGCCCAGAGGCGTGGAGCTTCCGAACTCCTTATTGACATCACCACCGTTCTCAATTAGCACTTTAGCTACCTCAACAGTTTGAGCACATCCAAGGGGTGTATATATACACCCTTTGATTCTCTCACAGGCGTTGATATCAACATCTTCATTCTCGATTAAGGCCTTGATGGTCTCAGGTTTCGCACCGTTCAAACAAAGCGTATGCAGCATTTTTCAAATAATAGTGGTACATTTATGAAATTGTGGCATACATGAATCAGTTTTTATGCCAGAAGGAAGCCAAGTGTCAGAAGAAGCGGTGCAATCCAGAAGTGGGTACTTGGGGTAGCCTCTGAACTGGAGCTCGTGTAGTTCTTGCGGGAAACTGGTGCGATCAGACCTGGATCGTCGTTCAGAATAGCGTAGATAAAACTACGGTGCCACTTGTAGATCACTCTACTGGAACAGGACACTCCTTCACATTGACGGTAATGGGCTTCAGCTGCAGAGGTGATTGCGAGTGCTAGCTCCGGCTTTTTTTCCGGGTCAAAACAAGCCTTCATACGTGCGCCCACATACTGATTCACTTCAACGCAGAACATATCGGTCTCATTAAGATCAGCAAAAACGGGTACTACAAGAAGCAGGAAAGCAAACAGGAGTTTCATCTTTTGAGTGGTGTAATGCAGTATAATATTAGATTAAGAAGGTCATCATTTTTAGACCTTCATCGCAAACATATTTTAAAGGATAACACCAAGACTCCTTAAAAAGTGAATGAGATATTGACTAAATACAAGTAGATAATAAAGGTACAATGAAAGATTTTCAAAAGGTGGCCCAAAATGCTTTAATGCTGAACTTGAGAACTGGTAACATGGTGTTTGACATGGTTCTATCCCTTAAAGTCCTGGAATTATAAATTTTATAACACCAAGACCCCTTATGGGTCTAATAAATTAGACTTCGGTCTTTAAGGGATAGGCTATTATCATCGCAGCTCTAGGCTCAATTGTTTTCTATAGTAAGAAACTATGGCAAAACATTAAAAGGTATTTTAGTAAAACTGTATGTTCTTTGATAAAGCTGAACAAGAAGTACCCGATGGAACCATGGATGGCACCGTACTTCTCTAGTTTGCAACAGTTAACTTAAAATCAAAGAATTCAAAAGCAAAAGAGAGTACCTAATCTTTGATTTCTTTGAATTTTACATAGCAGGATAGCTAGTTATAATTGTTTTTACGGTGGTGTTTATGCTTTTTCATATGCTTTTCGCAGTCTTTCTTATTCTCAGATGTGAAATCGCAGCAGCTTGCACTATAAATTCTATAGCCGTACCCTACAACATCTTGTTTTTGTCTATAAACATCGCAAAATTCATCTATATAATTTAAATAGTTTAAACCAACTTCCTCTTTTGATATATCAAGGAATCGAGCTATACATGGAACTTTATTGTTAAGATGATCATGAAGTAATTTTTTATAAGATGTATAATATCCACATCTAAAACATGTTAAGAAATAGGTTCGGAAGGTACCAAATTCATCCATTAAATCGAATTCATTCATATAATAGCGTTTTTTGAAAGCTTGAGAATCTAAATGGAATGATTTCCTAACCTTTGGTAAATCATATCCTAAATAATTAGGGCAACTTGTAGTTAAGGGTTCATCATCAGATGACTCTTCTTTATGTTGTTCTTCTACAACAATATTGATTAGATCATCATCGATACTATTATCATGTAGTTTGGCAAATTGGCAGATTGATCTAATAAGATCCAAAGCTCTACCTCTTGAGAACGCATTAGCTTCGTATTTAATAAAACGTTTTACAATTGGGTCAAAATTCATAGTTTTAAGCCTATGGCAGTTTGGACAAAGGCAAATTAGATTAATATCTTCATCCGGTCCTCCATATGCATGAGGAATAATGTGATCAAGTTCAAAATTTCCGATTGTTATCTTATCAGAACAAATCCCGCAGCACTTGTTCTGAGCTTTAAATATCTTACTACGATTAGTTATTGATAAAAGTTTACGTTTAGGCATTATGAAAATATTAATACAACCATCCTTCTAAATCTATGAAATTCTAAACGATATGTTCATTGATGGTTGATCCATTAGTCAGCTCTTTATAATTGCTTTCGACGTATTTTCTAAAGGTTGGATTCTCGAAGATCATACGTGCCTTCTTTCTTCTCGCAACCCCTTTTTTACTGTCACTTATGATATCATTCATAGTCTTATCCATTTCAGAAATCTGAGACGGTGGGATCACATCTGGATTATTCGAAGCATATTCTTGAAACTTATCGACACAGTTTTCAACAGTTCTGTTTGTAATGTCTTTAATATCCATAGTCTCCCAGTTAGGGGGTATCCATGCTTCAGCATAGGTCTTGTTGGTATTTCTAACTCTTACATTTAAGTTTTTAGGATTACCTTTAAACACACGCTCCATAAGTCTATCAAAACCACCATAAGAACTAAAAGCAAACTCTCTCCATTCCCGTGGTGTGATATGATCGTAACACTCTTTACCAAAAGGGGCTAGATTAAGATGTTGTTGAACATTATTATTATTAACTGTACCGTTGTTAATGTTTTGCGTGTTATTAAGGCTATCTATATGAGTTGTATTAACATTAGTTTGATTATTACTGTTAACTTGTGCCTGTAAGATTGTGTTATGGACACGCTCCTCTACAGCATGTAATAGCTTTAGAACACGACATGTTTTACGGTGTCGTGATAAACTAGGTTGATGTGCGTATTTATTACCACATGCTTCACACTTATATTCGCATTTATTGCTAATAGATTCAGCACAACCATCATAGTCGTTTAACATATCTTCATAAGTGATGTTTGAGATAACCGGTTCACACATTCTCTGTCTGATAATATGCCTTTTAAGTCTACTTGGGGAGAACTCTTCACCACATCTTAAACATCTTTTGATGATCTTTGAACGAGGCATCCTATATACCTAATAGTGACAAACAAAGCTCTAGACCACTAAACATGCTATGTATTGCCAGTTATTGCTATATTTCAGGTTTTACTACTAAACACTATTAAGAACACTTCATCACAGTTAGATTTTAACACTTCTTGTCTATAACTGTCGGAAAAGACACTAAAGTACTACTTAATGCTACCAGATATAAAACCAGATTCAACCAGTTATAAAACTAATGTATTATACGTTAAATAATATGATACGTTCAGTTAGTTTTAATGTAAAACATAATTATATCTGGCAATGCTATATAGATTCAGAGGAGGGGGGGCTCTATACCTAGACTCAAGAGTTTAAAGGGCAACTTTACTTTTTCGTTTTAAAGCAACTTGTCAGAAAAAGTCTTTGAAATCGCCAAAAGTTGGTTTCAGGTCGTGTCAATGCTTATATTAGAGCATTAACACCGGTCTTATAAGGGTGTCGTGTCAATGCTGTTAGATAAGCATTGATATATTCTATATCCGAACTACCTATTTACAATCTATTTACGTTTATAAATTAAATGATATTCACTGCGTATTCCATTTTTAATACGTAGTGAGTGATTCCACTTAACTGTTTCTTAGTTGCAACTACGGGACTGGGAATAACTATGCAATCCCAGTTTTCCAGGAACTTAATCAATTCAACCTCTTTTGGTTTCAGATATTTTACTCTAGCAATTAGATGTACATCGTTTTCAACTAGTGCATTAGCAGGCATCCCACCTTCAACAAGTGTTCGAATAATCTTCGGCCAATGTTTATTCTTCATTATACACCCTAATCGGGAGTTTCCAATACTATCAAGTTGATCTCCTACTGTAGGAATAACCATTTTGATCATATCAGTCTTTCCTTTTACGGCATATGCTAGGACACAGTTCCATGAGAAGCAAAAACCTGCCTCAAGTATAGTTTTGATAGGAGCAGGACCATAAGGCTTTGATCCTACAAAGCTATTCACAAAGCGACTAGGCTTTATCTTATTGAAGCAATCAAATCTTTTTTTGAAGAGCTTCTCAGATGCAGTAAGTCTCCAAAGAAAGCTGACCATTGCCTGATCAAGAGCAAGATACTTTGCAAGACACTTCAATACTTTGTAGACTGAAGATCCATGATTCCACTTCATTTGTTCGACCTTTAGTGCTCCGATCTCAGCCTCTGTAACCGAGTATCCGCTTTCCATCAGGGAAGTAATCTGTGAAGTAATCTTAGCGGAGTCAGAACTGCTCTTAAGAATATTAGTCAGAGCACCCATCACGAAATATTAATAGTAGTTCTATAATACAATTTATCCTCTTTTGAATCATTTTTATCCCTTAAAGACCAATAAGGGGTCTTGGTGTTATAATTCCAGGGCTTTAAGCTACGCTCAGCACCCCTGCGGGGCGCTTCGCTGCGCGCCGGCTTAGGGGGTTGTTGAATATGAAGATACAGAAGTTATGTCTCACGCTATCGTAAAAGGAAACAATCACGCCAAGCTCAGGGGGCTGATCGAGGCTGGTCAGTTCGACGTCAACCAGGAGTTGAGTAAGGGCCATCGCTACCAGGCCATTGTCGGAGCCGTTGCCTACGATTCTCCCGACTGCTTTATGGTGCTTCTTGAGGCCAACGCCACGCTAACCCACGATGCTATTGAGAAGTCCGTCGAACACGCCATCAAGGGGAACTCTGTGTACCTCGACGCCATCTGGAACCACCCACAGTTTGTTCCTAACGCTGGCCTCTGCGTCTGTCTGGAACGTAAAACGCGGTCGGTTGAAATGTTCCGTAAACTACTGAGTCATCCGAAGCTAGTTAAGGGCGCAATTGAAATCAGAGTGGATCATTCAGTCCGTAGTAACCAATATGTTGTTACTCGTACTGTAGAAACAGGTAACATTGTGTTCTTACGTGAACTACGTAAGGCTGGTGTAATATTCTCTGTAGAGGAAGCTTTGTGCTCTGCAGTTGACGGTAAGAAGTACACCTTTATCAACCAGCTTCTAGAGTGGGGTGCAGATGTGAATATGCTCCAGGGTTGGAGGAACCTTCCACCCATTGGTCGGGCAGCGAAGCAGGGAAATCATAAGATGTTAAAGATACTCATTGAAGCCGGTGCTAATACTAACGTTACCTACGACACTTATCTCCCAGGTGACACATTCGGAAATACGAGAACACCATGTACTCCGCTTCTTGACCTATGTGTTTGGAAGAACGGGAACTTCCACTTTCGACCCAAGTACAATAAGAACAGCTGTCTGCGCTGTGTTAAACTTCTGCTAAAGCATGGGGCTAACATTAACTACACTAACCCTCAGGAACTCAACGCTCTCACTCTTGCAATGATCTCTATCAACCCTCCTCTAGTCGAACTACTTATTAAAAGTGGTGTAGAGGTCGGTAAAGATGCTTTACTGGGATTTTGTAAACAAACTTACATCCATTATGAGAACGAGAAAAGGTGTGAATCAACAGATGTTATTGACATATTCAAAATGCTAGTAGAAGCTGGTGCTGACCCTTATGTGGTCGGTAACAATAAAACCTCTAATCTACTACACGCTTCTGTCATGAAGTTTAGCAGAAGTAAACTGGGAAACTTCTTCCTACCTGTTGTTGAATGGTACATTGACGACCTAGAGAAGCATTGGGCTGCTGGTGAGGAAGAATATGGTTGTGACTTTTTGAATGAGACCTATTTCCTGAAGGAGAAACGAAGACTTATCAGTTATGATATAGAAAAGAGAAGGGCAGTCTATCACAAGTCGGAACCTTTGGACGTCCACCAGTTTAATCTGATGGACCAAATGATTCTTACGGGCTTTCAACACCCCCTTGCATTAAAGGTGGCACGACTTTACTATCTTCCGGACTATGCTGAAGATATAGAGACAAACATCTTGCGGTACAACGTTATGGCGTATCGTGGTATATCTTTACCATTTTTTGTGTTGTACGAGTTCTTACAAGAGCAGGGGATCAACCTTTCAGAAGAGACTAAGCACAAACTGAGAGATAAGTACAGCGCTTGGCTCGTATACGCGAGTCGTGAAATAGAAAGGTGTCCGAACACCTCTTTCACTAATGAGAAGATACTTCCTGCCGTAGCCCAAGCAAAAGAATTCATCTCTAATTTATAATCTTAGATTACGTACACCTTGTCTTTGGGTACATACAAATTGCACATGATTTTGACATAATCCGCGGTGACATCAATAACATCCTCCTCACGGAAGACAACAATCTCTCTTGATTCATTTGTCTTGTACTTCATGATCTCTTCAGACTCGCCGTCTGCGGAGAGAGTTTTGACATGAGCAGTTTTCTCTTTTCGATCCAAGGTGATAATGGTCATCGAATCGGACGACTGAATTGTCCTTGTGTTACGTACATGCTTCAAGTGGGCAATTAGTTCTGAATCACCATCAATGTCTTCCAGATACTTAAGCATTGTTCCTCGAGCGTAGCCGCTTGGACCAATAATTTGAATATCCGGATTCATACCGTTAGTTAGTAGGATTTTAATAATGTCTACCCATCCTTCAAAGGACTGAAGATTTGTCATGCATTTTTGAGAGATAGACGCATCAGATGATTTTCTAATGTTTGAATCCAATATCCGGACAATATCAAATCTACCTCTTGTAGCAGAAGCAATAGCATATTGGATTGAAAATTGAACTCCTTGGTCTACAAGGAACTGAACAATCTCCAGGTCATCAATAGAGATACTGTTGACATATAGATCGTCTTTGTTGATAAAAGCGTTAAACATAGGGACAAATCTCTCAAGCTTGTTCTTTTTCCCGCGGATACTCTCGTAGAGGATGGCTACGGAATATTTGTTAAAGTTGAAATGTTGACCGATCAGATCAAAAACCTTCTGATTTTCATCATGAAATACCCATCGTCCTAGGTGACCAACGGCCAAATTCATTGAACACGGTTTCATGGTAGCAAAAACTGGTTCCAAGATCTTAACCATCTCATCAGGGTTTACCCCGTTCCTCAGAACCTGGCCGATAATATCGCGCTTGTAAGACATCTTGAATAATAATAGTCTTATAGTACAAATCTCCTTAAACAAATCACTTTTTATAATTCCATGACTAGGCACCGGCTTCTTGGGTTGCATCGTAGGCTTCTGTGACTGCTGCCTTCATCTGGTCGGTCTTGAGCCGTCCTGCAAATGTGTAGCGTCCCCTGGTAACCGTGTAGGTAGTTTCCAGGTAGTTTGAGGTAAACTCTGCGAAATGATTAGGTGTGTAGCCTAGAGCTTCAGCCACCGTCTCGAGGTTGAGAAAGCCGGTTTTCTTGGTGCCGACGCGAACAAGGGCGGGTGCTTCAACCTGTACACTCATTTTAGTAATAGTTACTTAATTACTAAAATGTTACATTTATGATTCACTTTTTTCATACGACGTTTACGACGTATTCAAGGTCAAAAGAGTACTCGGTGAGGTCACCAGCATGGACAACCTTGACCAAATCGGTAGTTTTGCTATATGGCTTTCCTTGGAGGGCTGCTACAAACTCTTTGTCTGTGTACTTTTGGGCCCACTGAAGGATACTACCATATTCACCGTAAAACACAACATTGGAGGTAATGCAAAGTCCGTATTGAACTAAAGTCAAGATAATCTTCCTATGATTAGCATGCTGTAGTATCCCCGCGAAGCCCACAGAGGAACAATGTGGTTTTCCTGTAGTCGTAGGAAGTATAACTTCCAAGCCATTCAGATCCCCCATTTTTGCATAAGCAATACATGCAAGCCATGAGAAACTGTACCCTTCGTTAATAAGATACAGCATAGTCGAGTTCGATAGCTTAAACTTCTCAACATAAGTTAGGGGAACGATGCCTCCAACTCTCTTCTTAAAAGCGTTAATCCGTTTTAGGAAGACTTTGTCATGGAGCGTGTGGACAAGTACCTTGTTCATCTTCCAGATTTTAGAAACAAGACGGGGGGTAAGTGTCATATACTTACCAAGACAGTCGAAAACCAACTGATTGTTAGTGTTAAACAACCATTTGTGGCAGCAGTCAAAGTCGAAAATTTGGCAATCAATTGAAGAGATTTCATAACCATTCGCCATCAGCTTCTCAATCTGAAACACCATTGTTGAGGGATGAGTCCCATGCATAAGAATATTGCCGACTGTTGCCATCTTAATCAATAGTAGTTCTACAGTACAAATATCCTATTTTAAATCATTTTTATAAACCAACTCATACGCGAAGGAACCACGTTTTGTAGCTGACGTTGATAAACTCAGATGACGTTTACAACGTACTCCATGTCAAGTACGTAGTGAGTGAGTCCGCCGCACTGTAGTTGTTGAAGTGTGGTAGAATCACTTGTTGTTGGACTAGAGATAATTCCCTTATTCCAGTTTTCCAGGAACTTAATCAGTTCAACCTCTTCGGGTTTATCTGTCTTCAGCTTCTGGATAAGGCTCTCGGAGTTAACCTTGACATTAGCGGGCATTCCGCATTGCACAAGGGTGCGAATAATCTCTGGCCAATCTTTGTGTTTAATAATACTCTTAAATCGTTGAAGTTCAAGATTAATAATCTTATCACCAACAGTAGGACTAATCATCTTAACCATGTTAATACGCCCTTTCATAGCGTAGGCTACCACACAGTTCCATGAAAAACAGAAACCTGCATCAAGAACTGTTTGGATAGTAGTGGCTGAATAGGGCTTTGTTTTTACATAACTTAACACAATGCGACCAGGTTTCCGCTTCTTGAAGTAATTAAATCGTGTAACAAAGAGGGATCCAACTGCGGTGCATCCCCAAAGAAAGCTGACCATTGTCTGATCAAGAACAAGGTGCTCTCCAAGGCACTCGAATACTAAATTACAGTCTGGTGAGTTCTTCCACATCATATCTGAGGACCACGGCGTACTAATATCATCCTTTGTAACAGTGTAACCACCTTTCATGAGGCTGGTAATCTGTTTCACAATCTTCGATGGATCAGAACCATTAAGAATACTTTTCAGAGTAGTCATCTTAATCAATAGTAGTTCTACAGTACAAATCACACTCTTTTAAATCAGTTTTATAAGTAAGTTACAAAGATAAGCCATTTTTAGTGTAAATCTCGTGCTTCCAGATCGCAGAAGCCAACCCCTCTTTTTTGAGTTTAGATCTACCTTTAATCTTGTAATTAGATGCATGCTTACGGAGTATATTTGCATATGTACCTTTTAGCCCTTTGAGTCTAGTTTCAGAACCAGGAGAGATATACAAGAGTAGAATCTTCTTCTGATCTTCGCTGTAATCTCCCTGAGTATGTAGATACTCTACAAGACCAGCTCGATTGGTAGTAGGATCAACGGTAATACGATGACCTCCATAGCCATCAAGCCAGTGTCTAAGAAGGAGCCATGAACGAGTTCTGTGGTAATCTTCTTTCCAGCTGAGATCCCAAGTATGATTCAGAATCCAGTCCAGAAGTTCCTTCTCAGTCTTCCGGAAGAAGCCGCAACCGTAGAAAGTTTCACAAAGTTGACCGTAAAAGCCACCACTATAGAAATCCATCCTTTTAGGATTATCCTTACAGAACTCCTTGAGACAGTATTGAAAGACACCCTCTTCGGTAGGAGTACAACCAACGATTTCACATAGATAGCGAACTGTATCATGGAACTCCTCGTCGCTTTGGAAGTGAAGCTGCTTTCTACTCATCTTCAACAGAAGGGTGCGAGCACCGTTCTTTTTCAGGGCAATAAGTCGTTCCACAAAAGGCCTATCGATAGGATAACCGTAGGCTCCACTAAGATCAAACTTTTTCATCAGTTCATCAGAGCCGACGATGTAGTCATAGTACTGAGTACCGTAGCACTTAGTAAGGATAAGCCCTGCATCTTGTTTGAAAAAGTTCTTCAGATCTATAATAGATATGAAGAACTGAAGGCCTTCAGGGGATTCATCGCTAAAAGGGAAGTGCGAATAGTACTTTTTGTTAGGGTAGAATGAGTTTCTTCGAGAGAATTCATTCTTGTCGTATGTCATCATCTTTGGAATAAGTTCCCAGTTGTTTCTATCGGCAAAGAAAAGCTCCTTTTCATCGTCAGTCATCTTAATGTATCCTCTAACCTTCTTGTCGATATCTGGGCACCCCTGTTTAATCAGTGCACTTTCATTCTCTTTAATAATTTTGTGATACATACCTCGAACTACGCTTCCGACGTCTGAGAACATAGAGGGAAACACTTTAAAAGTAATCTGCTCTCCACATGTAAAAGTGGCAGTAACTTCCTTTGGTTCCTTCTTACTATTAGTAGCACCAAGAAGATAGCGTCCTTGGATGGCTTTTTCCATCTTTTTAACAAGTCTAGCGAATCTAGATTTCTGCGAATCGGTGAACTTATCCTCTACCTGAGCAGCAGTCTGAAACTGGGCATCCAGGCAGAGCCTAAAAGTGGTTCTAAACGCCTGTGCGCCACAGTAATCCCTGAGCTGTTTATCGCATTGTGCGATAAGTCGATAAGCAAACGTTTCAAATGTATAAGGAAAGTCCATCTTTACCTACTTTATTCTATTGCCGTTTTAACAATCATTTTTATAAGTAAGCTACGCTCAGCGGCCCTTCGGACACGCTTCGCTGCGCGCCGGCTCTCTCGTTTTCTACTCCTAGCGGACCCAAACGTCCTTTCCGGGAATCGTTCCGTCCTTGGTGAGATTGAACCACCTCCTCATCTTCAGGTCGGATCTGAGTGTGATCAGCTCAAACGAGTATCTACCCTGTTTGGGGGGACAGATCTCGTAGGTTCCTTTCTCATGCGTGAGAGCTGGATCGGTAGATGTCATCTCGTACTCACCCTCGGCTACTATGCATAGTTGGTAGAGGCAACCGTTCCAGATCCACGTATACACCGTACCGGGCTTAATAACAGGTGGCTCAGGATCATCTTCAGGCTTAGCTCCGTGATCATCTTCAGGTTCGACGCTAGAAAACGTTAGCTTCACATGGCTATGCAACTTGTGTGGAGTCCCATCCGCATTGAGATAAACGAAAGCGCAGATATGCAAGCCTCGACTATCGTTGTATACCATTA
>Ga0180438_10007793_pt1 | contig 13820 bp, 10 predicted proteins | sample SS_ome_12_FD_132455 | JGI IMG/M metagenome (GOLD analysis project Ga0180438, IMG submission 132455) | Hypersaline lake sediment archaeal communities from the Salton Sea, California, USA - SS_3_D_2 metaG | ecosystem: Environmental > Aquatic > Non-marine Saline and Alkaline > Hypersaline >... | reverse complement strand
TATCCTCACTGCTGAGAAAAGCGAAGGTAAAGTTGACCTGAAAAGCATTGGTACAATGACAGATCACATTGTCGCAAACCTGGTAAATAAATTTTATAAAAGCAGAAAATAGGAGCCGTAGCTATCAAAGCCGTGTAAACTTAAAGGCCTTATTATAAAAAAGCGGCACATCTCTTTATATGTAAAATGAGTTCACATTGTAATCACATTTGAGCAATCAGAATCCTAAAAATTTTTATTGGCGGAAGTGTATGGGAATCGAAAAACCACTACAGTTAAGGACATTTTGAAGAGATAGCTCACAAATAATATAAGAAAAAATTATGAGTAATTTTATAAAGAGGGTTCAATATGAATCCTTTTTTTTACGCTCTTATAAGACCAAAATTTCAATTTTAAAGCAATCTCTGCTACAAATCCCAAAAAAATTGACAGTCCGAAAAACTTTTGTTTACCAAGCGAAACCTTGAATAAAATCTAATTTGGCTGTACGGTAAACTATGGCACGTACTCATACGTTTTCCCAGTGAGTGATCAACCGTAATATGATGTCTATACTATCCATAAATTGGGTTAGGCTTATTAATTGTATCCTTCTCTGCAAATTCTTATTTGTGTATAAATCCTTGACTAAATATAAAATACGAAATAATAATCTTTCCTGAATCGACCAATCTTTCCTGTCAAATAACATACAGGGCCGTAATGAAAAAGATTAATTTTTTATTATCCTCACATTGTTAGGCCCATCCTTAATTTCTTCTCCGCTATCCGCTACTACCCGTGGCATCAGGGTTACTTGCCAAGGAAGGGCAGAGTTTTTTAATTTATGCGGCAAAGCTTTGTATTTTGGACTAAACCACGCATGTAGATAAAGTTGATCGTTGACATATAGCGTCAACTTTCATAGACTACACGTCCCAATAAAGTTAACAGAAAGCGTATAATTTATACAAAAAGGATATAGCTTGTGAAAAAGAAATATGCAAAACTCTTCGAACCCGTTCAGATTGGAAAACTCACCTTGAGAAATAAGATAGTCATGTCACCTATGCATACAAAGTTCATGGATGGAACGGCTGGAGATGCAACATTCACACATTGGTATACCGAGTATTTCCGGGAAAGAGCAAAAGGTGGAGTGGGTTTAATCATTACGGGACACATAAAGGCTGAGAAGAAAGTAGACCCATTCCCTCGCAAATATTTATTCCCAGTTCTGGACGTCGACGAAAGAATAAAGGAATTCGCAGAACTTACCGAAACCGTTCATAGGTACGGAGCTAAAATAGTTGCACAGCTTTCACCTGGGACAGGAAGGGTTGCCGATTTTTTCCAGCCGGGAAATTGGCCAGCTGCACCTTCAGAACTTCCTTCCCTCTATTTCCCCAATCTAGTTACTAGACAACTAACAAAGGTCGAAATAACGCAACTTATAGAGGCATTTGGCAAAGCAGCCGACAGGGTAAAAAGAGCTGGTTTTGATGGTCTATACATACACGGCCTTATTTATTTAATAGATCAATTCATCTCATCGTGCTGGAATCACAGAGTAGATCAATATGGTGGAAATGTACAAAACAGACTAAGATTCTTAAAGGAGTGTCTTGAAAGCGCAAGATCCTATACTGGTGATGGTTTTCCAGTAATTATCGGTCTATGTTTAGAACACGGTCATGAGAGCGGAAGAAAATTAGAAGAAACGATCATTCTTGCAAAAGAAATTGAAAAGTTAGACGTAGATGCCTTTCACGTCCGAAATGGTTCGTATGATTCGATTGAGACATTTATTCCCAATGCTCATTATCCTGACGGAATGGTTCTTAAGAATGCAGTATTGTTTCGGAGAGAAATAAAAACCCCTATCATTGTAGATGGCAAATTTGCAGACCCTGATTTAATCTTAAATGCAATTGAAGACGGGAAAACTGATCTGATTGGCATGGGAAGACAATTGTTAGCAGACCCACAGTGGCCAATCAAAGTCAAAAAAGGGAAAGTGGATGAAATTCGTCCGTGTATAAGATGCATGGAATGCCTCGTAAGAACTAGGTCAGGAAAATACATTGGCTGCAGCGTGAATTCTAAACTCGGGCACGAAAGGGACCAACCCGTATTGCCAGCAAGCATACCCAAAAAAGTTCTAGTCATAGGTGGTGGCCCTGCAGGCATGGAAGCGGCCAGAGTGGCTGCGAGCCGGGGACATAATTTAACTTTGGTAGAAAAGAGCAGTGAGCTTGGAGGTTTAATGCTGGTGGCATCAGTGCCAAGTTATAAATATCTAATACATAAGTTCAACTTATGGCTTCAACGACAGATTAGAGAGCGTTGTGAAATTATACTCGGATTAGAGGCCGATGAAAGTTTCATAAGGGAAAAAGATCCTGACGTAATTGTTGTGGCGGTTGGTGCAAGACCATTCATCCCAAAGGTTCCAGGCATACATATGAAAAATGTATTACAAGCTGTTGATGTTCTAGGTAAAAGAATAAGTGTGGGGAAAAAACTTGTTGTCATCGGCGGTGGACCCGTGGGATGTGACACTGCTTATACGTTAGCGAGTAGCGGAAAATCAGTGGATATTATCGAAATGCTTCCTGAAATACTTCAAGGTATATCTGTGTTCAACAAACACTCATTGGTGAATGAACTTTCTTCTCTAGGAGTTAGGATTCATGTTGAAACGAAACTAGCTGAAGTAAAAGACACGGGAGTTGTTGTTTTTAAGGATGGAAAACAAAATTTCATAGAAGCAGATTCAATAATTATTGCAGCAGGATTTCTTGATGAAGACAGCACGGATGGGAAATTTGAAGAGTTAGCTGATGAAGTTTATTTTATCGGAGATGTGGTTAAGGCTCGTACCATATACGATGCAATTCAGGAAGGCTACATAGTCGGTAAAGAGATTTAGTTTGAAATACCTTTGTTAAGCAAAAGGCATGATGCTCCTTTGATTTCTTATTCCTTCAGACATATTAAAAATAAAAGGTGTCAGTTGTAGAGCCTTAGCTTGCTTTTTGGTCTTAAACTTCAATTCAGTTATTGACACTCTCTACCCACTGACAGTTTGAACCATACACCTGTACTGCCACATTAATTTGCTCTTATTGCCTAGCCTGGATTCCCCTGTCTTCTTTTTGAATTAACATTCTCAGCTTGATAGTAAAAAATTATGGAATATTATGATATCAAAGCCATTTGACGTCTACTCAGAATCATCTGGTTGATTAGCAAATCAAATCCTAAAAGCAGAAAAAGATAGAATGGACAAAAAGAGAATATTAAAAGGAAAAAGGCTACTTGAAAGGAACGAGTATTATTTTATGCAGCTTGTATAACCTAAAATTATGCTGACTATATGTAGTTTTATATTGCTGTAAAACAAAATCTATATGGAAAATGTTCAATAAGTAGAATGTGTTGCCTAATATTAAGCGTAATATTGAAATCGAAAAATACTGAAACATTGTTTGTTGCATGAAACTGTTTGATCAAGTCTGTGATTTCATCTCTTGTTAAGAAATGGGATTTTAGCTTTTAACTCATAGCACCCTCGATTAAGGATTATTTAAGGAATTGCATCAAACAATGAAGCCCCACTTCTCAATAAGAGAAATGAGGTTTAAGTATTCAAGTTTATTTAAAATAGAACTCTATCAAAGATGGAAAAAAGTTCAAATTTTTTATATCCGTTGATGAGGGCAAAAGAGAGGCAATTTTAATTTCAAGCAAAAAAATAGCTCAAAAACTAATCACATTTGAGCAATCTGGATCCTGGAGAATTCTTATTGGCGGAAGTGCATGGGAATCGAACCCACCCGCGAGGGTTCTAGCCCCGCGCACCGGATTTGAAGTCCGGGAGCCCCACCAGTGAGCTTTCCACTTCCACTTTGGTTTCTATCATTTAATTATTTTCATGTCAATAACGTGTAGCATAGTATAATAGTGCCAAGGGTGGAATACAATTCATCATGTTTTCACAGCACTCTTTTTTTGCACAAAAAATACGTTACCCCATATATCTTCAATAGATTTGAAAATATAGCCAATTACTGGTATATCTAATTTTAAAAACTATCTTCCTTATAGGTATACGCGGTTTTCCCTTAAATACATAAAATCGAGGAGTATTGGATCATGATTAAATTGGTTCTTGTTAGGCATGGTCAGAGCACATGGAACCTCGAGAACAGGTTTACCGGATGGATAGATGTAGGTCTTTCAAGTTTAGGGGTTGAAGAGGCCAAATCTTCTGCAAAGTTATTAATGGAAGAGAATTATGCCTTTGATATTGCCTATACATCTGTTCTCAAACGGGCTATCCAGACACTATGGATCATTTTAGAGGATATGGATTTGATGTGGATTCCGGTATACAAGAGCTGGAGACTTAACGAAAGACACTACGGTGCCTTGCAGGGACTGAATAAGTCAGAAATGGTCAAAAAGCACGGAGCCGAGCAGGTTCTTCTGTGGCGTCGCAGCTATGATTTGAGGCCACCTGAACTGGATAGAAGTGATAGCATGTATCCAGGAAAAGATCCACGGTATGCAGGTCTTGAGGAACAAGATATTCCCGTAGCCGAATGCTTAAAGGATACTGTCGAGCGTTTTTTGCCATACTGGCATACTACCATTGTGCCGAGCCTTAAAGAGGGAAAAAGGGTTTTGATTGCAGCTCATGGAAACAGTCTACGGGCACTTGTAATGTATCTCGACAATATTTCTGAACAAGAGATTGTCAACCTAAACATACCAACAGGTATTCCCCTGGTATATGAATTAGATGACACTCTTATGGCAACCAATCATTATTACTTAGGTGACCCTGAAGTTGCAAAAAGAGCTGCTGAGGCCGTAGCAAAGCAGGCAAAAAAATAGATTCAGATTCTCACATCATAACACAATTTAGGCAGAAACTGTTAAGGGAAGGATGTATTATTTATATATAGCAACGGGATTTGCATTATTACTTTCTTTCATTGTAAACCGCGAGAAAACCTTTAAAGCTATTACAATAGCTACTCATCGATTTGTAAATATTTTGCCTGCCTTTGTGAGCATGCTTATTGTTGTCTCGATCGTCCTTTTTCTCATCCCGGATGAACTTATCTCAAATTATCTTGGAAAAAACAACATATTCATCGGACTTATTTTTGCTTCCTTTTTTGGCTCCATAACATTGATGCCCGGGTTTATTGCCTTTCCATTATGTGGCATTTTATTAAAAAAAGGAGTACTATATATGGTTTTATCTGCTTTTTCAACGACTTTAATGATAGTAGGGGTTCTCACCTATCCAATAGAAAAGAAGTATTTCGGGGTACGATTAACTATACTAAGAAATATGATGAGCCTCTTTATCGCTCTTTTTGTGGCTTTGATGACCGGTATTTTCTTTAGAGAAATTTTTTGATGAAGCGGGACAATAGTATCAAAACTGCTGGCGTATCAGGCTACCTTCTTTTCTTACTTGTTTCATTTATGTATGGATTCAGCCCTGGGAAAGAAATTGGCCATAATTTTATCTCCTTCTCTATAGATATGCTTAAGCTATTACCCTGCGCTTTCATTTTAATAGGCCTTTTTGAGGTATGGGTAAAAAGAGAAACAATTGAAAAACATTTTGGTGAAGAATCTGGTATCAGAGGCTATATATGGGCGTTGCTCCTTGGTGGAGCCACTATCGGTGGTTTGTATGTGTCTTTCCCAATTGCGTATTCCCTCTATAGGAAAGGCGCAAAACTTAGCATTATCCTCACCTATATTGGGGCTTCAGGGATATGTAGAGTTCCGATGACGGTATTTGAGATATCTTTTATGGGGATAAAATTTACAATAATAAGGCTAATGGTGTCTATACCGTTAGTGATTTTGACTTCAATAGCATTGGGTGATTATTTAACAAAGAAAAACTATAAAATAGAAAAAGGGAAATAACGTGCGGGCTGGAAAAGCTATGTACCTAACGCAGTAAGTTGAATGAGTAACGTTAATCAAGAGAAAAGAAAGAGCGAATTTTTGATAGTACCTCTTTTGCATACGCCTTTATCGATTTGGAAGCGGACTGCATGTTTTTCGAATCAATAAGGCCTTCTGTCTGAGCTCGCCGCATGGCCATAATTTCAGCCAACTCGTTACTGAGATCAGGTTTTATTGTAAAGAGCGCTGCCAAAGCTTTCTTAGGGACTGTAATTGCCTCAACATAGGTAATGGCCTTCGCGGTTGCCGACCGTGGCTCACCAGTGAGGAGTGACATTTCTCCAAAGCACTCACTGTTACCCAGCCGAGATAGTTCTATGTGTTGGCCTTTACCGTCTTTCTTGATAATTGAAACTACACCTGAGGAGATGACAAAAAGAGAACTGTCCGGATCACCCTCTCGTATGAGTATTTCTCCTGTGTCAAACGACTGAATTTCACATGAGCGAGCGAGCTCTTCGATTTCATTCTCAGATAATGTTTGGAAGATAGGAACCCTGTGGAGGTATTCCCCAATGGTTGGCTCCTTTATTTCAGGTATTGTGGCTCTTCGTGCGGCAATCTCATATTTTATGGCACTTGGCGTGATGCCTGACCTGGCTAAAGAGGACTGAATGCATGAGAAAAGATCGCTCTTTCCAGCCCAGTGTGAAGGAAAATCCACAAAGTGAACATAGACCATGTATTTAAAAGGTTGACTCGCTACATCTCCAATCCTCACCGTGGGAAGAGGATTTTTGAGTACGCTTTTACAACTCAGAGCTGCTTCCAAAAGAAGTTGTCTCACCATATTGGGGGGAATTGCGCTGTCAACAGACACATAAAACCAATACGCATATCGCTTATCAGGCAAATCGTAATTATGAACAATACTGCTTGCTGCAACATTGTTCGGCACAACGTATATACTGTTATTCCATGACAGTAACCGCGTCGATCGCCAGCTAATGTCAAGCACCCTTCCTATTGTGCCGTCTTTGAGCTCAATCCAATCACCCAGACTATACGGGTTTTCGATTGTAATCGCAAGGCCGGCAAATAAATCAGACAGGACGTTCTGCATGGCCAGACCAAGGACACCAGCCACGATACCTGTAGACACGAGTAAACCAGTGACTGGACGCTCAAAAACAAAGGTTAAGATTCCATAAAAGGCTAAAACATAGATAGCAATAGTAACCAGGCCGCGAAGTAAACGCGGGGGTTCGGAACCAGTTGCTTTTTTAAAGCCTGTTGACCACAAAAAGAGTTCCAGGCCTCGTGTCAACAACCATGCACCTACAAGCCAGAGAAGGGTTGTAGTAAGGACACGTAGATCCTTGCTAAAGTCCTGCGCTTCAAATCCAATGACTTTGTTGAGAAGAAGTCCAATGCTGAGGATTAATGTGGGTAATAATACGATATCAAGCATCCATACAATTTTTCGGTGCTGCCTAAAAGGAACAATACGTCCTATCAATCGGCATGCTAAGATTATCAAAAGGAAACCAATTGCAGTGGCGAAAAACAACAATACCGAAATGTCTTGAATTTCGACTCCGATAAGCTTGAAAAGCTCTGACATGGTACAACTCTCCAGTGTTTAGAATTGACTATTACCTATTGTGTCTCTGCTGAGAGCGCCGCTACGTCGTGTGTCACAATATTTCTTATCATGATGAGGTATTTTCACATCAATTAAGGGAAAGTGCATAAAAGCAAATCCTCGGAGGCTATGAAAATATATTTTTATACGATGATTATTTTTTTAACTGAGTGATCGACATTTCTCTTTGTGATAAAAAAGAATAGTGAAATGAAATTTGTGTGTCAAGCACGAAAGCCAGTTAACCATAGCAGTTAAAAGGTATCTTATTGATTGAGAGGAGATTTTTTATCGGAGGAAAGTGAAAAGTTGAGAGGAAAGCCTGTAAGTCCCCCGCACGTCACAAGAGCATTTACTACCTCAAATACTGGTAGTCCGACTACATTGGTATACGATCCATTGATTCCCTCGATCATAAAAGAACCAATCCCTTGAATAGCATAGGCACCTGCCTTTCCAAAAGGTTCACCTGTGTTAATATAGGCCTCAATTTCGGTATTACTCAATTCTTTTATTTTTACCTTTGTCATAACTGCTTCACTGTGCACTAATTTTTTCCCTGGATCATGAATGCAGAACCCGGTAATTACCTCATGGGTTTTTCCTTTTAAGCTAAAAAGCATATCCCGACACTCCCCAGGATTCTTTGGCTTACCAAAAATGGTTGTATCTATTACTACTATCGTATCGGCGCCAAGTATCCATCGATTTCTATAAGCGTGCTCGATTGATTCAACCTTTTGTGTGGCGATATGGCAGGCAATATCCGCCGGTTGTGTTTCTTTATGCAGGGTCTCTTCAATCATGCTTCCAGCTGGCTCAAAGGGAATTCCAATCTGTTTCAGGATAGCTTTTCGTCTGGGTGAGATTGAAGCCAGCACAAGCGGATTATTTGTATCAATAGGATGGTGGAGCATCATTCGGGAAAAGAAAGGTTAAATAATTGGCAGACATTTTTACTTGTTTGATACGATACTTCCTCAAAAGAGATGCTCCGTAGCTTTGCTATTTTTTGCGCAGTATGAATAATGTAGGATGGTTCATTTCTTTTGCCTCTGTATGGTGTAGGTGCAAGAAAGGGAGCGTCTGTTTCGAGAAGCAATCTATTCAAAGGAACCTTTTTCACAACATCCTGGGTCTGGCTTGCATTGTTATATGTTACAGTACCAGGCATAGAAATGTAATACCCCATATTGATAAACGTTTTTGCCAGTTTATAGTCACCTGAAAAACAGTGTATCACGCCGTGTAGCCCATTTTGTTTAAAAGAGGTGAGTATGCTTACAGTCTCTGTGTGGGCTTCCCTGTCATGAATGACAACGGGAAGATCAAGAGAGATAGCGATGGCAAGTTGTTGTGTAAACACCTCTATTTGGTTTTGTCTGGCTGAGCGATTGCGGAAAAAATCAAGCCCTATTTCACCGATGGCAATAATTTTCTCTTGCTGTGCCATCAATACTATTTCCTCAAGATCATGCTTATCCGCATTATCAGCATTGTGGGGATGAATTCCTATTGTGGCAAAAACAAAGGGATAGTGTGTGGTTAATTTCACTGCATTACGAGAACTTATGATATCGATGCCCACAGTAATTATACGCCGTACACCAGCAGATAATGCCCTATCAATAACCTGATCTCTATCCGAGTTAAACTGCTTCATATCCAAATGTGCATGAGAATCAATTAGCATGACGAAAGTACGTTACCGTTACACGATTTATATTTTTAAATGTATGTGTTTTAGAGGCTTATATTTTTAAGTGATCAGGGAATATCAATAAAATTATATGGAATGGTCTTAACTATAGTACAATAACAAATTTAGGTTAGTAAGTATATTAATCTGAGACAATTAACTCAAACAAGCCCTTGTAGAGTGATATATAGGGGCTTTTCTTGTTATTCCTGCCGTTGAAATATGTAGAATCTTACTGAGAAGTGGAATTTAATTACCCATAATATTTAGATTCTTTTACACATCTCAAGATAAGGCTTTAGTAAGTTATCTTAACTAATTGAAATTTATAGCGATTTTCTATCTGCTTAACTTTGCATGATTTTTGCTTATATATGATAATGGATTAGTTTGTTTTTTTCTACCTTATTAAACATTAATGATGCGTATACCATGGAGACAAGACACCTAGTTAATTTGTAGTCTTATAAAAGGGACTGATTTAAACAGAAGGAAAACTAAAAATGGCTCACAATTCCGTAAAAGAAATCAGAGAGGCACTCCTTATCAGCAAGACAGAGCTTGCAAGGAAATCAGGGCTTTCCTCACTTACCATTGATAGGGTTGAGAAAGGCGACGGCTGTCGGATGGAGACCAAGAGAAAGATTATACTAGCTCTTGGATATGATCTCTCTGATAAAGATCATATTTTTTCTGAGGACTAATGATGCCTGAAACATGGCCCATCAAAAACCCATAAAGTAGCTATTCATACCCTAAAACAGCGACAATTCATCTTTCATTTTCATTGCCCCTCTTTCAAATAATAAGTATCCTCTATACCTATTCCATACCCACTAAAAACCCCCTTGATTTTTTAAGAAATTAGATGGTTTATACAAAAAGCGTATTTTTGATATAAAACGCCTAGTAATTAAATCTTAATAGAGGGTGCTATGATTTAAATCTGAACCCCATTTCTCGCAGAGAGAGGTGGGGTTTTGTTCTTTTATGGAGGTTGACAGTTGCTGATTTGTATAAGAAAAGAGTATTTGAGGTTTTGATTAGCAGATGTAATCTACATTTTATAGGGATTAAAGACTTTGGTACGTAGTCAGAGCCTTTCTATTACAAGGACAAACCACATTATGTAGTATCTCGCGCTTTGAATGAAAAACCTGTTCAGATTCTTCATTGACACCCAACTGTAAGTTGCCTATACTTCTTTCCAGAAATAGGGAATTTACCGAAAGTGCCAAATCTGAGCAGCCGAATACTTCCGAACCGATTTCCAGTTTTGAAATCAGGAGGCATAAGTTTCAATTGAAGAAATAGTTATTGTGTCTCCAGAATCAATCTGATCACCTATCTAACCTACATATTCTTTACCCATCATGTTCCTGGCAATAATGAGTTTTGATGGCTCTGCCGTGCCGTCACCTATCTGCCACCCAAGGATATCCCTCAGCCTTTGCTCGAAAGGAAGGTCATCGGTATAACCGTATTGCCCATATACTAAGAGACATTTGCGCACGATTTCAAAGGTCATCTCTGGGATCCACCACTTGCACATGGCACCATCGATTGAGCGCCGTTCACCTTGATCAGCCTTCCACAGTGTTTTGTAGCATAACCACCTACCTGCCTCAAGCAGGGTTTGGGCTTCAGCAAGGGGGAAACTGATGGCCTGATAGCCTGCGATAGGTTTCTCCATAACTACCCTCTTTTTGGCATATTCACAGGCCTCATCTACAGAGGCCTGAGCTGCACCTATACATTTAAGGCCAATAAAAGCACGGTTGGTATCAAAAAATTCAGCAGCCAAGATGTAGCCTTTTCCCATTTCCCCAATCATATAGTCCAGAGGGATCCTCACATTGGTGAAATGAACCGTGCCCCGGGTGGCTCCTCTGGATCCCATATCCCTCCAAACCTTGGGCGAACTGACACCAATGGTGGAGGCAGGTACAAGGAAATTGGTCAAAGCCCAAACCCCTTCTTCCTCATGCCCTGTCTTGGCGCAGACAAAGTAGTAATCGGCATCCACCCAGCTTATGGTATTCTTAGTACCATTTATTACCCACTCCTCTCCATCCTTCACTGCACGAGTATCGAATCGAGCCATGTCTGTACCGGCATTGGGCTCACCAAAACAGAAGGCAAGAAAGCTTTTTCCGCTTAGTATCCTTTCCCGAATTGGTCTTTTAATCTCTTCCGGTACCCCCGGAAGTTGATGTACGGCAAAAGGTAGCGTGGCCCATACTAGAGGCATAGCAGCATTGAAGTCCACATAGGCAATCTCTTCTGTAAGTATGCCTCTTGTAATATTATCCATATCTGGTTTCAAAAGACCCCAAGCGGCAAGCTTCTCATTTAACGGTAAAGCCGATTTACTTTCCCTATCCCATACCTTCCTTCTTGGCTCGACCTCTTCCCTGGCAAACTGCCTAATAGTTTCTTTGAATTCCTCCTGCGCTTTGGTAAAAGAGAAATCAATCATCTTACCCCCTCCAAATAGCAATATTGATAATGAATGATAAGAAATCCTTTTTGATCAGGTATTGTAAGAAGAAATGAGCTTGTGCGTCAATGGTAAATGCATAAATAAATTTTAGGATATTTAAGTGACCTCAGATAACTTGGAATAGCTGTTGCCAGGAGCTTTCGACATATACAGGTGCCTCTCAATTCATTTCATAGCTCCGTTTCCCATCCCAGGTCATCAAAACGTGGGTGGAATCTATATTTGAGAGCAGGTTCGGAAATGGTCCTGCCTTTTTTATGATTGTCACCATATCTTGTATAGATCCTGTTCATGCCTCGGCTTTTGTTTATTGCTATGATTGTGGATAATTCAAAGGCCGAAAAACGTATAACTACCAAACGAAACCTTGAATAGAATCTAATTTAGCTGTGCGATCGATTTTGGCAAGAAGGGTTTACTTTTTGAAGCATTGCCAAAAACCACAACATGTAGAGCATAATATATCATTCACTAACCGCTCTCTTTGATAAACACATGTCAATTATATTTCCTGCCCCCAATTCACTCTCTTGAAAGTATTTAAAATCTTACCAAAAAGTGGAATTTAATTTCCCAAAATATTTATATTCCCTTACACATTTCAAGATGGAGCTTCAGTAAGGTTATTCTAACTCTTTGAAATCCTTAGCAATCATTTAAATGCTTAATTATGCACGATTTTTGCACATAAACAGTATTTGATAAATAACTTTCTTTACCTTTTAACCCTGATTGAGGGTAGTTTCCCAAGGAGAGATATATCAAATTTTGCCTACTTTACTCCTTAGAGAGTCCAAGTGTTCTGTTGGGAGTATCGAATATTATCCGAATGGAAAAGGAGGTGATTAAGGGTTTAGGATTTCAACAAATTAAGCGAAAGGAGGGTAAGATGAAAAAATTCTTAATGTTTTTATTGGCTTTGGTAACAAGTCTATCGATAATCGGGATGGCTAATGCTTCGGTGTTGACATTTGATGATCTCACTTCGGGCACAGGAATCGTAGGCGCGATTGGTACTTATGGAGGACTCACCTGGAGCAGTGATTTTGCGTATATGCATACGCCAACTTATAATCCTACAGATCCTGATGACGGTTATAACAATGGCACAGTTTCAGGGGAATATGTGGCATTTAATATGTATGCACGATCCGTTGCTGTCAGCGATACCGAATTTGATTTTACAGGAGCGTACCTTACAGGTGCGTGGAACGATGGTTTAAATATTGAAGTCAAAGGATTTAATAACGGCATTGAATTGTATTCCACTACTGCAGTGGCTAGCCAATATTCAGCAACGTGGTTTCAATTTGATTATTTAGACATCGATGAGGTGAGCTTCAGATCATTCGGGGGCACGCCAGTACCAGACCTAAATGGTGCTGGATTTCATTTTGCAATGGATAATTTTACCTTCAATGAATCAGCCACCGTCCCCGAACCAGCTACTATGCTCCTTTTAGGTTCTGGGCTTTTAGGGCTTGCAGGCTTCAGGAGGAAGTTTAGGAAGAGATAATCAAACCTATCATTACAACCTATAAGACTCTTTTCTCCTTGAAAGGCAGGGTCATCATCGGCTCTGCCTTTTTCTTCGTTACCCCAACATCTTGTGTGGATATTCTTTTAAGGTGGACAAACTTAAAGCCGAAAAACTTATGACTACCAAAAGAAACCTTGAAAAATTTTGAGTTTTACACGATTATCAACTATGGCACGTAATCTATAATCTTATAACAACAGGAGTCATTCGACACTTTGATAACCATTCAATAAAAAACGGTGAAAATATGAATAAAGCTAAGATTTTATTTATTGCTGTGTCTTTGTTATTAATCCCTATAAGCGGTGTTTGTGAACCAAATGGATGGACAGGGAATTTAAGCGTTTTCTTAGGAAATAAGAATTTAAACGAAGACGACTGGAACCCCGTGGATGATCAAACAGAAATAGGGTTTTTACTGGACTTGAGGCCGAAAAATTGGCCGGTGAATATCGCAATTGATTATCTGGATTCTGGTCGTTACGAACTTCAAGATACTCCCAGCCCC
>Ga0180438_10007792_pt1 | contig 13820 bp, 14 predicted proteins | sample SS_ome_12_FD_132455 | JGI IMG/M metagenome (GOLD analysis project Ga0180438, IMG submission 132455) | Hypersaline lake sediment archaeal communities from the Salton Sea, California, USA - SS_3_D_2 metaG | ecosystem: Environmental > Aquatic > Non-marine Saline and Alkaline > Hypersaline >... | reverse complement strand
TGACTGCCCCAACCACCGGACGCCGATCAAGAACCTGTACCTGGGCGGGGCCAGCAGTTACCCCGGCGGCCTGGTCACCTTCGGCGCGGGGTACGGCACGGCAAACGTGGTGGCCGAAGACACCGGCACCAAGAAGTGGTGGTCGGAACCGGATCACGTAACCGCCGCCCGGGCGAAGGGGATGCCCCTGTAATATGGAGCGGCAAAGGGCCTTATAGTACACGGCGGGAACGAGGTTTGATGTGATAGTCCCTGCATCTGCTTTATTCAGGTGCGGCGATTTGAGGATGCTACCGGCTAATACGAGTCCCGGCTGATTCCCCGCCAGATAAGGGGCAATAGTTATGGGCCAAGAATTCTATGAAGAGTTGAAAGCAGATATCGGGCGAGAGGGAGAGCGTCTAGTAGCTGAGGATGAGGTGTGCAAGCCGATGATCAGGCACTGGTGCGAGGCGATGCAGGACGGCAATCCGCTGTATACCGACGAAGAGTATGCCAGCAATAGCAAATACGGCGGTGTTATCGCCCCCCCCCAAATGATACTTACCTGGACTATGCCCCCACTGTGGCCCCCGGTTGAGCGGCCACCACACCCCTTTGAGCAGTTCCTGAAGAAGATGGATGAGGCTGGCTTTTACGGCATCCTCATCACCAATGTTGCCCAGAAGTATCTGAAGCCGCTTTATCCCGGGGACCGCATAAACTTCACTTATAAGGTTACCGATGTCTCGCCGGAGAAAAAGACGAGCTTGGGGGTGGGGCACTTCATCACCGCCACCTTCATCTTTAACAACCAGAAAGGGGAGACGGTGGGCACGCAAAGCCTTACCGTCCTGAAGTACCGCATCGGACCTTAAGCGCTAGAACTATTAGAGAGGTAAAGAGATGGATTGGAAATCCCTTTGCTGGGAGGACGTTGAGGAGGGGCAAGAGTTTCTCACGGTGGCTATGGATGTTTCCTGTACCACGGTGATCGCAGGCGCCATAGCCAGCAGGGACTTCACCCCGGTGCATCATGACCGTGACTTCGCCCAAGGCGCAGGCCTGAAGGACATCTTCATGAACAACGCCACAATCTGCGGATTGGTGGGCAAGTACCTGGCCGACTGGATGGGACCCGAGGGAGAGCTGAAGGAGATATCTTTCCGTATCGGGACGCCGTGCTTTCCAGGCGACACCATGACAATGACCGGAAAGGTGGTCAAAAAGTACACCGACGGGGACCAGCACCTGGTGGACGTAGAGTATGAATTCAATGTTCCGGAGGGGAGAAACTGTGGTGGAACGGGGACCCTCGCTCTGCCTGCCCGAGCACACTAACTGAACTAGCAACCCGATGGTCAGGTAAAGTAGGTAGCATCGGGTTCCAACTGAATGCAGTTATAAGGAGTTGCATATGGCTGATAGAGTAGCGATTGTGGCAGCAGCCCAGACCAAATATCACCCCAACAGGGCTGATGTCAATGAGGCAGAGCTGGCGTATGAAGCGATAAAGCAAGTGCTGGAGGAGACCGGACTCACCCTGTCCGACATCGACTCGGCCGTAACTTGCTGTCAGGACGCTTGGGACGGCAGGACTATAGCCAGTTTGAATCTCCAGCATGTTGTGGGAGCGCATTTCGGGCATGAGTTCACCGTAGCTGAAGATGGAATCAACGCGGCATATGTAGCCATGTCACAGATCCTCTCCGGCGATCATGAGCTCGTCTTAGTTGAATCTCACATGAAAGAGTCGCAAAGTGATAAGAGCATCATCGAAAATGCTGGCTTCGATGCGATTCTGATGAGGCAGCTGGGTTTGGACTACACCTCGGCCGCTGCACTGCAAGCCACACGCTATATGGACAAATACGGTATTACACCTGAGCAGTGCGCCAGGGTGGCGGTCAGGAACCACAGCAATGCCAAGGGGAATCCTTTTGCCCAAAGCCCTATGGATATTACGGTGAAGGATGTCCTCAAATCGGAGATGGTGGCCGATCCCATCAGGTTGCTGGACACCAAGCCTATCTCGGATGGTGCATGTGCCTTGATTGTGACTACAGAGGAGAGGGCCAGGAAGCTTGTCAACAAGCCGGTATGGATTACAGGGGCTTCCAACTGTTATGACACGCACTACCTGGGGGACCGGGAACTGGCAGATTGCGACGCTCTGGTGAAGGCTGCCAAGAAAGCCTACGGCATGGCGGGCATCAATGATCCTTTCACTCAGATAGACGTGGCCGAGATATCTACGGAGTATTCCTATCAAGAGCCCCTGTGGATGGAGGGGCTTGGTTTCTGCGGCCGTGGCGAGGGCGGCAAGCTGGTTGATTCCGGGGCGATTGCTATGGGCGGCCAGCTTCCGGTGAACCCCTCGGGAGGGGTGCTCCCCGGGAACCCGAACACTGTTGCCGGTATGGCAAGGATCGCTGAGGCAGTGCTGCAACTCCGCGGGGATGCCGGCGCGAGACAGGTGGAAGGAGCCAAGGTAGCCATCGCGCACGGCTACACCGGGATCTGCGGGCAGCATCAAGCAGTCATGATCATAACTAACGTGTAATCGGAGGCATATATGGCTCATAGAACAGCAATAGTAGGAGTGGGGCAGACACACCACGCCAGCAGACGGAAAGATGTTAGCCTGGCGGAGATGGTCGGGGAGGCGGTGAGGGCAGCACTGGCCGATGCCCAGTTGAACGTGAAGGATATCGATGCTTTCATATTCAGCAATATGGAAGCATTCGAGGGAATCCTCCTGCCCGATCACGGGATGATCGCTGAAGTCGGTGCAGTAGGGAAGCCTGGTTTCAAAGTCACCGGAGGCGGTACCACCGGCTCCGAAGCGGTTGGTGAGGGCTGCCATATGATCTCCTCGGGCCTGTACGACGTAGTCATGGTCGTAAGCTGGCAGAAGCACGATTGTGGCGATGCTACCGCCGGCATTTCCGCCGCCGCCGTCCCCACATTCGCCAAAGGGCTGGTAACAGGAGCCGTCAGCGAATTCGCCAAGCAGGCGTTGAGCTACATGAAGGATTCCGGCGCCCGGGAGGAGCATGCTGCCATGATCAGGCTCAAGGCAGACCGTGGCGCTTGCCGAAATCCCTACTCGCACCTAAAGATCGGGCTAACGAGCGTAGATGAAGTGCTGAAGTCGCCGTATCTGGTATGGCCTATCAGGCTTTATGACTTCTGCCCTCAATCCAGCGGTGCATGTGTCGTTATCTTGGCCTCGGAGAAGAGCGCGAAGAAGATGCACCAGAAGCCGGTGTGGGTGGCTGATTTCGAGGTGGTGCACCAGGAGCCGTTCCGCGCCGGCAGCTTCGGCGACCCCACCGGCACGGAAACGTACTCTCAGCATGTGGCGTGCGAGAGGCTTTATAAGAGGAACGGCATAACCGATGTTAGAAAACAAGTCGATCTGGCGGAGATTTACGAGCCATCCACATGGGAAGAAATAAGCCTCTATGAGCATCTCTACTTCTGTGAGAAGAACGAAGGCTGGAAGCTGGTAGAGAGGGGGGCAACCGAGATAGAGGGAGAATTCCCGGTAAACTGCTCCGGTGGTGTGCTGGCTACCAATCCCATCGGCGCTACTCCCGTCCTGCGCATCGCTGAATCTGCTCTCCAGATTCGCGGGGATGCCGGTGAGCACCAGGCTACCAGGGACATCAAGTCGGCTGTTGCCACCGCCCTCGGCGGGCCCAACTGGACGGCGTTGTTCTTGCTCAAGCGATCGTTGTAGGAGGTAATGAAATGGCACAAGCATCGCCCCAAAAACAGCCGGAACAACCGGAATATATTTCAATAAAATACGATTTGCCCCGGCCTTACCACTGGTCTACGGGCAAGTACTTGGGCAAGCTCTACGCCGAGGCGAAGGAGAACAAGAAACTGGTAGCCGACCGCTGCCCGAAGTGCAAGGAGTTACATCTGCATGCACCGACACCGGTCTGCCCCAAGTGCAAGGTGGATATGGGTTGGGACTGGGCGGAAATGCCCCTGACTGGCACGGTATTCCAGTATACCTATCAGGTCTACCCGCTGTTCGACCCCCACCTGGGCAAGGTGTTCGCCGACCCCCACCCCCCTGCCATCATCCTGCTGGATAATGGCGTTTATATGCGGCACAGGCTCGAGGAGACGGATACAAAGAAGCTGAAAGAGGGGATGCGGGTGCAGGCAGTATGGGAAGAGGATTATGAGAGGCGGGGCCAGGGCTTCCAGGATATCCTGTATTTCCGGAAGATCGAGGAGTAGGAGGTAACATGGCAGCGTTAACCGAGAAGCTGGAGGGGATGGATGTCTGGGTTTATCACGGGCAGATAAACATCCCGAACACATATTCCGCCGGAGCTGTGGGAAGCCGTTTTCTTATCGAGCTGAGGGATAACAAAAGGATCATGGGTACCAGATGCCCTAAGTGTAACCTTGTTTATGTCCCCGCCAGGTCCGTATGCAGGGATTGCTTCGGCCAGCTCAGCGAGTGGGTTGAGGTAAGCAACAAGGGGACCCTGCTCAGCCATGCTATCGCTCGTCAGCCGACCCCGGTGCAACCAGTGCCTCCGCCCATAATATACGGGATTATTCAGCTGGACGGGGCCGATACCGGCATAGTCCATATGTTGGGGGAGGTGGATCCAACACAATTAAAGGTCGGCATGAGGGTTAAAGCGGTGTTCAAGACTAAGAAACAACGGGTGGCCAGCATCTTGGATATCAAGTATTTCAAGCCACTAAGAACAAAGTGATCAGATGGAATCGTTAGGAAAGATCAAAGATGGATATCAAGCAGTGAGGGTAGCCAGTTTCAGCAATACCGGAGGAGGCGCTACGGTGGGACTTCAACTAGGAACACAAGAGGCAGCGAACGAGTTCTGGAGGCTGCAGGAGGAGCGAGATCCCAAGTTCATGGAGGCCATTGCAGGACTGAATCTCAATCTGCTCATGGTCTATCACGATTGTCCAGGGGAAATGGATCGGCAGCTAGCGATTACTTTTGAAGATGGCAAATTTACCGAAATAGCAGTTTCTGAGAAGCAAGCCCCCAGCGACCTCAGGACAGTGCCTTTCGACCATACTAAATACGACTTTCGGGTTCAGGCGCCAGTCAATACCATTATCGACATGTGTAAAGGTAAAATGAACATGATTGAAGCTCTTCCTCAGGTAAAGATCGAGGGAGACTTCGCTAGATTAATGGCCAATGTACAGGGGTTCATGCGTTTCATGGAATTCCTCGGGACTCTGGATCTAGAACCATGAGAGCAGCATTAAATAGGAGATGCGAATGATAGGAATAACATCGTATGGTGCCTACATCCCGTGGCACCGGTTGGACCGCCAGGAGTTTCTAAGGGCATGGGGAGGCTTCGCCATACCCGGGGAGAGGTCGGTGGCCTATTTCGACGAGGACAGCGTGACCATGGCGGTGGAGGCGGCCATAGACTGCCTCAAGGGGAAGGACCCGCAGAAAGTAGGCGGCCTGTACTTCGCCACCACCACATCGCCGTACAAGGAGAAGCAGTGCTCACCGCTGATGAGCCTGCCATTGAACCTGCGTCGGGACATACGCACGGCGGACATCACCAGCTCGATGAGGGCGGGGGCCACCGCCATGTCGCTGGCTGCGGACAGCATCAAGGCAGGCACTGAGAACAGCGTGCTGGTTACGGTGTCGGATTGCCGCATCGGTGGCCCAGGGGGCATGACGGAGCAATCGCTGGGGGATGGCGCCGCCGCCTTCCTGCTGGGCAAGGATAAAGTCATCGCCGAGATCCAGGGGAGCTACTGTATCTCGGACGACTTGTCCGCCACGTGGCGGGCCGCCAGCGACACCTTCGTTCGCTCTTGGGAGGACCGCATGACCATGGATGAGGGTTACTCCAAGATAGTGCCCGAGGTGATAAGCGGCCTGCTGCAGAAGTGCGGCCTTACGGTTAAGGACATCACCAAGGTGGTGTTCGACCCGCCGGGGGATGCCAGGAGGCACGGCAAGGTATCGGCGGCGCTGGGTTTCGCCCCGGAGCAGATACAGGACCCCTTCGGGTTCTTCATGAACATCGGGATGACCGGCTGCGCCATGGCGCCGATGATGCTGGTAGCAGCGCTGGAGGATGCCGAGCCGGGGGATAAGATACTGTTCCTCAGCCACGGCAACGGTGCCGAGGCGTTCCTGCTCCAAGTAACAGATGCTATCAAGAAGCTGAGCCCGCGTCGTGGGATGAAACAGCATCTGGCATCAAAGAAGATGCTAAACAACTATCACAGCTATGTTCGCTGGCGCGAACTGATGCCAGTGGAGGCTGCCAGAAGGCCGGATAAACAGCATATACGCCTGTCGGCGGGCTGGCGTGACAGGAAAGTGCTGCTCGGACTGTGGGGCGTCAAGTGCAGGAAATGCGGCACACCGCAGTATGATAACGGCGCCATGAGCACTCCGCCGATACGCATCTGTGCGCAGTGTCAGGAACAGGACGATTTCGACGATTACTGCTTCGCTGGCAGGAAGGCCAAGGTGTTCAGCTATACCCATGACCAGCTGGCTCCGGTGGACGACCCCCCGGCTTCGGTGGTGCTGGTGGAGTTCGAGGGCGGGGGCAGGGCGTTCTTCGACCTCACCGACCGTGACCCGGATGAGATTAAGGTGGGCACCGATGTGGAGATGACATTAAGGAAACTGCAGTTCGATCGAGGCCTGACCAACTACTTCTGGAAGGCGCGGCCGATCAGGATCAAGGAGGCTTAATATGTCGGAGAGCATTAAAGATAAGGTCGCCATCGTGGGGATGGGCTGCACCAGGTTCGGCGAACTGTGGGACAAGGGCCCCAGTGACCTTGTAATCGATGCGGTAAGCGAAGCCTGCCAGGATGCCGGCATCGAGCGTAAGGATATCGAGGCGGCGTGGGTAGGCACGATGTTCAGCGGGTTTGGAGGGCGCTCTATCAGCGAGCCATTGAAGCTGCAGTATATCCCGGTTACCCGGGTGGAGAACGCCTGCGGTTCGGGACACGAGGCGATGAGAGGCGCCACCTATGCCGTCGCTTCAGGCACATACGATGTATGCCTCGCAATGGGATTCGAGAAGCTGAAGGACGAGGGCGCCAGCGGACTGCCGGGCATGGAGAACCGCTCCAACACGCACTACCAGTCGACCCCTCCCGGGATGTTCGCCATGATGGCTACCAACTACTTTGACAAGTACGATTTAAGCCCTGAAGTCGGTAAGGCCATGCTGGCCAAGATATCGGTGAAGAGCCATAAGAACGCCCTGTTGAATCCTAAGGCCCACTTCAGGCGGGAGCTGACCGTAGAGCAGGTGTTAGCTGCTCCCATCATCGCCTGGCCGCTGGGGCTGTTCGACTGCTGCGGCGTGTCCGACGGCGCCGCCGCGGCCATCATTACCCGTGCCGATATGGCCAAGAAGTTCCGCCCCGATCCGGTATATATCAAATCACTCCAGATATGTACCAGCCCGACCTCGGGACGGATGACCTCGGGGTACGATTATGCTCACGTCGAGGAGGCCTACCGCGGCGGCATCGCCTCCTACAAGGAAGCGGGAATCAAGGAACCACGTGAGGAAATAGGCATGGCGGAGGTGCACGACTGTTTCTCCATAACCGAGGCGGTGACCATGGAGGATCTACAGTTCAGCCCGCGGGGCAAGGTGAAGGAAGATATCGAGGCGGGCACGTTCGAGCTTGACGGTAAGCTGCCGGTACAGCCCGACGGCGGGCTGAAGTGCTTCGGTCACCCGGTAGGTGCTTCCGGTATAAGGATGGTTTATGAGCTGTATTTGCAGCTGCAGGGCAGGGCGGGCAAGCGCCAGATCAAGAACCCCAAGCTGGGCCTGGCCCATAACATGGGGAACGAGCCTTATGCGCCGGTGGTCAGCATCTGTATAGTGGGGCTTTAACTGTGACTACTCGATACTTTCGGGCAAATTCGTCGTCTAAAAAAACGCCTTTATTGGGAGAATCACTACGGGACGACTTGGAAAAGGAGGGTCGCGAAAGGGGGATGGAGAACAAGAAGCATGAGAGAAAGAGACCGGATTCCAAAGGACCAGGATGGCAAATGCCAAGGGATCGCTTCGAAAGGGGGGAAAGGAATTGGAAACAAAGGTAAAGTCTAAAGCCCTAGACACGTTCAAGGAAGCGGCAGAGACCATCGTTAACCCTGAACTGAAGAAGTGGATAGATCAGGGCGGCAAGGTGGTAGGCTATTTCTGCTGTTACGGGCCGGAGGAGATAATCACCGCTGCCGGCTTGACACCCTTCCGGGTGAGGGCTACCGGAAGCACCGGCACCGAGCTGGCGGATGCTTATCTCACCAGCATAAACTGCAGCTTCTGCCGCCACGCCTTTAACATGGGCCTTCTGGGAGAGTACGACTTTTTAGAGGGTGTTATCTGGCTTAACAATTGTGACCACATACGACGAATCTATGATAACTGGTGGCGCAAGGTAGACACCCCGTTAGCACATATGATGAGCCTTCCAAAGCTGCAAGCCGATAAGCAGGTGGGATGGTGGCGGGAAGAACTGGTAATTCTCAAGGAGGCGCTGGAGAAGCACTTGGGCGTGAAGATCACCGATGACAAGCTGCGGGAGGCTATAAAGATCCACAACGAGACGCGACGCCTACTGAAGCAGCTATATGAACTGAGGAAGAAGGACAAACCGCCGATCACCGGTGCCGATACGCTGGCCGTCGTCATCGCCAGCACCTCCATGCCACGGGCGGAGTTCAACGAGATACTGAAAGAGCTGCTGGGGGAACTGAAGGACGCGGAGGGCATCAAGGACTACAAGTTCAGGCTGATGATAGTGAGCAGCATAATGGACGACCCTAAATATATCAAGCTCATTGAGGATCTGGGGGGACTGGTAGTCACCGATTCCGCTTGCTACGGCACCAGGACATTCTGGGTGGAGGTCGACGAGAAGGATAAAGATCCGCTGGGTGCCTTGGCCAGGTATTACATCCAAGAAAAGCCTTCCTGTCCGCGAATGTTCCGAGATTTCCCGCAGAGGTCGGCGCACATACAGGAAATGATCAAGGAATTCAAGGTGGACGGGATGATTGGCCTGCGGATGGTATTCTGCGACCTGTGGGCCGGTGAGTTTTTCATGCAGGAAAAGAACCTGGATAAAGCGGATTTCCCCGTGCTCCATATGGACCGGGAATACCTCATGGCGGGAACGGCGGGGCAGGTGAGGACCAGGGTCCAGGCATTCATGGAAAGTATAGGAGGTAAGCGATGACCGGCAGATCATTGGATGATAAATGCTGTCAGAAATTGATACAAGAGCGCGATATGCTCGATATGATGGTGCAGACGTTTACCAAGACCTCCACAGGGACCAACCTTCACATGGTTCCCACTAAGGCCTTCGTTGACCACCATAACGAAATACTGAGGCGTTACATATCGGGCGAACCTCACATCACCAGCTACTTCTGCTGTGCCCCGGAGATATATACCGCTATGGACCTCCCGTGGAACACCTTCCTCACCCCCGCGTTCACCGGTGCGATCATGCCCACCTATCATGACGAGATTGACGCCAGCGGGAGAATGTTCCGAGGGATGGACCTGTGCACCATCATCAGGCTGGCGGCGTACATCGTAGAGGAAGACCTGGTGCCCCCACCCACCGCGGTCATCGCCATGCTTCACCCCTGCGACGGTATAAACGTGGTGCACCAGACGATGGCGAACAACGAGAAGTGGAAAAACATTCCGGTGTTCGGCGCCGACCCGCCCTACTGGGCAGATGAACGGAGTTATGAGTACTATGCCGACGAGCTCAAGAAGATGGTGGAATTCCTCGAGGAGCATACGGGGTTGAAGATGGACACCAACCGGCTCCGCGAGGTCGTCAAAGAGTCGAATAAGCAAATTCGGCTGTGGCAGGAGTGGAACGAGCTGAGGCGGGCGGTTCCCTGCCCCCACGGCGGGGCCATGGGGCTGGAGGTATTCGGAGAAGCGACCACCGTTCATAGCGGTATGCCCGTAGGCACCGCCTGGCTCGAGGACGTTATCGCGGATGCTGAGTCGCTGGTAAAACAGGGCAAGGGGGCGGTGGAGAAGGAAAGTATCCGGGTGTTCTGGTTCGACGTCCTGTCCCTGGGATTGACCCTGGAGCTATTCCCGTGGCTGGAGCAGGAGTGGGGAGCGGTGGTTGCCATGGAGATGTTCGGTTATTCACCCTATACGGAGATCGACACCTCAACTGAGGACTCCATGTTTAAAGGCCTGGCCAAGCGGGCTTTGCATGAAGTGCCGATGATCAGGCAGGCACGGGGGGTGGCGGACCTCTTCCTCAGCGATATAGAGAAGATCGTGAAGGACTACAAGATAGATGCCGTCGTTTACCCCGGCTACATGGGCCACAAGGACGGCTCAGGCAGCGCCGGCCTGATGCGTGAGAAGTGCCGCGAGCTTGGGGTCCCGTTCATGTACATCGGGATGGACCTGTTCGACGACAGGTATACCACGCTGGATGAGCTTAAGGACAAGTTTTCTAAATTCTTCACCTCTATGGGGCTGGGCTAAAGTTAGTGGGAACGGAGGGGAACACCAGGCTAGTGCTCTGTTCCCCTCCAAAGATTCTGAAGTCGATCGGAAGTAGGTGTGTAAATGATCGTTGCAGGATGCGACATAGGTTCCACCACCGGCAAGTCGGCCATAATGGTGAACGGCAAGCTTTCGTCCTATACCATAATCCCGTCCACCACCAAGCCGGAGGAGACGGCGCGAAAGTCCATGGAGGAGGCCATGGGCTTCTTGGGGATAGTATCCATGGAGGAGATAGATTACATCGTGGGCACCGGCTACGGCAGGCTCAAGGTGCCCTTCGCCAACGAGAACGTCTCGGAGATCACCTGCCACGCCCGGGGGGCGAACTGGATGTGCCCCTCGGTGCGGACGGTGGTAGATATCGGGGGGCAGGACTGCAAGGTGATGTCGCTGGACGAGAAGGGCAACGTCCTCGAATTCGTGATGAACGACCGCTGCGCGGCGGGGACGGGGAGGTTCTTCGAGGGGATGGCGCGGGTACTGGAGTGCGGGCTGGAGGGCATATCGAAGCTGTCCCTGGAGTCGAAGAGTCCGGCCAATATCACCAGCCAGTGCAGCGTTTTCGCCGAGTCGGAGGTGGTGACCCTGATCAACGAGGGCATAGACGTGATCGACATCGCCGCCGGCGTCAACAGCTCGGTGGCCGGCAGACTGAACTCGATGGTGAGGAAGGTGGGACTGGTGGAGGATGTGGTGCTCACCGGCGGCTGCGCCAAGAACGAGGGGCTGGCCCAGGCGCTGGAGAAGAAGCTGGGGGTCAAGGTGATCCACCTGTCGGAGGACCCGCAGATCGCCGGTGCGGTGGGGGCGGCGGTCATCGCGGCGGAGAGGGTGAGCCAGCAGTCGGGGGGTAAGTCTGGCTAGGCGGCTAATAGGAAATACGGATGAACTCTAACTCAATCGTCAACCGGTAGAATACATTTGAATGGATATCGAGCGGTCACACAACATATGTGCTAGATAATTAAGGAGGGCCTTTTTGGAGTACGAGACCTTATTATTCGAAAAACAAAATGGATTCTGCGTTATCACTCTTAACCGTCCCCAATCGTTGAATGCGATCAACGTGAAGATGTGGAGCGAGCTGAGCCAGGTGGTAGATGTGATCGACAACGACGACGAGATTAAAGCGTTCATCTTTACCGGTACCCCGCGGACCGACGGCAGGCCCTGCTTCTGCGCCGGGGCCGACCTCAAGGAGATGGCGGGTTTCACCAGCGGGGGGGTTCTCGATGAATCTACCGGAGATGCCCCTGCCAACGTCTCCCTATCAAAGCCATCAGGTGTAAAGAATTTCTGGGCCCTGCGGCAGCCCAAACCCGCCATGACCCCCGCCTTCGAGAAGATCACCTGGTCTCCCAAGATATCAATCGCTGCTATCGACGGCACATGTACCGCGGGAGGCACCGAAATGGCGCTGGCCTGCGACATGGTTGTCGCCTCGGAGACGGCCCAGATCAGCGATATACATGTGAAGAACCTGGGTTGGATCGGTGGCGCTGGAGGGACGGCCAACATGGCGTGGCGCGTCGGTGTCTCCAAGGCCATCGAGCTATGCTGTACCGGTGATGTCATTGATGGCAGGGAGGCCCACCGAATCGGTTTCGCCAACCAGGTCTGGCCGCCGGACCAGTACCTGGGCAAAGCCAAGGAACTTGCGGGCAAGATCGGCGGCATGCGCCTGGCGGCTCTGATAATGACCAAGGCCACCATCCGCTCTGTCGAGGATATGGATCGCAGATCGACCCTGCGCTACTGCGACGATGGATTCTCCATCCTGTTGAGCGAACAGGACACCGCCGATTTCGGGCCACAGCGTTGGATGGACCAGCGCTAGACAAAGGAGGCCAAGCTGCTATGTCGCCGAATAAGCGAGAAGGGGCACTCACCGGCTATCGGATACTCGATCTCACCGACAGCAGGGGCGCTTACTGCACCAAGCTGCTTGCTGACATGGGCGCGGATGTGGTCAAGATAGAGCCGCCCCATGGAGACGTGGGGCGTAACACGCCCCCATTCCTCAACGGCGAGCCACACCGAGAGAAAAGCCTCTACTTCCTCTACCGTAACGCTAACAAACGCGGCATAACGCTGAACATAGAGTCGGACGAGGGGAAAGATATATTAAAGGAGCTGTCTAAGTCTGCCGATGTGCTGGTGGAGAACTATAGTCCGGGATATATGGACAGCATGGGACTAGGTTACGATGTGCTAGAGGGAATCAACCCTAAGCTCATTATGGCCAGCATCACCGAGTTCGGCCCCGATGGCCCATGGCGAGACCACAAGGGCTCCAATATCGTGGATTTCGCCCTCAGCGGCGTAATGATAACCAGCGGCTATACCGGAAAGGCTCCCACGCTTCTGCCCGGCACGCCAGCCTACGACGCCGCATCAGAGATCGCCGATATCGAGATACTGGCCGCCATCTACTGCCGCGATGCCATAGGCAAGGGACAGAAGGTCGATGTTTCGGTTCACGAGGCCGCCCGAACCGGGCTGTACCCCTGGTCGGTGCCTATTTACTCCTATGCCCTTAACCCTGACGGGCCGCCTCCAGCGATCGAATCACGGCTGGGTGCACAGATATTCCCGGTTTACCCCTGCAAGGATGGCTTTGTCCGGGTAATAGCGATAACCCCGAGGAACTGGCAGGCTCTAGTCCGGGTGCTGGGCAGCCCCGAGGTGCTGATGCTGCCTGACTGGGAGAATTTCATCTACCGCGTCGGTAACGCCGAGGACTTGTATGCTATCATGCTGGAGTTCACTACCAAGTTCACCCAGATAGAGCTGTGGGAGGCCGGGTTCCGCGAAGGCGTTCCCATCACCCCGATTTACGACATACCCACGTTTACTAACAGTGCTGACGCAACCGCGAGGAAGTTTTTCGTAGAAGTAGATCACGCGGTAGCCGGCAAGGGGCAATACCCCGGCCCGCCGTATAAGTGGAGTGAAACCCAGCCATCCGTCCGGCGCCCCGCGCCGTGCCTCGGCGAGCACAACGAGGAGATATATTGTGGTGAACTGGGCCTCACCACAGGAGACATCACCGCCCTCAGGTATGCCGGGGTGCTGTAGGAGGTTATGACATGAAGCGCACTGCTCTCGAAGGGATAATGGTGATCAGCCTGGGCACCGGCGTGGTCGTCCCCGATGCCACAAAGATGCTGGGAGAGCTGGGGGCCAACGTCATCAAGTTCGAGTCGACCGACAATCCTGACTTCGTCAGAACCCTGGGGCCGAAGAATACCG
>Ga0180438_10007791_pt1 | contig 13820 bp, 15 predicted proteins | sample SS_ome_12_FD_132455 | JGI IMG/M metagenome (GOLD analysis project Ga0180438, IMG submission 132455) | Hypersaline lake sediment archaeal communities from the Salton Sea, California, USA - SS_3_D_2 metaG | ecosystem: Environmental > Aquatic > Non-marine Saline and Alkaline > Hypersaline >... | reverse complement strand
TCATATCCTTCCAAGCAGTCTTCTCAGACACCTAGCTTGAATGGTTTTGGTGGTTGGGTTCCGGACAATGCATCAAATGGGCCAAACTCTGCCTGTTTGGCTATCGCTCTCTGTACAAGATCTGTGAAGAGTGTATCCACATTCTCGCCGGTTTTAGCTGATGTTTCATAATGCAGAACATCCAACCATTTTGTGACCATCTCGCCAGCTTCTGAAGGGACTAGTCTGTCCTCACGGTCTATCTTGTTGGCTACAACCGCAACCACGGCATTGGGACACACAGTGATAAACTTGGTGAACCACTCTCCAATGTCCAAAAACGTCTGAGGACGGGTTACATCATACACGATGATGGCCATAGATGCACCTGCCATATATCTACGTCTTAGCTCGTTGTATGTTGGTTGACCAGCAAGATCCCAGAGAACTACACGCGCAGTCACCCTGCTACCACTTGGCAAAACTGTATTGACAGTCTTCAATGCGAATGTAGTCCCTATTGTAGCAATATACCGCTCACTAAAACTGCCTTCAGTGTATCTCTTGATGCAACTAGTCTTGCCAACTGCCCCATTTCCCAAGGCAACTAGCTTAAACATATGACTAGCATCATCTAATGACATGGCACGACGTCCTAAATTTCACTTCCAGTTCTTCTTGCTAAAGTTTGGTTAATAATAGTTCTGAGTATGTCCTCGTAATATGACCTACTCAATTAAAAAAAAACTGCTGAGGTTTTAGGTTCGTCATAGCAAGGATTATACTGGACATATTCTATATTCGGATGCAATTTCGACCATTGGTGAGTACTATGGCAGAGCAATTCCTTAGCCGTTTGACGAAAATAGAAGAGAGCATTAACCAACTTGGTGAAACCCTGAAACGAATGATTACTATTCTAGGTACTGTTACAGAGATAAAATCAGAGGTGCGTGGCGCAAAGGATGAGATTATCGCAGCCTTGAGCAAGACTACTAAAGCTGCTCCGGAAAACGATAATCAAGAGGCTCTAGCAAATATGGTCGTTCAAGAAGTTGGAGCTATCCGAGTTTTTGTCCAGCAATCTATGGAGAATCTAAGGAATGAGGTAAAGAAGATCATTGAGAATATGCCAATGCCCACTGCAGCTCCAACGCCACAACCAGCGCCAACACCTGTATCGAGACCCGCCCCCACACCAACCCCGCCACCAGTTACTCCAGCACCGGTGGAAACTCCTGCACCAACCCCCACACCTGTCCCTGAACCCACACCAGAACCCTCTATGGCTCCACAATCAATTCCAGCAGACCGTGCCATGCAGATTGCACAGCAACTCCAATTAATTGTTAAATCATTGAAGATGGGTTGTATTGCTGGTGATGTCCTCGATACGATGGCAGAGGCAAAGGCGGCCATAACTAAAATTGTGCCAAGTGATCCGATCATGGTCTATATCGATAGGTGGGCTAGTGTAGTGGGTGGATATCAGAAGCGCAAAGAACTCCAAGCACGAGACATTCTACAACTGAAGAAGGAAATCAAGGCAGAGATACCGAAGTACAAGCCGGCTTAATCCTCAATGATCGGTGCACCATCAGCGATGAGTTTCATTGTTGCTAGGACACCAATTATGTCAGTAGTGGATATGAGGCCAATTATGTCAGTGCCCTCGATAACGGGAATACGTCTCCTACCTGTGTGATTCATCAGAGCAATGGCTTGACCAATATCAGCATCTGGTCCAATCGTAACGACTGGTGTCACCATGATATCCTCGAGACAGAGAGTCTGATAGGATCCTTCAGAGAGAAGTTGTGCCCCAATGATTTCTCGTCTCGTTACCATTCCTACTAAGACATCAGCTTTTGTGATAAGAAGACTCCCGACATCTTCTACTGCCATGAGTTTCGCGGCATCAACAACAAGAGTTTCTGCCTCAGCAGTGATAATCAGTGATGTCATAAAGTCCCTAACTTTCACGTTCCCGTTCACCTCATCTGGAAGAGATCACATCAAAGGGCTTTTGCTCTCAGAGAGTGCTTTTTCCAGAACAATCTCTGCGAGACGAGTAAATACATTGTTCACCGCATCGCCAGTTTTCGCTGAAGTTTCGAAATACTCGGCTTGGAACCAACTGCGTAGCATCATTCCGGGTTCATGAGGGACCATTCTCTTATCAGTGAGATCTACCTTGTTGGCACTTATGATAACAGGTGATGCTTGACAGACCTCTCTGAATGATTCAAACCAATTGTTCATTGCCATGAATGTTTCAGGACGGGTCACATCGTACACAATGATAGCTCCAGAGGCTCCTTTCATGAATTGCCTACGGAGTTCTCTATACGTTGATTGCCCTCCCATGTCCCACACATTCAAGCGAACCTTACGAACGGTCCCCTCGCTATCAGTCACTTCTATGTCCTTGGTCGCAAAGGTCGTTCCAATGGTCTGTTTATACTCCTCATCAAAGACGTTCTCAGTGTATCTCCTTACAAGCGACGTTTTTCCCACAGCTGCTTCCCCCAATAGGACCACTCGAAATTTGTATCCTTCAAAATTATCATCCGATGGAGCTTCTGAAGTATTTTTTTCATGAGTCACACAGGGGCACCCCAACTCGTCGCTTTCCGGACGTACTCTGAGTGTTCACGAGTTTTGTCTTATATCTTTTCTTCGGAGATTCTCATGGATTCAATATGAATATTTACTCATACCAATCGGTGTTCCTTGGGATGAATATCTCAAATGCAACCACTGGGTATCCAATACCAAAGTTCGACAACACTTCAGGAGAAACCTCACCAAACAATCCCCATCTCTTCCCATCAACCTTGATGCTTGCAGACCTTCCTTCAATGAAGTCAGAGCTCCTCTCTGTTTCATAGGTGAAACGTCCATCCAGTCCAAGGTTCCGTAGTAGAAACCCGATTTCAGTCATTAGTTTCGTGATGTTCACTCTCACATCTGTCATAAGTGCACACACAGAGGGGATCTGATTCACACATGTTTCCTCAGACTCATCAGGGATTGCCACATCACCTACCTCAAAGATCTTCTGTGGGTAGTCTGCATGTTGGTTTTGTGATGAAAAATCAAGAAGTACTGGAAGGAGAGAGTTTCTTAAGACAGAATAGTTTCTACTCTTTGGGTTTTCTGTTAAAACCAAAGGTTGGGTCCGAAGCATCTTCTCGTTGAGTACTTCTGGTGAACTCATAACGTAGTTCATGATCTCCTGATACCCCATACCCACCATGAGGTCTCTGACCTTATTCTTCACTCTGGTAATAGGATGCAACTTTCCAGTTGTCATTGTCTGTGGCATGGCTGGTTTCAATCTGTCAAAACCATATCCAATGGCAATGTCCTCTATTATGTCAACATGATGCAAAATATCCATTCTGTATCGTGGAATTAATACCTGTATCTTCTTTGTCTTTGAGGTTTTGGTTCCATACCCCATTCTCTCCAGAGCTTTGACTGATTCTCCTTCTGTCATGTCAAGTCCGAGAATTGTGTTGATTTCATCGAGTTCTATTACCATCCTTTCTGGTTTGAAGTTCGGGGTTTCCTCAGTGGAACCATCTGGATAGACAACAGTTACAGATTCGACTTTCCCACCTCTCTCTGCCAGAGATGCAGTTAGTATGTTGAGGGCTTGATGGACTGTTGGCAGGTGAGTTCCCGTCACCTCCACAAAGATATTATTTGTTTCAGTCGTCATTCGACCAAGATCGTTACTATTGATTATAGGCGGGAGACTCAAAATCTGATTCTTAGAGTCATAGAGCAAGGGCCATTTCTTATGACCTTGGATGATTGGTCCGAACTCGACTCCTTTCTCATGTTCCTTTAATATCGTTGGTCCATCCATCTCTACATCATAGCCCAAAGGAACAAACTTGATTTTCTCTGGTAGTTGGGGACCATAGTAAACTGGGAATTTTAACTCATCATACACATAGAGACCTATACTAGCTTTATTCCTGTTCCTTCCATGAGTTGAGGTAAGAGCATCTTGAAGATGCATGTATTCTTTGATTAATTCATCATCCGCTGGTATCCCCTTGATGATGGAACAGCAGATGTATGGGCGTATTTTACCAAGTCCTGGTTTGACTATGATTTGCTTTCCTGACTTCTTCGTTGGATATTCCTTAAGACCTGTTTCTAAACGAAGGTATGAGCGAACTGCTCGTGCAATGCCCTCGGTGGAGAGCATATCCTGACGATCTGGATTAACTTCTATCTCAATAATATTCCCCTCGATCTTCTCGACCTCAGCCTTGATGAGAAAGAGTGTGTCCTCTAGTTGCTCAAGACTGAGTTTCTTACCAATGAGTGCAAGGAGGTCATCGATTCTGCATTCTACAATCATTATCTTCACCTACCTCATGAAATAGCTTCTTCGCAGCCAATTTAGATCTCTTGAGAAGAGATCCCTGATGTCATTGATTGCCATTGCAGCCATGTAGAGTCTACCTGCGCCAATTCCCCAAGCTAGAACAGGGTCTTCAATCCCAAGAGGTTTCGTGACCTCCGGTCTGAAGATACCCGATCCTCCAAGCTCGATCCACCCAAGTTTATCGTGTTTTCCAAAGGTTTCAACACTTGGTTCTGTAAAGGGAAATTGTCCTGGTTTAAATTTGAGTTTCTCGATACCAACTGCCTTGCATATTGAAGTGAGATAACCAAGCAAATCTCGAAGGGTCAATCCTTTGTCCATGATAATTCCTTCACACTGGTCGAACTCCTGTGCGTGTGTTGCACTGAGTGTTTCGGACCTGAAATTACGGTCAATAATGAACATCTTCTGAGGACTCTCACGATGTTCGTAAAGGTATCTCATGGATACAGGAGTAGTGTGAGGTCGTAGACAGAGTCTAGTTGCCACCTCTTCACTGTATGGCCAATCCCACCCCTTTGAACCTGTATTGCCACCATTCTCGTGGACACTTTTTACTGCCATGTAGTACTTCTTATCAACGATATGTCCATGATCAAATGGAGCTCCAACTCGGAATTGATCCTGGACCTCTCTGGAAACATGATCTTGAGGCACGAACAGGGTATCATGTCCCCAGAACTCAGTCTCTACAAATGGACCGAACCATTCTGTGAATCCCAATCCCACCATGATCTCTCTAAGCCAGTCATTGAATTCAGCGTAGGGATGCTTTTTTCCAAAGTTGGAATAAGCTGGAACGATCTCAACATTGTAGGGTCTAAACGATTCTCCCTTCCATGCTCCGCTAGAAAGAATCTCGGGTGTGAGATCTCCTATGCCTTTCACACCTGTGGAAATCAACTCGTCAACTCTACTAATCTGATCTTCAATGATTTCAGCATCATACTTCTTTGTTATTATCTCATAGACCAGTTTTCTCTCTATCATTTGCTTCATCGAATCAGACTGCGTTAGCTGTACGGGTACAGTTCCTGAGGAGAGGTGTTTGAGAATCTCAGTAACTTCTGTTTCAGGACTCTCAACTATAGCATGCAATACAGTAGCTCCATCCTCTTTTGATATCTCTATCCAACCATACCTTCGAACCCAGTTCATCGCAATGCCCTTAGTCTTTGGACTAAGCCCTGAATGAGCGACGGCATCTTCAAAGGTGGCTTTGCCACCAAGATTCTTTACTCCGTTGAAGAGACGAACCTCAGGAAGTCCTGATTCAGTATATTCCATTCCTTCAGTTGTCAATGAATAACTCACTTGGTCTCTGGAATGAATTCTCACAAGATTTCGACTAGCCAAAGAGTTGAGGATTGAGACCACTCTTTCTTCATTCTGATTGAGATTGTTAGCTAGCTGGATTGTTGAAACACGCTGACCCCCGTTTAAAAGTTCATTCAGAACAGCTCTCTCTCCTTCTGTCAACTGCTCGCTCATGTCTTGATCAAAACTCCTAAGCACATTGGATTCATCTGGGACAGACAAGCCGCATATAGTCTACCTTGATTTGGCAAAACGATTCCTATAAGGTCGTAATAAATTGGCGGTTATCCATCCGTCCTTCACCTGCTTAATTTTGAAACAAAGCACTCACCTTTTTAATCTGTCGCCAAAAGGGCTCTCAGAGTATTGTTGTGTCGTAATGTTCAAATATACTCACTTTGGGTTTCATTTAGTTGCTATCAACCAACTCTGATTTTTTTAAAATCAGCAACAAACTAAACTCTGAAGGTGCAGAACATGTCCTTTGATAGACTTAGGCTCAAACGCAAGGTAGAGAAGCTCAAAGCTTACCAAGGACGCCACAGTTCGTTCACCACAATTTACGTGCCGCCAACCAAAAACCTGACAGACGTTATAAGCTTCGTCAGGACAGAGCTTGCAGGTGCAGAGAATATCAAGAGCAAGGCTAATCGGAAGAATGTTACTGACAACCTCACTGCGATACTAAGTGAGCTCACTAAGATTAACGAAATCCCAGAGAATGGGCTTGCCTTCTTCTATGGAATCAAGGAGGAGGGCGGAACCAATGAGGAAATCAGAGAGATTGTGGTACCACCGGCCCCAATTTCTCAGTTCATTTATCTCTGTGGTCGAGAGTTCGTGACTGAAGAGCTAGAGAGTATGACTCAGCCTAAGAGTCTGGTTGTGATAGTGCTCATCGAAGGTGGAAAAGTCACAATTGGCTACCTTCGTGGAAAACACATGGAGTTGGTCCGCGATGAAGACTTCTATATCATTGGCAAGACCAGAGCTGGTGGTCAGAGTGCCAAGCGATACCTTAGAATACGCGAAGAGAAGATGATGGAATTCTTCAAGTATGTGGGAAGGATATTGGGTGACCTACTACTAGAAAATCTTGATAAAGTAGATGCAATCGTCTTGGGAGGTAACACGATTCGATGTCAGGAGTTCCTTGAAAAGGGAGACTTGGACTATCGCCTAAGAGAAAAGGTCGCTGAAACTATCATTCCAGTCAGTATTATAGATGAAACTGGTCTCTATCAGGCTATGAAGGAAGCATCTCGGATACTCCGTGAAACTGAGATTTATGCGGAGAGAAAAAGTTGGGACGAATTCATGGGTGACCTCTTGAAAGGTCTGAACACCGTCACCTATGGGAAGAATGAGGTCATGACAGCTCTTCGGCAGGGTCGTGTAGAAACAATCATGGTGTCAGAAGATCTTGCTGACCAGATGGACGAACTATATGAGGAGATATCTGCTTATGGAACTCAGTTACTTGTATTCTCCAACCAAACAGAATCAGGAGCGCAATTGAAGGCGTTTGGTGGTATGGCTGCTCGTTTAAGGTGGTAGGTTATCCTCGGGGAGGTCGAGGTAAACCTCTCATTGTTTCTATGTCTTCTATCCATTTAGTTAACTCATTGCAAATACCATTGATATATTCTAAGAAAACCTGTTGATACTTGCGGAGATGTTGTTGCTCCAGTTTCTTGGATTTAGAGAGAAAATCTTTCGCTCGCGTTGGGAAGCCCGTAGACCATTGCCTAAGTGTCAGTTCTGCCTTGCGGTCTTCTAATATCTTCTTTGCAATGCGGATTGTTCGTCGTTTAGTAATTAGGTCCTCAAGCAGTTTCTGGAGTGTAATTGTTGCTGCTACCAGCTCCTTTGTATCCAGTTTCGTGTCCTGATTGCGTGTTGTGTAGTATGCACGTTTGAGGTCTCGTTTTGCGTTCATCACATGCGTCAGGAGTCTTGTCAATGAATGAACCATGGCATCCTTGTGTGGAGTCTGTGACGTAAAAAGGTCTGTGTTGCTGTATTCACACTGTCTTGAAATTAAATAAGAGAATAATTGCATCTGCCGTTGCTGTATGGACAGACTCTACAGTTATGTGGCTCTTGAGTTGGATTCGGTACTCGCCCATTATACCAGACTTCATCAAGTCTTTGCAGTTTTTTGAGCACACTCTTTGGTTTGAATCGAGTCACCTTCACACTGGCACTTCCACATCTCCAGCAATCTCGAGTTGATTTGCGATCAAGACAACTCATTGCTATTTCTTGGGGGCAGTAGATGGTCACCAGCTTTGCAGACGAACAAGAAACTCCACTCTCAAGAAGGGCAAGCGCATAGAGACCTGATTGAAAAACATCTTCGGGTCTTGCTATTTTAGGGATGTGTTTGACTGGAAACTTATACTCTATAATGGCATCTAGGACTGGAGAATCCTCCCAGTGAAGGATTGCACTGTCAAATCTCCCAACAAACCTGTGACCCAAAGATCTGACATTCTCCTCAGAAAAGATATAGTACTGCTTAATCCCCCATCGATTCTTCTTCGTTTTGATAAACTCAGCTAGACTCTCTTGAGCTGATTTTGCCCTTCTCATTTTCATCCCAAGAGTCATCATCGTTGTCTTGGGTTGTAATGAGAGTAAAAGAAGAACTCCAATGAAGAATACGATCATCATGATCAAGCTATTAACCATATCCATAAAATCACCCAAAGATCCAGAGATAGCCTGCAATCAGAGTCATGATTACTATCAACAGGAGTATGAGGTTGTCCTTCTTCTCTACATGTTGAGTTGCATCTTTTTTGGACACGTGATTGTGTAAGTTCAATCCAATACTACTTGCCTTTGAATGAACATCGCCGAGTTTCTGTTTGAGATACAATCTATATTCGCATTGATATTGCACTCTCAGTTCTGAAACCTCCCGCATCCTATGAAAAGAGCCTTTTTCTGCATCGCTCAATGTCATTACAGGTCATACTACCATTTCTGATGATACTACAAAAGGACCACTCACCAGACCAAACAGACTTATATTCGAGGGATAGAAGTTACATCAGCAGGATTTCGCTACGGAGACAAAAACTGATGTCAGACGAAGCCTATGAAGGTGCAACCGCCGGAAAAGTACTAGTTTTTGATGAAAGTGAGACCGTAAAATTCCCAACTGCCTTCAAGAACGCCATGGGAACTGGTCAAGGTCTAATGGTGTTGGTACATAAAGACCGACTCATTAAGATATTTCCCCTTGAGAGTGACGAAGTTTTGTTTCTCAGTCTTGAAATCGGGAAACTCACAAATGACTTCTTGACAAAACTGTCTCAGATATTCAAGAAGGCAGGTCTCGTTGATCTATTATTCTCAACGGGTGTGTGTCTCCGAGGAACAAGATGCTTCTATGAATGCTATTTCAACCCCGGGCAACTTAGTTCAGACCTTGCAGAGCTAGAGAATTCACTCAAGGTCTTAGATGGTGTCCAAAGAGTGGTAGTCGAGAAAGTTGCTGAATAACTCAGAAATATTGGATTGCGAGCAGTAACATTGGTGTCTATCGCATGCAGGACATTCTCCAGTTTATCATCGATATGATAAGTCAGGGATATCTAGGTCTCTTCGTAATCTGCTTTGCTATTAACATGATTCCTTTCCTCAGTCCTAGCAATATGGTCCTCGCAGGAGCTGCGGTTTTAACATTCTCAATCTTTGGTCCAGTTGGGATGCTAGAGTCTGTCCTCATAGGAATTATCGTAGCTCTAACAGCCACCCTCGCAAAACTGATTCATTTCTATGTTGTACGAGGTTCAAGGGCAGTACTCTCTAAGGATCGATTGAAGTCACTCGATGCGGAAAGAGAGCGTGTAGAGAAATGGGGAGCTCTTGCGCTTTTTATAGCGGCAGCATCTCCTGTTCCTGATGACCCTTTGATTGTCTATGTTGGTCTTACAAGATACAATCCAGTAAAGTTCATAGTCAGTTATTTCATTGGAAAAGTAGCTGTCACAATCGCTGGTGCAATAATTGCCCTTTTCGGTCTGACATTGGGAGGGGGTTTCTTCGAGTCAATGCCAATCGTTGTGGCGTCAATCGTATTGACTGCTATCATAACCGGGATTCTTTTCAAGCGAAAGACCGAGGGAAAAGAATCGGACATGCTCCAGGACATTCTTGAGGATGAACTTAAGGTTGATAAAGATCCTGAGATGAACTGAGAATTCTGAAGTACAGTACGGAATTCTTAAGAAGGTACAGAAGATTCCTAGTCTTGTTTAGGTGACGAGTTTGGTCAGCACAAGTGTAGCAGAAGTGAAGTGTTCGAAGTGCAATAACATCTATGAAACTAATGTTGTTGATCACATCGATTTGTCTGAAGACCGAGAAATAATCAAAGCACTGAAGGCAGGCAAAGCAAATCGAGTCCAATGTCCGAAATGTAAGAAAGTGATGTATCTAAAGAGAAGTATTGTAGTAAATTTTGAGCCTGAGAACAGAATAGTTGTCTTTGATCCATCAGCACGAAACAATGCATCGAAGGAAACCCTCATTCAAGACTATAATAGCGTAATCTCCTTCAATGAAACTCTAAGTGAAATTGGCGAAGAAATGGAGTTCATTGTCATCAGTAAACTGGACAGACTAAAATCACTATTAGAGGAGTATCTCAAGCAGTACAAGTGATTGACTAGAGTTTTCTTTTACCCAAGAGAAACTCTTCTACCCATCGCTCAGCTCTGTACATGGTCGTAGGAGTCGGAGGCATCTTGAATCCATATGCCGAGATTGATTCTAGAGAACCTGCAAGTCCTCTCTTCAATGCTAGTTTGGTTCCCCTTATTGCATCCATAAGTATTGGTCCTGCATTTGGTCCATCTGTGACCTCCATGCGTATGTCTATCTTGATAGGGGCTCCTCCGAATTGTCTTCCATTGATGTAGAAGTATGAGTCTCGAGCATTATCAAGGAAAGGCACATAATCACTTGATCCAGCGACCAGTGGGGCATCATATGGCAAATCTTGACTAATTGCCTTGCTCTTTACCCCACGCTTTCTCATCCTTCCTCTATAGTGTGAATCAAGAGACTCTGCACCCCCACCCACATCTAGTTGATAGCTCTTGTCAACCCTTACTCCCCGGGATACAAGGAGCTGAAGGATATTTCGATGTAGAACTGTCGAGCCTAATTGGTCTTGAATGTCATCGCCTACAAGGGGGAGACCTTTCTCCTCAAATTTCTTGCTCCACTCCAAGTCAGAGGCAATTGGAATTGGGGTCCCATTGATGTAGGCGCAACCTGCTTCAAGCGCGGCATCAGCATAGAACTTAGTAGCTTTTTCTGCGGAGCCTGGTAGAAGGTTAATGAGTATCTCTGCTCCAGAGTCTTTTAGCACCTTGACGACATCAGCCTCCTTCTCAGATGAGACCTTCACAAGTGCTCTGAGCATGTCGTCCACGCCATCAAGCTCCTGCCCTCTCATGACCTTAATGCCAGTCTTAGGTACCTCTGCAAAGCGCATGACATTATTCGGGGCTGCGAAGATGGCATCAGCAAGGTCAAATCCTACCTTAGTGTCGATCACATCGAAGGCTGCAACGAACTTGATATCCTTCACATGATATCCAGCGAAGTCAGGATGTCCAAGACCAACCACATCCCCATTTGCCTTTGCATCCTTGTAGAACTCAACACCCTGAACAAGTGCGCTTGCGCAGTTGCCTACTCCAACGATAGCCACCTTAATTCCATTCAAATGTGCCACCTCTGACTCGCATCTCTCAAAATCTTGTAAATTTCTTATAAGTTATTCTATGAGTATAGAATAGTTAGCCTGTTTAGCATGTAGGGGAAGGACTTATGTTGGTATGTTGCATACTATTTTTTGGACGAATGGTTGGACGCCCCGTTGCTCCGCGCATCGTCAAGAAGTCGTGGGAACGATGCGACCGCATTGTCATGGCGTATACGAATTATCCATCTGCAGGGAAATTCGTGTTCTCACCCACGTGGGTTCAGAGAAGTGTTGTGGCAACGTGTGCACTGGAGCGCCACTCATGTTCAAAATAACAAAAAGAGGGTGGACCTCGAGCCCGAAAAAATGCGGGCACCAAGTCTAGGTGTCCACCATCGTCCACCTTCTTCTTCATTTACAGATAATGCAAAAGTAACTAGTGAAGCGACTCCATTTGTAATGACTCTGAGAACTGAAGGAATGAGATACTCTTGGTGATCGAGTGTCACACCTTCCACGTTTCCTATATAGCCAAGAGTTTAAAGGGGATGTTGTCACCACGAGAGCTAGCAGTGCCCTCAAAGTTTAGTTGAATCACATGCTCCAGAGTTCCAGGCACAGCTTTGCGATCCCTGAGGAAGATTCTACTTTTGAAAGCCTGCAAATCCAAGGTGAAATACTATGGGATATCAAGAGAGAGAGCCGATTGAGGCTCAGATTTCAGAACTTAAGCCAAGGATGAAGAGTGTGAACATCTCATTCAAAATCGTCGAGAAAGGCGAAGTCAGGGAAGTGACATCCAGAGCTGATGGTGAGCAACATCGTGTATGCGACACAGTCGTTGGCGATAGCACAGGTCTTGTGACTGTCCCTCTCTGGGATGCATCGATTGATGAAGTCGAGCTTGAGAAGACCTATCGACTCGAGAATGGATACACGACTCTCTTTCAAGGACATCTTCGTCTCAACATTGGTCGTTATGGGACAATCAAGGAAGCCGAAGCGGCCATCGAAGAGGTAAATAGCGATGTTGACATGAGTGCAGAGGAGCACGAACGGAGACCACGATATGGTGGTGGTGGCCGAAGCTACGGTGGAGGAGGCTATGGTCGAGACCGGAGAGGTGGCGGCTATGGTGGTAGAGACCGACGCCGTGGTGATGGAGGCTACCGCGATAGAAGTGAGGGATACTAGAACTTCTTCAAAACCAAAAACATCAGGGTAACGCTACAGTCGTAGCGGATACCCTCTTTCCTTTTTACTCAATGCTTTCAGCTAGTAATTCTACTACATCAACAATTCGAATGGTACTTCTGGTCAGCTCAGCGCCTGCTTTTAGATTATGTTCACAGAATGGACATGATGTTGCTATCATATCAGCTTTGACATGCTCTGCGCTCCTCACTCTGTCAGCTGCTATCTTCTTTGAAAGTTCCGGGTCATAGGAGCGGAGACCGCCGCCAGCTCCACAGCACATGGCAGTTTCCCTTGTTGTTTGCATCTCTACCAGTTCAATTTCTGGAATTGCCATGATGATCTCTCTTGGTTCGTCATAGATACTAAGTTTCCCTGAGAGATGACACGGATCATGGTATGTAATCCTGAGTCCTTTACCAAGTGAGTTTAGCTTGAGCTTCCTCCCCCTTACAATCGCTTGTAGCTCCTCGGTCACATGCAGGGTTTCAGGAAGATTGAAACCCAGCTTTGGATAGTCCTCTCTAAGGGTCTTAAGACATCCCGCACAAGTGACAAGTATCTTCTTAGCTCCAGAGCTTCTGATTGACTCTACGAGTTTCCTAGCATTCCTCTCAGCCTCAACTGTCATTCCTGTGCGAAGCATCAAACTGCCACAACATGATTCGTTTTCGAGGACTGCAAAATCAATATGGGCTGCCTTGAGTATCCTTGCTGTTGATACAGCTACGTTTGGTAATCTCATACTAGATGTGCAGCCAGTGAAATAGAGGATCTCTCCCTTCGCAGGAATCTCGAAACCAACTTCCTTGACCCAATCCCTCTTCAGATGCTTGTTATCATCATAAGGATTGTCATAATGCATTACTCTCTCTGTTATTGTATCACGAACCTCATTTGGGATGTCCCTCATTACTGCTCTTACCTTCTCAAGACACTCTGCAGGGTCAAACTCCGCAGCACAAATCTCTGTGCAGTTACCGCAGAGTGTACATGTGAAGAGCGCCTCCGCATTCTCTGCAGTCTTCTCAAGAGTGCCATCAAGGAGGGCGAGGGCAACCTGGATACGGCCTCGCATGAAGTTTGTTTCAAACCCTGCAGAGCTCTTCCAGACTGGGCAGACTCCATCAAATCCCTTCTCCTCGTACACAGCATCCCGGCAGATGCCACATCTGCGGCACTGCATCAAGTTCT
>Ga0180438_10007790_pt1 | contig 13820 bp, 9 predicted proteins | sample SS_ome_12_FD_132455 | JGI IMG/M metagenome (GOLD analysis project Ga0180438, IMG submission 132455) | Hypersaline lake sediment archaeal communities from the Salton Sea, California, USA - SS_3_D_2 metaG | ecosystem: Environmental > Aquatic > Non-marine Saline and Alkaline > Hypersaline >... | reverse complement strand
GACCCCGTAACCTGGGGACTGTCCCGATTTTCGCGCAGCGAAAATGGGACTGTCCCCTTCCGCCCCGGTTTCACCAAAGTGTGCCACTGCTTCGCAGAAGCAGTGTCGTTGCGAGGGTTTGCGGCCGGCACTGCTTCTGCGAAGCAGTGGCACACCGTCAGTCACCGTCCGTGGCTGCTGATACATGCAGGCTAACGCATCCAGCACGCCCCAGTCTCAGGAAGTTCACCAAAACGGCTCCCGCCTGTCAAGGACCTCGACGGCCGATGGTCCCCGTCAGGCCCACGTGCTACGCGGATATACCGCACACTGATCGCCCAGCCACGACGGGGGTTGCGTTGGCACCCTGGGATCTGGTAGGATGCGATGCGGCTGCGTTGAAAGGAGCTTGGAAATGAAAGCTCGTGCTGGACGCATCGGCCTCCCCAACCGGCGGGCGTGATCGACATGACCAGCGACGCCACAGAACACGAACGCCCGTTTCAGTTCTCCCTGCGCCAACTTCTGATCACGGTCACTGCAATCAACGTGGCCGTCGCGCTCATTGTCTGGCAGCCGTTCTGGGGATCCTTCGGTACGCTCATTGGGCTTTCGCTGCTGCTGATCGTTGCCGGATTCAAGACGCGCCGGAACGTGCTTGTCCTCTGTGGCCTTGCCTTGTTGATCGGCGGCGGAGTTCTGTTTGTCCGCAATGCCCTTACGGCGGTTGCCTGGCAGGGTTCAATGCCGCTCGATGTGTACGTGCTGGTGATTGACACCGACACGTTCCAACCCGTGCCCGAGGCCCGGATCGAGGTCCTCTGCGGCCCGTTTTCGCCGTTGGAAGGCGTAGTCTCTCCCTACCTGATGGACACATTCACACCTGCGCCGATGGAACCTGATGTTGGTCCGTTGATCACTGACTCCGGTGGGCGATGCAAGTTTGCTCATCGGTTCTTTGCCGCGGGTACCGATAGCGTATTCGGTGATTCCGCCTACATCCGCACGTACGACACCTGGCTGAGAGTCTCGGCGGAAGGTCGCGGGGCGGTCATGCTACCCATCGACGGTCAATCCGGCCGATGCCGTAACTTCGACGACACGACACCCGTCTTTGTCACGATTCCGTTGAGAACCCAACCCAAGGGCTCGTAGGGCAATGATGTCCGGCAGGCCGAAGGGGACAGTCCCATTTTCGCTCTGCGAAAATCGGCACAGTCCCCGAGCAGCTTACGCCCCGTCGCAAGCGGCTGCCTCTTCCTGGACAATGCGGCACCAGCGGATCACGTTCTGGGGATTGTTGCCGATGGTGTGATTGTCCTTCATCAGCACTTCCACGATACAATCCTTGGTGAGCTGGAAGGCCTCGCGCAGCTCGCGGCGGATCGACGCCTCGTCGATCTCCGGCTTGGCCAGGGCCGCCGGGTTCGGCTTCATCGAGAAGATGTACTTGTCTTCCAGATACTCGGCCATCTTCTGCACGTCGATCCACGGCGAGCAGGAGACGCGGCGGAGATTGTGATGGTGCTTTACCACGTCCCAGCGGGGGTTGATCGGCTCGCAGCATCCGTAGCAGGTCAGCCCGAACCGTTCCATGATCGGCTTCTCGTAGGGAAAGATGAACTCTTCGTACATCCTGGGCGAGACGTTGACCGTCTCCTGGCTTTCGGTGAAGCCCCACATGTCGACGCACCGCACGCGCCCGTCGAAATCCGGCTGCGGCAGCTCGTCGGTGAAGCCGTATCCGCCCGAGCCGACGTAGGTCCCGTCGTTGTTGAGGCTCAGCAGGTTGTGCTCCTCCAGGTAGTCGAGCCGGTCCATTTGCCCCCGGGAGATGATCGACAGCAGCTGCTTGAGCCCGTCGGGACAGTCGACGAAATCGTAGAGCATCGTCTTCAGGCCCCGCAGCGTGACGGCCGTCCAGGTCAGCCCCAGCGACCACCACCAGGTGCCCTTGAGCCGCACGGTGAGGATGCCGTCGAACAGGTCCTTGGCGATCTGCAGGCAGCCGTTGGTCGTTTCCCAGTCGATTTTCGGCTGCGGCGAATGGAGCTTGGGCAGGTCGGTGTCGTAGTCTTTGATCGGACTTTCCCACACGTAGGAGCCCAGCCGGTCGGTCTGATGGTAGACGGCCTCCACGCCCCAATCGTCGGGCGCCACCGTATAGGGGACCTCGAGGTAGGGCTCAACCGGCTTGTCGTCGCGCATCTCTTCGGCCCAGAAGATCTCCTTGCGGAGGTCCATTTCCCATCGCCGGGCCAGCTTGCCTTGGCACTGCATCTGCGTCTCGGTGATGATCTCGTTCCAGCCGTTCTCCGGATCGCAGAACACCACCGGACGGGTGCGCTGCAGCCCGTTGAGCTTCCTCCAAAGCTCGCGGACTTCGGTCATCCTCGGGCCGTCGGCCATTCGGGCCACCCGCTCGGCCAGTGCCCTGAGGACGCTGCGGTCGGCCTCGGCAACGGAGAGGTCCTCCGGCGTGAATCCCGTGACGATTTTACCCGCGGCCGTCTGGTCCAACCCGGTGGACGGGCCGTTTCCGTAATCCTGCATGCCGTCTTTCCCTTCTTGCTGGCTAAGGACCCGTACAGGAACAACTTTCGGTGTGCGGAAGGGGACAGTCCCATTTTCGCTCCGTGAAAATCGGGACAGCCCCCAAGTAGTCTCCTTACGAGTCCTAAGTCGCTCCATCTCCGATTCGACCCGATTCGTCACGGCCTGTCAAGCCACCGTCGAACTGCCGTCGGCGTTGGCCCACAACGGGGACGACGCATAAAATTGATTTTGGGGGTAGAAGATGAGTGCGATCGCGTATGAGCCGGTGCAAGAGTCGATCTACCGGCCGGTTCTCTGCCGTCTGGAATCGGTCGTCGAGTTGACCCCCGTCCAGAAGCATTTCCGCCTGGTCCGGCTCGACGGCGGCCCGTTCATTCATCACCCGGGACAGTTCGTGCAGGTGTCGGCCTTCGGCGTGGGGGAAGCGCCGATTTCCGTGGCGTCGTCGCCTACCCGGCCATGGCACCTCGATCTCGGCATCCGCAAAGTCGGGGCCGTGACCCGGGCCGTACACGAGCTGGTGGCCGGCGACGAAATCGGCATCCGCGGGCCGTTCGGCGTCGGGTTCGACGTCGATGCCATGCGGGGCAAAGACGTGGTGTTGATCGCCGGCGGCTGCGGGCTGGCGCCCATGCGGGCGTTGGTCCAGTATTGCGAGGATCGCCGCGAGGAGTTCGGCCGAGTCACGCTACTGTTCGGGGCCAAGACGCCGCAGGATCTGCTCTATCGGGACGAGTTCTTCCGCAGTGCCCGCGCGGGCACGCTGGACTGCCGTTGCACCGTCGACCGCGTGCCCGACGGCGAAGCCTGGGAAGGCAGCGTCGGGCTGATCACCGAGCTGGTTGCTCCGTTGCCGATGGTCCCGGGCAGGACGGTCGCGGTGATGGTGGGCCCGCCCGAAATGTACCGGCCGGTCATCGCGGCGCTGCGCGCCAAGGGCCTCGACGCCGCGAACATCCAGCTTTCGCTGGAGCGGAACATGAAATGCGGCATCGGGAAATGCGGCCACTGCATCATCGAGCACCTCTACTGCTGCCTGGACGGCCCCGTGTTCCGGCTGTCCGAAATCTTCGACGTCCCAGGTGCGCTATGACCCGAACGCTGACGATCTGTCCCTACTGCGGCACGGGATGCCGGCTGTACCTGGTCTCGGACGAGCTGGGCAGGCTGGTCGGCGTCGAGCCGAGCGTGCGGCACGTGGTCTCACGGGGACAGTTGTGCATCAAGGGATGGAACGCCTTCGAGTTCGTCCAGCATCCCGACCGGCTGACCGAGCCGGCCGTCCGCCGCGGCGGCGTGCTGGAGACGGTCTCTTGGGACAAGGCCCTCGACCTGGTCGCACGGGAGCTTCAGGAGATCCAGCGGCGGCACGGCCGGGATTCGATCGCCTTCTTCTCTTCCGCCAAGACCACCAACGAAGAGAACTTCCTGATGATGAAACTGGCCCGCGCCGTGTTCCACACCAACAACGTGGACCATTGTGCGCGGCTCTGCCACGCGTCAACGGTGACGGGGCTGAACGCCGCGTTCGGCTGCGGGGCGATGACCAACTCGATCTCCTGCATGGAGCAGGCCGACTGCATTTTCGTGACCGGCTCGAACACCACCGAGCAGCACCCTCTGATCGGCACGCGGATCATCAACAACGTCGTACATCGCGGAGCCCGGCTGATCGTCTCGGACAATCGGTCCATCCGGCTGGCGCGCTTCGCCGACGTGCATCTCCGCCCGCTCAACGGCACGGACGTGGCCCTGCTCAACGCCATGATGTACGTGATCATCAAGCAGCGGCTCGCAGACCGGCGGCTCATCGACACCCGCACCGAAAACTATCAGGCCTTTCGCGAAGTGGTTGCCGACTATCCGCCGCGGCGAAGCGCGGAAATCTGCGGCGTCTCGGCCGAGGCGATCGTGGAGGCCGCCCACACGTTCGCCCGGGCCGACCGGGCGATGATCGTCTACTCGATGGGCATCACGCAGCACACCCACGGCGTGGACAACGTCAAGGCATGTGCCAACCTGGCCATGCTCACCGGCAACGTGGGGCGGCCCGGCACGGGCGTGAACCCCTTGCGCGGGCAGAACAACGTGCAAGGGGCCTGCGACATGGGCGCGCTGCCCGACGTCTACTCGGGCTACCAGCCGGTGTCCGACGCGGCCGCTCGAGAGAAGTTCGGCAAGGCCTGGGGGACCGAGTTGCCCGATGCAGATGGGCTGACCGTCACCACGGCGATCGACGCCGCCGCAGACGGCCGGCTCAAAGGTCTGCTGGTGATGGGCGAGAATCCGATGCTCTCCCATCCCGACCAGGGCCATGTCCGCCGGGCCCTGGAGAACCTGGAGTTTCTGGCGGTGATGGACATCTTTCCCACGCCGACCACGCAACTGGCCCACGTCGTGCTGCCGGCCGCTTCCTATGCCGAGAAGGATGGCACCTTCACCAACACCGAGCGGCGGGTCCAGCGCGTGCGCCGAGCCATTGGCCCGATCGGCAACAGCCGGCCCGATTGGATGATCCTCTGCGGGATCGCCGCCCGGGCCGGATACGACGGGATGTGCTACCGGTCGCCGGCGGAAGTCATGGAGGAGATCGGCCGCCTGACGCCCAGCTACGGCGGCGTGAGCTACGATCGCCTCGAGCGCGAGGGACTTCAATGGCCCTGTCCGCATCGCGACCATCCGGGAACGCCCATTCTGCATACCGACGGTTTCAGCCGCGGCCGGGGACGTTTCTGCCCGGTCCATTACAAGGCCCCGGCCGAGCTGCCGGACGAGCGGTTCCCCTTGATCCTTTCGACCGGGCGCTGTTACTGGCAGTTCCATACGGGCACGATGACGCGGCGCTCGCGTCTGCTGGAACGGGAGGAGCCGAAGCCTTACCTGGAAATGAACCCGGAGGACGCCGAGCGGCTCGGCATACGCGACCGCGAACTGGTTACGGTCGCGACCCGCCGGGGCGAAGTCGACGTCACGGCCCGGGTGACCGACGAGGTGGTGCACGGCGTGGTCTTCATGCCGTTTCACTATGAAGAGGCCGCGGCCAACGTGCTGACCCACAACGCGCTCGATCGCGAATGCGAGATTCCCGAGTTGAAAGTCTGCGCCGCCAACGTACGGCTTGCCCGGGGAGCGAGCCATGAAAGCTGTGACCTGCGAACAGATTGACGCCTTTCTGCGGTCGGCGACCGCCGAGTTCGACGTCCGCGTGCCCGTGGCCTTGCCCGACGGTACGCGCGTGCTGGGCCGCCCCGAGGAAGGACCCTTGGCGCTGTTGGGCGGCGCGCTGGCCGGCAAGCCTACCGCCGTATTTCTGCCGCAGGTGGAAACGATGCTGACCTATCGCCAAGGTCTCATCGAGATGCAGCGGCCCCCGCAAAAGCCTCTGCTGGTCGTCGGGCTGACGGCCCAGGACGCCGACGCCCTGGAGTTCATCGACCGGTTCTTCGCCGACCACTTCCGCGACGACGCGTATTTCGCCAGGCGGAGCGGCGCGGTGGTGGCGGTCGTTTCCGGGCGCTGCGGGCCGGACGGCGAATTCTTGAGGATGGCCGGCGGCAAGTGCGACTTCGAGCTGGTGGCCGACGGCAGACGATTCGTCGCGGTTCCGTACAGCGATGTGGGCAAGCAGTTGTGCCGCCGCATGCCGGGCCGGGCGACGGCCTCGCTGGACGAGCTTCGCCGAGAGTCGGACGCCCTGAGCACGGAATTCGCGGATACCATCCGGCGCGCCGCCCAACTGCTCCAGGAAGACCGGGTTCCCGGGGAATTTTGGCGGGAAATCGCCGACCGGTGTATCGGCTGCACCGCGTGCAACCTGGTTTGTCCCACCTGTACGTGCTTCGACGTGTACGACTGGAAGTGCGGCCAGCGCGTCGAGCGACATCGCACTTGGGACTCGTGCCAGCTCGGCGGATTCATGCGCGAGGCCGGCGGCCGCAATCCCCTGGGAACGGAAGACTCGCGCGCACGACGCCGAATCTGCCACAAGCTGGTGGCCGATCCGCAGCGATGGGGCGCGATCACCTGTTTCCTTTGCGGCCGATGCGACGACGTCTGTCCGACGGGCATCGGGATCGAGGCCGTATCGCGGGAAATCGTGAAACGGTACGGGGGAAGTCGTTTGCCGGCGGAAGCCGAGGTGCTTCACGCGCACGTTTAGCCGCCGCGGCCACGCGGCGATGGCGACGTCTTCATCGGCCCGATATAGGTCGTCGCCACGACCACGTTGTCGACGAACATATGCTGGTCGTGTGGCGACGGCCTTTTTCCACCATGGTAGACGTTCATCCAGATCTGCTCGATCTTGAGCTTTTCGACGTGGCGGAAGCGGACGTCGGTCTTTTCGAAGGCCGGCCGGCCGTCGATCCAGGCGCGGATTACCCCGTCCCGCTTTCCCGGTGTGTTGAGCTTGACGAATTGCTCGACGCAATACCAGCAGTTGTTCTCCAGGAAGCCGCGATAGCCTTGCTGCCAGAGCCAGATGTCGCCGTACGTGCCCGGCTGATCGGCGTGGTAGCAGTAGGTCCCGATCGGCGTGGTGCCGGCCAGCGGATTGTCTTCGGAAATGGTGTGGGAGTATGCGCCGCGGGCCGACCAGCCGTCGGTTCCGTCGCTACGGCGACCGCCCCAGCCGGCAATCCCGTAGGTGCCGCTGACGCCCGGCATCTTGCCGCCCTCGAGCGTCTGCCGCCAATCGTCGGCCAGCCGGAGGTAATAGCGGAAGTAGATCTCCTCGGGTTCCCGGCCGGTTTCTTTCATGAACTTGTACGTCACGTTCATGGCCCCGTTCGAGCCCTCGGCCATCTTCACGCGCAACGCCCGGCCCTGCAACGGCTCGAAGCGGTGTTTGGGATCGGCGGCCACGGGCTCCAGGCTGCCCGCCGCGTAAGTCCACGCGTCGGACCAGTCTTCCGATTCGAATCGTGCGGCAAAGATCACGTCCGGATCGCGCTCGATGCCCCGATCGTGCGAATACTTGGCCGCCAGTCCCAAGCGCGGCGCCTGCTCGGGCACATCGTGGCCCTGGGCACATCGAAATACGCCCACGACCATCGGGCCGCCGTATTGGGCAAACGTGTGCAGCCGCAATACGGCCTTGGTGATTTGGGTGCCGGCGGGAATCTCCGCCAGATCGAAGCGCAGCAGGGCGGGGCTCGACTTCATCGCCACCTTGAGCGTTTCGCTGTGGCCTTGGCTGCGATAGGTGGAAGGTTCCAGATACGTGTCGGCTTGCGGGGCGAGACTCTGCGTGCCTTGCGGCGTAGTCACGACAAGGCGAGGGTGCTCGTCGGCCCCGGACCATTGGCGAGAGCGGAAATGATGGCTTCCCTGGCCCTCGACGCCGCGAAGCAACATCCCCTGGTTCGGGAATCTGCCCTCTACCCACTCGCGGACCAGCGCGGTCACGTCCCATTCGACGGACCGGGCCGTATCGTCGTCTTCCAGCGTGGTGGTGGCATAGGCGGCGTTGCCCTGAGCAACGTTCTTCGCGTCCCGCCAGTCACCCAGGTAGTTCTTCCACGCGAGCAGGCCGGCCCGGTTGTAATAGTCCCGGGTGGCGCCGTTCGGCTGGCCCGGCGTGCCTTCGGCCCAGTCGTTTCGCGCAGCCCGAACCTCACCGCAAAGGATACACGCCCCCAGCAACGCGAGGGCAAAGCAGGTTCTCGGTGCGAACATCTCCCTTCCTTTCGCTGATTGTTTCTTCCGGGAACTGAATGCTAAGGTCGCCGAAAGGTCCGCGTTACCGTGCTGCCGGCATTCGCCCCGCCCGGCAAGTCGAAGATCACCTGGCAGCGGGCCCCGGCGTCCAGGACGCGGACGCCCTCGCCTCGCAGCTCTCCACTGACCGTCAAGCGGACCGTGCTTTGCTCGTTATCCGGGTGGGACACCGAAATCGTCAACTGACCGGGCGACGTGCGCAACAGCACCAGACAGGGCGCGTCCGCCACAAGAGCCAGGCCCCGGCCGATCTCGACGCTTCCCCCCTCGTAAAACGCCATCCCGGCAACGTCGAGCTGCTCGTGCCGAACCGCCTGGAGCGCGGGTTCGTTTCGCAAAACTCTGATCGGCGATCGGGCGACGTACGCCTCGACCTCCGTCCGCTCGATTTCCGGCACGACGGCGTACGCATAGCGTTCGTCTTGGGGGCCGGCGCCGTGATCGATCCAAAGCGAAAAGACCTTGCGGGCAATCTCGTTCTCGGGGTATTGTTGGTTGATCTGCGACCAACTACCGCGCTGCAGGTCGTTGCTGAGCCGGACGCTCGCCGGCTGCACCAGCACGTAGGCGATCCGGTCGTGCCAGATCCAGGCCGGCTTCTCCAAGGCGTGCGTCCCGGGCTCGAGTTTCTCCGCCTCTGTACGCGTTGCGGCCAGCACGTCGCCCACCAAATGGCACTGGTTGACCGTGGTCACCACGGGGTTCTTCGTCGGGCAGGCAATGCCGGCGCCCAGGCAAACGTACTCGTCGTCGAAGAAGAACCAGCTCTTGCGGGCCGAAAGTGCGTCGCGAGCGAAATCGAATGCCGCCAGGCCGTAGGTGCCGTCGGAAACGCCACCGGCGAAACTCCGCTCGCCTTTTCGGCGCGGCGAACCGGTCAACTGGGGCATCTGCTCGACGGTGGTGCCGGGAATCTTCTGCCAGTCCCATACCGGAAACACGTCGTGATACTCGCGGCCGGTCCGCATTACCAGGTTGCATCCGTCCGCGACGTGATGGCTCTTGAGGCCCTCGCTGTTGCAGGGCTGGTCCGTATTGACGATGCGTCGGGAAAACATGCGGGCCGAAGTGTAGTAGCCCGCGCGGTGGTGCGTCATCAGGTCGGAACACCAGAAGTGCCGATTGCCTTGCAGCGCCGGAGCATCCCCGCCCGACGCCCGGGCCGCCAACGCCCGAAATTCGTCCTCCCGGCCGGTCGGAAGCTCGAGCATATACCGGGCGGCCGCGGCCAGATGGGTGGCCGTTTGGCCCTGGCGCGTGATCTCCCGCCCTTCGGCCCCGAAATCGGTGGTGCTGCCGCGGGCCATCCACTGGCTGCCGTCGAGGATCAGGTTGCTGAGGACCGCGATCTTCTCGGCCGAGAAGGCCATCCGCGTTCCGGCCACTTGCGCCGCGATGCGGGAGCAGTCGACGATGAAGCCCGCCCCGTAGCCGTGGCTGTAGAGGCACGGACCGTGCTGATGGAAACTGTAGTCGGCCTGGATGCCCTCGCCCGTGCCGACGTGGATCTCCTCGGCGATCCGTCGATAGGCGGCGGCGACCAGCGCCGGGTCCTTCTCCAGCATGCCGCGTCGGGCGGTGATCTCCGTGACCCAAACCAGATTCTGGCCGGTCATGCCGATCTTGGCCCGGCGGAGGATCTTCAGACCCCGGTCCCGCTGGGCCGGCGACAGGTCGTCTTCCATCAGCAGCAGGATGGGGGCCAGGCTCCGGGGCACGCCGATCTGGTTCCACCACCAGTTGGAATTCTGGAAGTCGTGCTCCAGCCAATAGTCGAGGCTGCCCAGCACGGCACGCTGCAGCTCGGGTTTGCCATGCAGCCGCGACTCGGGAGATTGGTATGCCCGAGCCAAAACGCCCACATTAGTCAAATGCCGGGCAGTCGGCCAGCTGGAACGTCGCTGGTTGCCGTAGTCGATGTCCGGCCAACTGCCGTCCGGCCGCATCGCGCCGACGAGTCTCTCCACGTCGGCAACCGGGACCGGCTCCAACCACGGGGCCAGAATTCTCGCCCGGATCGTTTCCAGATCCGACTCGGCCGCTGCCGCTCCCTTGCCGACGGCAGCAATCAACGCGACGCCCATCAAGGTCCATTTCGCCAGCATATCATCGTACTCCCCGGTTCAGCAGTACCCACGTGCCCGACTTGCCGGAGACGGCCACGTCCGGACGATCGTCGCCGTTGAGTTCGGCCACGCAGATCTGCATTCCGGTGCCGACGCCGCCGCCGAAATCGCTGATCGCGTAACGCACGAACTCCTGCTTCGAAGCGTTCCACTTGTAGTAGAAGAGGCATTCGGGGTCCTTTCCGCCCGGATCGCGCCCGGCGTGTCCGCGGACCCGCTTGCCGGTGACGAACTCGTCCTTGCCGTCGCCGTCGAGGTCGGCTGCAACGATGCAATGGACCTGCGACCAGGAGTCGTCGATCAGGTGTTCACTCCAGGTGGTGGTCCCGTTGGGCTTCGGCTCGCCCTGCTCCCACCAATACAGCCCGAAATCATGGGCCTTGCCCCAAAGGATATCGTTGCGGCCGTCGCCGTTGAGGTCGACGATCTGGCAGGGGCAACTCGGATGGGGCAACGCCGTTTCCGGGTGGAACTCCCACGGCGTCGCCAGGGGCGCCTTGGCCGGCCGCTCGTACCAGCCGGTCTCGGTGAGGATATCTTCCCGCCCGTCGCCGTTGACGTCGCCGAATCCATACCCGTGCCCGCTCCCCTGGTGGCCGAGCACGACCCGCTCCAGCGACGGCTTGCCCTGCTCATCGCGGACGAACTTCCAGACGACTTGCGGCGCCTTTTTGTCCCAACTGTTGACGAACCACTCGGGCACGCCGTCGCCGTCGAAATCCTTCAGCACGTTGCATTCGTTTTGCCCGCGCGTCACTTTCAGCAGATGCTGCTTCCACTTCATCCCCTTGGCCAGCGCGGTCTTGCCGGGGTTCTTGTACCAGTAGATCTCCGGCGTCATCCAGTGGCCGGAGATCACGTCGAGCCAGCCGTCGCCGTCGACGTCGTAGAGGTGGTCGCCGTTGTTGCACAGATAGTCGTCCTCGAATTCGTCGATATCGCGCAGCGGCCGCGGCACGAAGTCCGGCCCGGCGAACCAACAGGTGCCCGCCACGACGTCGGGCTTTCCATCCCGGTTCACGTCCCCGACGGCGCAGCCCTCGTTGGGGCTGATCAGCAGGCAACGCTTGTCGAACTGCACACCGCCCGACTCGGCCCCTTGGGCAAGGCCGGGATCCACTGGCCCCGTTGCCATCGCCACAACCGCAATCAAACAACCCATCAGCGACGCTCTGAACATAGCACCATCTCCTCTACGGTTTGTTGAATCTCGTCGGTGGACTGTCGCCCGGGCCCCGATCGGCCGAGACACAGCAAGCCAAGTATACCACGACCGGCGGCGATGCCAAGCTTTTTCACTGTGACGTGAACAGGTAGGGTGGCTGCTTGCAGCCACGCGAGGGCCGCAACGGCTCTGCTATAGAAGGCCGCAACGGTTCTGCGTGCGTGCAAGCACGCACCCTACAGATCGGCCCTCACTAATGCACCGAGCAGGAGATGCACGGATCGTACGCCCGCACGAGCATCGAGCAGAGCAGCTCGAGTTTCTCGTCGGTCATCCCGTCGACGGCGAACTGCTTCGCCAGCGCCGGCAGATCGTCGTGGATATTGGCGTTGTTCTGCGTGGTGGGAATCACGCAGTTGGCTCGGACGATGCGGCCTTCGGCGTCGTATTCGTACTCGTGGTAGAGAATTCCGCGGGGAACCTCGACGGCCCCCACGCCTTGACCCGCGTGCGGGGTGACCTCGGCCATGGTCTCGGCGGGGCCGGCATCGATCAGCCCGTTGATCAGCCGGATCGAGTCGTAGACCACGTGGACGCACTCGACCAGCTGGGCCACGTTGTTCATGAACGGGTTGAAGTTGACCGGGGCCAGGTCGAATTGCACGGCCGCCGCCCGGGCCTTGGGGTGCAGCCGGTGGTAATTGTTGTTCAGCCGGGCCAGGGCACCGACCGCGAAGGAATTGCGGGAAAGCTTGCACCACTTCGACGTGTTGTTCTCGGTGACGTACTCGTTGGTCATGGCGCGGTAGTCCGATTCGGGCCGTTCCACGCCGTCGGTCGACAGCAAACGCCCGCCGATGAAGGCGTATTCCCGCTCGCCCTTGAGCGAGACGAATTCGGTCTCGCGCTCGAAGTCGGGAACGTCGAGCGTGCGGAACAAGTCGATCGTCGCGTCCAAATCATCGCCGGCCCGCTCCAGCTGGGACTTCAAATCGAGCAAGGTGTATTTGTCCGGCATCTTGGCCATGCCGCCGACCTGGATGGAGACGGGATGCGTGGTCCGCCCGGCCACCACGTCGCAAATGCGGTTGGCGAGTCCCTTGAGCCGGGCCGCCAGGGCAAACACGTCCGGGTTGAGTTCCTGCAGCGGGATCGCGCTGGAGAGCCCGAGGAAATCCGGGGCGACCAGAAAGAACAGGTGTAACAAGTGGCTCTGCAGGGTCTCGCCGTGCTTGGCCAGCAGCCGCAACCTGGCCGCGGCCCGGGGAACTTTGATCCCGAAGGCGTGCTCGGTGGCCCGCACGCTGGCCAGACAGTGGCCGATCGAACAGATCCCGCAAATCCGCGCCGTGAGAATGCCCGCCGTCGTGTAGTGCTTGCCCTTGAGCATCACCTCGAAGAAACGGGGCGTTTCCACGACCTCCCAACTGGCCTCGGTGACTTTGCCGTCGGAGACGCGGACCTTGATATTCCCGTGGCCTTCCACCCGGGCAAGGTGATGGACGTCCACGTTGAGGTTCAGTTTGGTTGCCCGCTTTTTGGCAGCAGTCATAATACGCCCTCGAATCCCCCGAAGAAACCGAGCCGATCGTTGATCTCTCGCTCTGAAAAGCCCTTTTCTTTCGCCAGGGCAAAGAACTCCTCATAGTTGGGATGATCCGCCGGCCCCCGGCATCCCCAGCACCCCAGGCCGCCGGCCGGGCAAGGCGCGTCGCATCCGGCCCGGGTAATCGGACCCAGGCAGAGTTCCCCCACGTCGAACCGGCAGACCGTGTAACGCTGCTTGCACTGCAGACAGACCGGATAGGCGTACGTCGGCAGCGGCAGGTCCCAAACCAGGTGCTGCACGATCCGCTCGATCTCGTCCTTGTTCACCGGACAACCTGGCACCTCCAGGTCGACCGGAACCACTTCCTTCACCGCCTTGGTCGGCATGGTTTCCTTGGGATACTCGCCGTAGACTTCCGCGTTGGCTTCGTCCAGGTCGTAGGCGTTCTTCAGCCTATTCACACCACCGAAGCACGCGCAGCTGCCCATCGCCACCAGCACCTTGGCCTGCTGGCGGATGGCCTCGAGCCGCTGGACCTCATCGGGCCGGCTGATGGCGCCGTCGATGAGGGCCACGTCGTAATCCTCGCCCTGGTCCGAAGAAACCTCGCGGAAATTGACGATTTCCACGGCGCTTAAGAAGGCCCCCAGCGTGTGCTCCTTGTTGGCCAGCTGCAATTCGCAGCCTTCGCAGCCGGTGAAGTCGAACACGGCGATCTTCGGGCAGG